>OBEQ011256470.1_pt1 | contig 60186 bp, 53 predicted proteins | sample 1670901 | NCBI WGS metagenome assembly OBEQ01 (sample SAMEA104232315, study PRJEB22302) | groundwater metagenome | biome: forest; feature: aquifer; material: groundwater | place: USA | collected 2011-08-07 | depth 5.4 m
GAAACTTTCTTGCCTTGCCGAACAAGGCCGACGACTCGAATCCGGCGTTGTTCCAGCTCCTTCGGATCGGTGATGGTTTTCATAGCTTAAGATATCGGCAAGTAGCGTCATATCTAAACTCGATCAGCGGAGATCAATAGCTGTTGTAGCGGTTGCTTTTCTCGCAGGATTATCCCAAATGACGCCCTATGCCCACGCGGCAGAAGATACTGCGGCATTAGTTGCAGACCATCAGGCCATGGCAGCGTCCTATGACAACAAAGCAAAGGCTCAGGATGAGTTGATTGCAGAGCATACTCAAATGAAGCAGGATTACAAGAAGAGATTCTATATTAACGAAAAAGTAACACCTGCGTCGGGATTGGCAAAAATGGATGAGCACTGCGATGCAATTATTGGAGATGCCAAGAAGTTGCAGGCCGAATTCCTTGATTTTGCCAAGTGGCATCGTATGCGTGCTGCGGAACTTCAGGGGCAGTAAGGCTGTCGATGAATCCGTGAGAGGGGAAAACAATTTCCCCTCACGGATTTTGGGTAAACAGGATGTTTCATTCGGCGCAAAAGAAAATGCGTCTATGCCTTATGTCCGATTCGTTCGGCAATCTTCCGGAGCATTTTTTCAATGCCGTCTTCGCGCAATTTTCCAGGCAGTCCTTCACGGTTCGGACCCGGCGGATCAAAAAAATCCGGGACCGCAGATTTGCTGATTGGAATTTGGAAGAAATGAATTATAATGAACGCAAAGCGTCATCCGCGAAGTGCTGGATGCGGAAGCGATTTATAAAAGCAAAGGATGGCCGGTGATCGATACCACGGAGCTTGAAGTCGAGGAAACGAGCGCGATGATTCTTTCCAGGTTGAATTTGAAACCCAAGGCATTTGAATGAAACGAATCGGAATTTTGACTGGAGGAGGCGATTGCCCCGGCCTGAACGCGGTGATCCGTGCGGTGACCAAATGCGCCCTTAACAAGGGTTTTCGAGTCATCGGGTACCGGGACGGCTATGAAGGTTTGATTTTGAACCAGTGGCTTCCTCTGGATCAGGCCATGGTGTCCGGCATTCTGGTGCAGGGCGGTACGATTCTCGGCACCTCCAACACCGCCAATCCGTACCGGTGGCCTGTTAAAGTGGATGGCGGAAAGTTCCGGTTTAAGGATGTTTCGAAAAAAACAGTTGCCAATTACCGGAAGGCAAAACTCAACGGTCTTATCGTGGTGGGCGGCGACGGAACCATGACCATCGCCAACCGTTTGCACCGGGACGGGATCCCGATTGTCGGAATTCCCAAGACCATTGACAATGATTTGGCCGGAACGGATGTGACGTTTGGTTTTGAAACGGCTGTGGACACGGCCGCTGAAGCCATTGACAAAGTTCACACCACGGCCCAGGCTCATCACCGCGTCATGGTAGTGGAAGTCATGGGAAGATACGCGGGCTGGATTGCCTTGTATGCCGGCATGGCCAGCGGGGGCGATGTGATTCTTATTCCTGAAATTCCTTATCAAATGAAATATGTGTATCAGAAAATCCACGAACGCAACCGTCTTGGTAAAAATTTCAGTATCGTCGTGGTGGCGGAAGGTGCTAAACCAAAAGGCGGCGGATTAACGGTCAGCCGGCGTGTGGCCAAGAGCACGGATCCGGTCCGTCTGGGCGGCATTGGGCTTAAAATCGCGGATGATGTTGAAAGGCATCTCAAGATTGAATCCAGGGCCATTGTGCTGGGCCACGTGCAGAGGGGCGGGCCGCCGACTCCTTTCGACCGTTTGCTGGCCACGCAATTCGGCAGCCATGCGGTGCACATGGCGCTTGCCGGGGATTTCGGTAGAATGGTTGTTTATAAAAACAATGTTGTTTCCAGCGTTTTATTGGAGGAGGCGGCCGGCGGATTGAAATTGGTGCCGGTCAATCACCACCTGATTGCATCCGCGCGCGCCGTGGGCACGAGTTTTGGCGATGAGTAAAAAATCAAAAAAGGTCACGATTGCTTTCACGGAAATGGAAGAGCGCTGGGAAAAAGACTATTTGAAAGAGTTGCTCGGAAATGATTTTGATACCGCCTTTTTCGAAAAGCCGGCTCAGACATTGGGAAAGGAACTTGAGTCCTTTGACATCCTTTCCGTGTTCATAAAGTCCAAACTGGATAAAATTTTTTTAAACCGCTTTCCGAATTTTCGATTTATCACGACAAGATCCACGGGCTATGACCACATCGATGTGAAGGCGGCGAAAAAGAAGGGAATCGCCGTTTCCAATGTGCCAACCTACGGCGAAAACACCGTGGCCGAGCACACCTTTGCGCTGATTCTTTCCCTTTCAAGAAGGTTGAGAAAGGCGTATTTAAAAACACTGGCCAGCGATTTTTCATTGTCCGGCCTTATGGGATTTGATCTGAAAGGCAAGACCCTGGGTGTGATGGGCACGGGCCATATCGGTCTTCATGTGATAAGAATCGGGGTTGGATTCGGGATGAAAGTGTTGGCCTATGACGTTCAGGAGAAAAAATTTCTTTCCGAGGTGATGGGGTTTGAATACACGCCGCTCGAGGAACTTCTGGCAAAATCCGATATTATCAGCTTGAATGTCCCCTATCTTCCCAGCACGCACCACATGATCAATGACAAGACCGTCCGCATGATTAAAAAGGGAGCGGTTTTGATCAACACGGCGCGGGGCGGGCTCATTGAGACGAGCGCGCTGGTCAAGGCGCTGGATGAAGGAATCTTGAGCGGCGCGGGACTTGACGTGCTTGAAGAGGAGGAATTTATTCTTGAAGAGAAACGCATTCTGGAAAATTCGGAAAGCAAAGCGCATTGGGACAAATTAAACACCACCTTGAAAAATCACGTGCTGTTGCACCGCGAAAACGTGATTTACACCCCCCACATGGCTTTCTATTCCCGGGAAGCTGTGCAGAGGATTCTGGACACCACCATCGAAAATATCAGGGCACACCTCGATTCTCGTCCTGTCCATTTGGTTTGTTGAGCCATCTTTTTTAAATCCCACTAAAATTTAGGATTCAGAGATGCTATATCCAAAATTGTTCACGACATTAAAAAATTATTCAAGACACCAATTCATTTCAGATTTGATTGCCGGAGTGATTGTGGGTATTGTGGCCATCCCTCTTGCGATTGCTTTTGCCATTGCGTCCGGAGTCACACCGGATAAGGGATTGCTGACGGCGGTGGTGGCTGGATTTTTAATTTCGGTTCTGGGCGGAAGCCGCGTCCAAGTCGGCGGGCCCACCGGAGCGTTTGTGGTCATTGTTTACGGCATTGTGCATCAATACGGTTTGAACGGGCTGATTATGGCTACATTTATGGCCGGTATTATCCTGGTTGTGATGGGACTCGCCGGTCTGGGCGCGAGCATTAAATTCATCCCGCATCCTGTGATTGTGGGATTCACGAGCGGCATTGCGGTGATTATCTTTTCGTCGCAGCTCAAAAACTTTTTGGGGCTTTCAGGTGGAGAATTGCCCGCAGAGTTTTTAGAGAAATGGAAATTTTTGTTTGCGCACGCCGCCTCCTTCAACCTTTTTGCCTTGATTCTTGCATCGGGCACGGTTGGCGTCATTGCCTTTTGGCCGAGAATTTCCCGTAAAATTCCGGGTTCGGTGATTGCGTTGATTCTATGCACGGTCGCTGCCGCAGTTTTTCAACTGCCGGTGGAAACTATCGGAAGCAAATTCGGCGATCTTCCGAATTCACTTCCGGCGCCGGCCATTCCGGTCTTCAATTTTTCTGTTATGGCGCAGCTCATCAAGCCGGCTTTTACGATCGCCCTCTTGGGCGGCATTGAATCTCTGCTGTCGGCTGTTGTGGCTGACGGCATGATCGGAGGGCGGCACCGTTCGAATATGGAGCTTGTGGCGCAGGGGATAGCAAATTTGGGTTCGGCACTTTTCGGAGGTATTCCGGCTACGGGCGCTATCGCGCGCACGGTCACCAATATCAAAAACGGCGGAAGAACTCCGGTCGCGGGAATCGTGCATTCCCTGACCATTCTTCTCATCATGCTCTTTTTCGGAAAATGGGCTAGGTTGATTCCTCTGGCCTGTCTGGCCGGCATTTTGGCCGTGGTGGCCTACAATATGAGCGAATGGCGTTCCTTTGCCTCTTTACTGAAGGGTCCCAGAAGCGATGTCGCGGTGCTGGTGCTCACTTTTCTTATCACTGTTTTTTTCGATCTCACAGCGGCGATAGAGATCGGCATGGTCTTGTCCGCATTTTTATTCATGAACCGCATGGCCAAAATCACTAATGTGAAGGTCATTGCGCGCGAAACGCAGGATGAAGGCGAGGAACAAGAGGGAAACCCGGATGAGCCTTTAATACTCAAAGTCCCTGAAGGAGTCGAAATTTATGAAATCAACGGTCCCTTTTTTCTTCGGGGTTTCCCACAAATTCGAAGAGGCTATCCGCACCGTGGCCAAAATGTCCAAAGTGCGTATTTTGAAATTAAAAAATGTTCCGCTCATGGATGCCACAGGCCTTCATTCCCTGAAAGAGTTTTATAAAAAATGCCAGCACAGCAAGACGCGGCTGATCATTGTCGGCATCCATTCCCAGCCTTTGCGCGTGATGGAAAAATCGGGTGTCCTTGGATTGATCGGAAGGGAAAATGTTTTCACCGATCTCCGGGACGCATTAAAACGTGCCGGGGAGATTATCGCGCCGAGCAATTCACTTGACGGCGCGGCGCGAAGCTGATAAAAAACCAGAAAATTAACGGAGGCCTTTCATGCATCGACATGGCATCAAGTTTGTCGCGCTGTTTCTTTTTCTCATACTGCTTTCCGGATGCGGGGAAACGATCCACGGTGTGGGCAAAGACGTTTCCCGTGTAGGGCGGGGTGTTAGGACCATTTTTGTCAGCTAAAACCGAACTTAAGATTTCGGAGCCAGCGCGGCGGCATTCACGACCGGGATGTTGTCTTTTTGGGAAGAGGTTTCGGCATTGGCGACTTCTTTTGCAACTTCCTGTTTGATTTCGATCGCGTCCACAGATACCGGCAGCATTTTCAAGACGTCGTTTTTGACTTCCATTTTGGCTTTTGGCGTGAATTTAATTCGCTTCGTTTTTGCCAAGAAGTTTCGCCGTTTCTGATTAGGAGGGTGGGATTTCAGATAATCCACAAAATGGCCCACATCCTCCATCGCCACGTTGGAAAGCCTGTCTGTAAGCTGGTAAAGCCCCTTGGGATCATAGCCGGCTTTCATCATGTATTGAATCGCGTCTTGGTCCGCCTCTTTTTCAAGATCGCCTGTGAAGCGTTTTTTGATTTGAGGAGCGGCAAATCCAATAGCTTTTAATCCCGTGCGGGCCGCTGAAGCGTAAGGGCCTCCTCCGAGACCGCCGGCCTGGTCAGCCCCCTGCATAAGAAGATTGTAGCCTCTCTTGATTTTACTGTAGCCTTCCGGCGCGTAACGGCAGCGGGCAATGTGTCCGATTTCATGGGCCAGGCCTCCCGCCAGTTCGGATTCGGAGCGGATAAAATTAAAAAAGCCCCGCGTGATATAAATTCTTCCGCCCGCTAGTCCGAAAAGATCCACATCGTCCGAGTCCACGATGAAGAATCGGTAGGGAATATTCGGCCGTATGGATACGCGCGCGAGCTTCGTTCCGATGTGGGAAACATAGGCATGAAGTTCCGGACTGGTGTAGAGTTTATATTTAGGGGGTTGATAGGGATTGGCGCTTTCAAAAAGCGCCTTGTGATTTTCGTCGCCCATGCGGATTTCTTCGATATCTTGAACGGAAAGCGGCAGGGCATCACTGATGATTTCATTCCGTGTGAATCGTGCACATCCGCTGGAAACTGCCATACCCAGGATAAAACTGAACCATACCCCCCACCGCATTGCCGGCTCCTTTTCGGCTTGCTCCGCAGCCGCAGGAGAGACTTATTTCAATACCATAATCCCTTGTGTCTCTAATTCAATTGTGCATCAAAAAAACATTATTTACAAATTTTTGGAGCTTAAAAGCGAAAATTTTTTTGTCTCATCTTCGGTCTGAAACTCAGACAACCTCGGCAAGCATTTTAATCGCAGAAAGGGGAGAAGAGGACCAAACAAAGGTCTCCCTGTTATCATCTAACTTATTCAATTCGAATAGGTTAAAAGGTTGAAAATGATTTAAAATGTTTCTTTGGGAACATTCAGGCGGGTTTTGTATTTTTCAATCAGGGCATTCAAATTGACCAGATCGCGGACCCTGGACTCATTGTTTTCCGAGTCTTGATCCTCCCGGATCGATTCCACGGAAAGCTTGCGGAAGCTGATCAAAGACTCAAGAAATTGCAGGCCGCTCCGCTGGTCCTTGGAGCTTATCTCGAAGATATTCTGGGTGATAAAGCTCATATTTTGTCCTTGATCCGGATAGGTCTTGAGAAACTCGACTTCGAAACTGAAAGTTTCGCGAAGAAACTGATAGGCGCCTAGAAGCGCCTGTTTTGCCGCGGCCTGGGAACCCGTGTAAGTTTTGACGCCTTTCAAAAAAATAAGCTTGGATTCAATGATGTCCATTTGAGCAAAAATTCCCTTGGGAACCAGCAGGGTCTCTTCCTGCGATCCGGAGGCGAGAATGTCGCGCAGCTGATTTTGCCGTTGCTCATAAAGCCGGTCAAATTGTACCAATTCGTTGAAGTTGAAGTCCTGAAAGAAAAGCTCCGGTTTGGGCTTGGGCGGCGCTTCCTTTTTTTCAACCGGCTGTGGGATGGGCGGCATTTGACTTTTTTTCAGTTTTTCCATGGCCGCGGAATAATCACGGTAAGTATAGAGGGTGTTAGCAACAAAATAACCGCCTAAGAAGAAAGCAGTGCAAAGAAGGAAGAGGGTCATTTTTCGCATTAACATGGCAATCAGTTTAATTGTAGCACGGAAATTTCTTTTTGGTAAGGGTTTGGGAAGCGTGTTATCATCACCACCCTATGGATTGGTCGAAACTTCCGGCTTTGAATGCTTCCCTGAATGCAGCCACCGCTTTTTTGCTGATTCTGGGCTATATTTTTATCCGCCAGCGTGCCCTGACCGCTCATGCCATGACCATGCTGGGAGCTTTCGGACTTTCCGTACTTTTTCTGATTTCCTATATTACTTATCATTATGTGCACGGAATGACGCGCTTCCAGGGAGAGGGCTGGATAAGGGCGCTTTATTTTACGATTCTTATCTCGCACACGATTCTCGCAGTAGTCATTGTTCCTTTGATTTTAATCACATTGTGGAATGCATTACGCGGCCGTTTTGACCGTCATACCAAGATAGCACGCCTCACGCTGCCCTTATGGCTTTATGTTTCCGTGACGGGAGTTGTGGTTTACTGGATGCTTTACCGGCTATGAAAAATCATTCGGACCGATTTGGATTTTGGTTCTGGCTCAGATGGATACTCTGGTTTGCCGGTTCTTTTATTCTAGCTGCGCAGGGCTGGACACTGGCCATGAAAAAGGTTTTTGGTGCGGTGGCAGGCCGCGAACTGACTCTGACCTGGGCGGTTGCAGTGTTTGGCAGCTGGTTTCTTCTTTTGATTCCTTTTATGCGTAAAAAGGAGCAGATTTGGAAACGACTCAATCAGGATCAGGAAAATGCGGTGGATACCTGGCTTTCGGCCATGGGAATTTTTATTGGGCTTCTTTTAGCCGTGGCCATTTTCTGGAGTTTTCGATTCAAGAGCCGGATTCTGGCGGATATTTCGAATGGTCCGGACCCCCTCTGGCTCAAGGCGGTTCTAGTCAGTTGGCTTGTGCTTTTGATTCCATTTTTGATTGTGATGTATCGCCGGGCAGATGCCATTTTTAAGACGGCAGTGGCGCGTCAAACCGGCGCCGTGCCGCAAAGCCGGAAACTATTTGTCGAACGCTCGAGAAGGGTTTTGCCGGCCGGGATCAGGGAAAAAATGGAACGCCTTCCGGCCACCCTGCCGAAGGGGCATGTGGTGACGCTGATTCTCAAAGACGGCCGCAGAATTCCGCATGTTTTTGTGTTAAACTCGACGGAAATTCTGGGGCTTTACGACCGCGCGGACATGGGTTTTGAGGCGCAGCAAATTTTGGATGTGGAGCCGGTGCCCTCGGATGGACTGCCTGCTTATGAAGAAACCAAATGGCTCCGGCTGGATGGATGAAAGAGAAATGAAGGACGTGGAAAATAATTTATATCAATCATTTTTATCTTCGCGGTGCCAAGAGCAGTGGAAGAGAATAGGTCTCAGGAAAAGAGCCGGTGTGGCCACCCCTCTTTTTTCGATTTATTCCGAAAAAAGTATCGGCATTGGTGAATTGCCGGATTTGAAGCTTTTGGCGGACTGGTGCGCTTCCACGGGCATGACCATTATCCAGCTTCTTCCCATGAATGACGTGGGATTCGATTTCAGACCCTACGATGCGCAGAGTTCTTTTGCGCTGGATCCCATGTATCTTTCGATCTTGGAAATGCTTTCCAAGGAGGAGGCGGAATTTTTTAGGGAGGAGATTAATAAACTCAGGAGACGTTTTCCCGCCGAGCCTCCTCGCGTTAACTATCGCATCAAGGCTGTCAAGCTTGCGCTTTTGTGGAAGATTTTTGAAAACCGAGGGACAAAAAATAAGCGGGAATTTGAAAAATTCCGGAAGACCAACCATTTTTGGCTCCACGACTATGCGGTGTTCAAGGTGCTCAAAGAATTGAACGGCCAGAAAAGCTGGGAAGACTGGGAGCCGGCCTTGAAAAGTAAGGAATTTGCGGCCATTGAAAAATTTGAGATGGATCAGGCCAAGCCGATTGCCTTTCAGGAGTGGCTGCAATGGCAGCTTTGCGGCCAGTTTAAAACGGTGAAGGCCTATGCGGAGAAAAAGGGCATTCTTCTGATGGGAGATTTGCCGCTCCTTGTCTCCCGCGACAGTGCGGATGTTTGGGCGCATCAGGATTATTTCAAACTGGATCTGGCCGCGGGCGCGCCGCCTGACCTCTATATCGCGAAGGGCCAGCGCTGGGGAATGCCGCCTTATCACTGGGACCGCGTTGCCGGGCACGGCTACGATTATTTAATCGAAAAACTTCGCTACGCGGAAAATTTTTACGATTTGTTTCGCATTGACCATGTAGTGGGCATCTTTCGTATCTGGAGCATTCCGCTTTCCGAGCCGCCTGAAAACGGTGGGCTGAACGGTTCCTTTGATCCTCAGGATGAGAATGTCTGGGAGGAGCACGGGAGACGCTTGATTTCCGTGATGGCCGAAAACACCGGAATGCTCCCTTGCGCGGAAGATCTCGGCGTGGTGCCGCCGTGTTCTTATAAAGTGCTGGAGGAATTCGGCATTCCGGGCATGGACGTCACCCGGTGGTTCAAGGATTGGGGCCGTACTAATTCCTTCAGAAAACCCGAAGAATACCGTAAAAATTCAATCGCGGTTCTTTCCACGCATGACATGACATCGGTTGCCGGATGGTGGGAATTTGATGCAGGCACGGTGGACGAGGATTTTTTTAGACGAAAATGCGAAGGCTGCGGCATTTCTTTGGACGCGGTCAAGAACGCCCTTTTTGACCTGAAGGCCTCTTGGCACGGGAGATTGAGGTGGAAACGGGGGATCGAAAACACGGATGTCCTTCTTCGCATTTTAGGCCGAAGCCGGGGAGAAGTATGGGGATTGGCGGACGCTTATGAGAGTTCGTATGGTGAAAGGGAGAAATTCTGGAGTTATCTGGGAAAGACCGGGCAGCCGGATAAAAATTTTTCAGCGGCTTTGATGCGGAGTATTTTGAAAAAAGCGAGCGAGTCTGCCTCGATTTTCAGCGTACAGCTTTTACAGGACTGGCTTGCGGCCGACTCCTCCTGCCGGTTGGATCCCTGGGAGTCTCGAATTAATTTTCCAGGCACCATGAATGAAAGAAACTGGTCGTTTGTCGTCCCTTTTTCTCTGGAGAAAATGAAAAAACTGACGATCAACAAAGAAATCCTGGCTATCCATATTTATACCAATAGAGTTTGAGCAAGAAGGGATTTTAAAGCATGTATCAGGCGGTTTTGTGGATCGGTTTCAATATTTTTTTCATTGCCATGCTGGTGCTGGATTTATTTGTCCTGAACCCGAGAGACAGAGCCATTGGTATCAAGCGGGCGCTTGCGCTGACGGCCTTCTGGATTTCTCTGGCGCTTCTTTTCAATGTCGCTGTTTACGTTAAACTGGGTCGTGATGCCGGGCTCAAGTTTTTGGCCGGCTATCTCCTCGAATATTCGCTCAGCGTGGATAATCTTTTTGTTTTTTTACTGATATTTTCTTATTTCCGCGTACCGCATGCCTATCAGCACAAGGTTCTTTTTTGGGGGATTATCGGCGCGCAGGTGATGCGCGCCGCTTTTATCCTGACGGGTATCACCTTGATTCATAGGTTTGAATGGGTGATTTACCTTTTTGGAGCTTTTTTGATTTATACCGGTTTCAAGCTGGCATTCGGGAAGGATAAGGAATTTCAGCCGGATAAAAATCCCGCGTTTAAATTTATCCAAAAGGTCATCCCTTCAACGCCCGAGGACGAAGGCGGCAAGTTTTTTGTGAAAAAAGATGACCGCTATCTGGCGACGCCCCTTTTCATCGTGCTTCTGATTGTAGATTTGGCCGATGTGGTCTTTGCGGTGGATTCCATTCCGGCCATTCTTGCCATTACGACCAACTCCTTCATTGTTTACACGTCCAATATGTTTGCCATCCTGGGGCTGCGTTCCCTTTATTTTGCGCTGGCCGGTTTGATGCGTCTCTTCCATTATCTTAATTACGGGCTCGCCTTTATTCTCGTTTTTGTCGGTGTCAAAATGCTTCTGGCGGACCTTTACAAAATTCCAATCGGTATTGCCCTGGGTGTGATTGTCAGCATCCTCTTTATGTCGATCATCGCTTCCATTCTATGGCCCAAAAAGGACCACGGCACCCACCCCCACCACGAGTCTTAACCACCTTCCCTAAAGAGTCTTCCGGTTTCTCCTTCTGAGAAATTCATAAAATATTCTTGACAGAGCGGGTTGTTTCTAATAAGATTCTATCCAATTAGGATTTAATCTTAATTGGATAGAATCCAAACAGGAGAATCTCGATGCTTGAGACCAAACAACAGGCGGAAAAATTCAAGGTCCTTCTCGAAGAAAAGGGGCTCAAGTATACCTACGAAAGGAAGTTTATTTTCGAGGAGGTCTTGCACGTGAAGGAACACTTTGATGCAGACCGCCTTTATGAACGTTTCAAGAAAAAAGGATTGCGGATATCGCGGGATACGGTTTACCGGACCATTCCGCTCTTGCTTGAAAGCGGAGTGATTCAGAAATCGGTGGGTGAGGGGAAGCGGGAATTTTACGAACGGACAAGCGGAAAGGGGCATCACGACCATATTTTTTGTATTCACTGCCAGAAAATCATTGAGTTCACATGCGATGAAATTGAAAGACTGCAGGAAAAAATCTGCGCGGATTATGATTTTAAACTCATCTTTCATGACCACCGTTTATTTGGCTATTGCCGGGAATGTCGGGCGCATACGGTTAAATCCGGCGGGCCTTTAGGCGGAGAATAGAAAAGGTAAAAGGAAGGAACCTATTGAAATGAGAAAGCTGGGAAAGTTCGCGCAAACAATGTTGATACTCTGGTTCGCTTTGTACCCCTTGGTGGGAGCCACGGGGTATGCAACGGCTGACGGGCGGGATGAGGATTTAGCGCGCTTTCCGCATAAGCCGCTTCACGGCGGATATTTTGGCGATGCCGGGGATCTTTATCATTATGAGCTGGTGCTCGAGTCCAACGGCATGGTCAAACTTTATCTTTATGATGAAGAGGTCAAGCCGCTCAAGGTGACGGGGATTCCGGCCCGGTGGACGCTCAATCCCGATGCAGGGAAAGAACCGAAAGGGAAATTTCAGGAGTCTGAGGATGGGGCCTATTTCTGGGCCAAGCTTCCGGATTTGAAGGAGCCCAATATCCATATTCTCATTGAAGCCGAAAAAAAAGGCCAATGGGTGCCGATGGAGTTTTATCTCCCGGTGAAATGAAGCAAATAAAAGGAGAGAGTTAAATGATGCGCCGTAGAGTTTTATTTTTGGCGGTTTTCTTATTTTCTATGTTAATGATCGCGAACCGCGGGTTTGCTCATAACCGTAATTACGTCTGGACCGAGGAATATAAAACCCTTCCCAAGAATGCTTTTGAACTGGAGAACCGCACCACACTCAAGGTTCCCGACGCCGGAAAATCCAATGCCAATACCTGGGAGTACAAACCGGAACTTGAATACGGAATCACGGATCACTGGAATGTGGCCCATTATGAAGTTTGGGAAACGGAGAACCGGACGGGTGTGGATGGTGGCGGAGTCAAATTGAAAGATTCTACCACTTACCAGGGATTCAATTTTGAAACCAAATACCGCATCGGTGAAAAAGGCAAATATTGGGTGGACGCTCTTTTTTATCTTGAGCTGGCATCCAAGGTTCGGCCGAAGCACCGGAACGAGGTTCTCGAGGGGAAAATGGTACTCTCCAAAGATTTTGGAAAATTCAATGTGACTTATAACCAGATCATGGAATCGGAAGTAGACCGCGGGGGACGCACGGAGCATGAATTTACGGTAGCCGCCAAGTACGAAATTTTTTCCGGCGTGACAGCCGCGGTTGAGGCCAAAGGCAATTACTGGAAGCCATCGAGCCATCGGAATGAATTCGCCCTCGGTCCCACGCTTTCTTATGAGAACCGCTTTTTCTGGGTCACGGCTGGTGTTTTGTTCGGCGCCAACAACCATGCCGATGACGAACAGGCCCGGCTGATTGTCGGAATTCCGTTCTGATTTTTTTAAAGGATAAATCATGGGAAGAAAATTTTTAAGTATTTTTATCGGAACGTTGCTGTTTGGTTTATGCGCTGCCGGAGATGCGCACGCGCAGTGGGTTAAAGAAATGTGCCCGGTGATGCCTGGCACGCACGGAAAAAGCAACCTGGCTGTTGATTATCGGGGAACGACCTATTATTTGTGCTGCGGTTCCTGCGTAAGGAGTTTTAAGAAAAACCCGGATAAATATTTGAGACCTTCAAAACCATGAGCGGGACGATTACCGCCACTTTTTTGATTGTGTTTCGGGAGGCACTGGAGGCCAGTCTGGTCGTGGGGATTATCATGACGGTCCTGGCGCGCCTTAAACAGAACCGCTATTTTCCTCTCGTGATCGGAAGCAGTTTGACGGCCATCGCCGCAAGTTTTCTTGCCGGTTTTGGGCTGATGATGCTTACGGGTAAGATGAGAGGAAGAACGGAGGAAATGATTGAGGGCAGCGTGACAGTGGCGGCTTGTGCTGTGCTGACGTATATGGTTTTTTGGATGGACACCCAGTCCAAGAAGATCAAGCCGGAAATCGAGGCCAAGGTGGAGAAGGCCGTCAGCAAGGGTGGGGTATTTGCTATTATCGCGCTTCCTTTTTTGGCGGTTATCCGCGAAGGAGCCGAGACGGTTTTATTTTTAAAAGCAGTGGCTTCGAAAAGTTCTTTTTGGGTTTCATTTGCAGGCGGCGTATCGGGATTGCTGCTCGCAGTCTTAGTTGTCTGCATTATTTTTATCGGAGGGAAACGGATTCCCTTAAAACCCCTTTTCCGCGTGAGCGGGATGTTTCTGCTTCTCATGGCCGCCGGTTTGCTCACGCAGGGCATCCACTCCTTTCAGGAACTTAAAATGCTTCCGACTTTGATTCCTCACGTCTGGAATATCAATCCATTTCTAAACGAAAGGCACGGCCTCGGCGCTTTTTTGAAATCGCTTCTCGGCTATAACGGCAATCCATCCTTGCTGGAGGTCATTGCCTACGTGCTGTACCTGGCAGGAATCTCTCATTTTCTTTTCCACAGAAAAGTCCAGCAGACAGGCCTTCCGAAGTCCTAATTTAAATTTTAAAATCCCAATACTTTTTGGAGAATTAGTGCTGTTTTTGACTAAATTTGATATAAATTGATAAATTATTTAATCAATTTTTTGCAATTTTACTATCTACCGATTATCCTTTTTATACCGTATAGTCTATATATGGATAAGAAAAATATTGTCATTCATATTGACCCTGACATCAGTGATCTTGTTCCGGGATTTCTTGAGAACCGTTACCAGGATGTGGCGTGCATCCATGAGGCGCTCAAGCCGTTTGACTTTAAAACCATTGAGACCCTGGGACATAACATGAAAGGAATGGGAGCGGGATACGGATTCGAGGGCATCAGTACACTGGGCGCCCGTATCGAAAGAGCCGCGCAGATAAAAGATGCGGAAACCATTCAAGCCTGCGCGGAAGAGCTTTTGGGCTACCTCAACCGCATAAAAATCATCTATGGCTAATTTCAATATCTTCCGAATCAATCATTCGCTTAGCCGGTATTCCGAATTCCTGGAATTTCTCTTTAAAAAAATTCGTCCGGGCGAATCTAAAAAAGATAAAGCAAAACAAGTCAGCAATCATGATATCTACCGCCTGTGTGATTTGCTTGAAATCTCAAGTGAGAATATGGCCGAGTATCTGGCAGAATTCTGCGGGGTCGGCTATTTCCCTTTTATACGGCCTGAAGATGTGCAGCACGGCATTTTATCCAAATCCTTTTGCCGCGCTCATTCCCTTATCCCGATCAAAAACGGACGCGACGGCACAACGCTCGTGCTTTCCAATCCCTTTGACCTTGATCTTCTCGACTCTTTAAGCTCCAAGTTTCAAGGTTCCGAACTTGAGATCGGTGTCGCGGAATCCAAAACCGTTGCCTTTTTGCTGATTGATGAGGATTCGGATGAGTTGAAGGAAGTCGGCCACCCCTTGTCCAAGGAGGTGCTGCATTCGGAAGAGGACATGCAGCAGTTTCCGATTATCCGCACCGTGAGCAATATTATCCTGTCTGCGGCCGGCCGGCGGGCCAGCGACATTCATATTGAGCCCAAGGAATCCCATGTGGTGGTGCGCTTCCGCGTGGACGGTGATTTGCAGGACATCTATGGGCTTAAAAAGGAGACCGGCGTTAAATTGATTTCCCGGCTGAAAGTGCTGGCCGGGCTGGATATTGCGGAACGGCGCAAGCCGCAGGACGGATCGTTCCAGGTGCGGATTGAAAACAGAATTTACAAATTACGCCTGGCCACCACCTCAACGCCGGAGGGGGAAAGTCTCATCATCCGCGTGCTTGATTCCAGCGTGAAACCCAAAGCCCTTCATGATTTGGGCATGGCTCAGGCGCAGGTCGAAACGCTTTACAGTCTGGCGAACCGCGACAGCGGATTTATTTTAGTCGTGGGCCCCACGGGAGCCGGAAAGACTACCACCATTTACAGTTTGCTCGCCCACATGGATTGTCAGAAAAAAAGTTTGCTTTCAATCGAGGATCCGGTGGAATACCGCATTCCCTTTGCCAATCAGCAGCAGGTGAATGAAAAAGCCGGCGTGACTTTTGAATCCCTTCTCAAATCCACACTGCGCCAGGATCCGGACATTCTTTTTCTCGGAGAAGTCCGTGATGTTTTTTCCGCCAAAACATCGTTTGATTTTGCCAGCACCGGGCATGTCACCATCACCTCGCTGCACACGGCCAATGCCACCACCGCGATTTTCCGGTTGGAACGGCTGGGGATAAGCCGCGAAAGCATGGCCGACACCATTCTCGGCATCATTGCCCAGCGTTTGATCAAGAAACTTTGTGATCATTGCAAGATTGTGGGGCCGCCCACCGCCGGGGAGCTGGAGTGGCTCAAGCGGTTTTCGGGTGAGACGTTGGAGCAAGTGGCCAATGCCAATCCTCAAGGATGCGCGAAGTGTAACCACACGGGGTATTGGGGCCGGGAAGGGGTTTACGAAATCATTAAATTCGATTCCGAGATTGCGGAAAGAATCCGGTCGAACAAATCGATTGCGGAAATTCGCATATTTATTGAGCAACACGGGAGCTATCTCATGAGTCATCACGCGGTGGAAAAGGTGACGCAGCTTCGATTTTCTCCCAAAGATATTTACGAAAAAGTTCTGGTGGAAGAACCCAATACCCAGGAATCGATGGATGAACAGTATGGAATTCAGTCCCAGGATGCGCCGAAGGTTCCGGCCGGCTTGAAGCAAGGTACCCCGGTCGCAAAGAAACCGGCTGGCGGATCGCCGGCCGGAAACGGACACAAGCCGTCCATTCTCGTCGTGGAAGATGACAAAGATATGCGCGCCCTGATTGCTTTGTATCTTGGAAAACAGGGGTATGAAACAACCTTGGCGGAGGACGGAGTGGAGGCGCTGCTTTATCTCGGCCGGAACCGGTTTGATCTTATTCTTTCGGATGTGAATATGCCGAATTTTGACGGCTTTAAACTGCTTGAAATGATAAACCAGAAAGGGCTTTCAACGCCGGTTTTATTTCTCACGGGGCAATCCGGCGATGAGTATGAAGTGAAGGGGTTTGAGCTGGGGGCTGTGGATTACCTCCGGAAACCGATTCAGAAGGAAGTTTTTCTGGCGCGGGTAAAAAAAGTGCTGAAGGGTATTTCATGAAACTTTCTATTTTAGAAAAAGCATGCGTGGGTTTCGGGATCCTTGTGGCGGTGATGGTTTCTTTGGGCTGGCTTTCGCCCTGGGGCGCGGCGATTTTTGTGATCGTGGCCCTGTCTTTTGACATTGTGGACCGCGATATGATAGCGCGCAAAAATGCCGAGATAGCGCTCGAGGAATTTAAAGAGGAAGTGCGGCTGATCTTGAATTCCACGGTCGAAGCCATTTACGGCATAGACCTTAAAGGGAAATGCAATTTTTGCAATCCAGCCTGCCTGCGTTTCCTGGGCTATGAACACGAGTCGGATCTTTTGGGAAAAAATATGCACGAACTCATCCATCACAGCCGCCCGGACGGGACACCCTACGGGAAAAGGGAATGCGAGATTTATAAAGCCCTTCAACATGGAAAGGGCACACACGGAGAAAATGAAGTTTTCTGGCGAAAGGATGGAACCTGCTTTGACGCGGAATATTGGTCGTATCCCATCCAGAAGGGCGGGGAAGTGAAGGGGGCCGTGGTGAGTTTTCTGGATATCAGCGAGCGCAAGCACAATGAAAACCGGATCAATGTCCAGCATGCGGTCACGCGGATTCTTGCGGATTCCGAGACGCTGGGCGATGCGAGTCCGAAAATTCTCAAAATGATTTGCCAGAGTTTGGACTGGGATTTGGGGCTGATCTGGCGCGTGGACAAGGAAGACAATGTGCTTCGATGCGTCGAGATATGGCACCACCTGCCTGAAGAACCAAGAGAATTTACAGCTCAAAGCCGGGAGCATACCTTTGAGCCAGGGTTTGGTTTGCCCGGCCGCGTCTGGGCGAACCGGGCACCGGCCTGGATTCCCGACATTGTCAAAGACAAGAATGCTCCGCGCGCGTCGCTTGCGGTCAAGGCCGGGCTTCACAACGCCCTCGGATTTCCCATCATGCTGGGAGAAGAGGTCCTGGGCATCATTGAATTTTTTAGCCATCAGATCCGGGAACCGGACCAAGATTTGATCAAGATGTTTGCCGCCATTGGAAGCCAGATCGGCCAATTCATCAAGCGCCGCAAGGCGGATGAGGCGCTTAAAGACGCGCGCGACACCGCGATTGAGGCATCGCGCGCCAAATCGGAGTTTCTGGCTACCATGAGCCATGAAATCCGCACCCCCTTGAATTCCATTGTGGGTATGGCGGATCTTCTTGCCGAGTCGCCGTTAACTTCCGAGCAAATGGAATACGTCGAGATTTTAAAGCGCGGCGGCGACACACTTCTCAAACTGATCAACGACATCCTGGACCTTTCCAAAGTGGAATCCGGGCATATCGTACTGGAAGAAGTGGAATTCGATTTGAGAGACTTCATTGAGAGGACGATTGAATTTCTGGCCATCCGCGCGCATCAAAAGGGACTGGAGTTAAGCTGCCATATTTTGCCGGGAGTTCCCAATTTTTTGGTCGGGGATGTGAACCGTTTGCGGCAAGTTCTCATCAATCTGATAAGCAATGCCATCAAATTTACTCATCAGGGAGAAGTGGTGATCCAGGTACGGCAGGATCATTTTGATGAAAATGGCGGACACCCGCGGTGTCATCTCCTTTTTTCAGTCAAGGACACGGGAATAGGGATTCCTGAGGATAAACTGGTGGAGGTCTTTAACCCCTTCACGCAGGTGGATTCTTCAACCACGCGGCGTTACGGCGGCACGGGATTGGGGCTGAGTATTTCGAAAAAACTGGTTGAGATCATGGGCGGATGCATTTGGGCTGGCAGTGAACTAAGCAAGGGAACTACTTTTTATTTTACGGCAGAGCTTGGAATTCAGCCCAGCGAGAATCATGACAGCCCATCACCGGACACTGTTTTTAAAGGCATGAAGGTACTGGTGGTGGATGATAACAGTTCACCGCGGGTGATTATCCGTGAAGCATTGACCGAATATGGGATGATGGTGGAGGAGGCGGAGAGCGGAAAGCAGTGCATGGATATGATCCGAAAGGCCAAGTCCGAAGGGCACTCCTATGATTTGATACTTCTCGATTGCAGGATGCCTGGCCTGGGCGGTTTTGAAGTGGCCAAACTGATTCGCGGCGATTCCAGTCTGGACAGCGCTATTGTGATGCTGCTCAATTCGGATGCGAGAAGCAGCGATATCGCAAGTTCCAAAAATTTGGGACTTTCGGGATATCTTGTGAAACCCGTGAAAAGGTTCGATCTTTTTGTGACGGTGGCCAGAGTTCTCAGTAAAAAAAGACAGATGGTTAAAGGCGCCTCGGCCTTTCAGCAGGAGCATGAGGTTGCTCGGGTGTCGCCCCCGGATGGACAGGGAAATGGCCACGAAGGAAACGGCCGGACGGACAAAACGCTTCTCCGGCTTCTGCTTGTCGAGGACTCGGAAGACAACCGGCTGCTTATCCGGTCGTATCTTAAAAAATTTCCCTGCGAGATCGATATCGCGGAGAACGGCAGGGTTGGAGTTCAAAAGTTTAAAGACAAAAGTTATGATCTGATTATTATGGATATGCACATGCCTGTGATGGACGGCTATGCCGCGACCAGCGAAATCCGCCGCCTTGAAAAGGAAACCAGGGCGGGGGACAAACCCGTTCCGATTATCGCGCTTACCGCCAATGCCCTGAAAGAAGATCAGCAGAAAAGTTTTGAGGCCGGCTGCGACACCCACCTCACCAAGCCCATTCGTAAGGCAGATCTCCTCAAGGAACTCTCAGCTTTTCATCCCCAACTTTCCAATTAAGGCTCCGCCCAGCAGGAAGCAGGAAATAACCACAATGACCTGATTGGTGGGCAAATCATAGATGTAGGAAAAATAAATACCTGCAAGAGTCGAAAAAACGGCCAAAAGAACGGATATCAGAAAAGCCCGGTTCAAACGGTTGCTCATGATCAACCCCGCCATGGGCGGCACCACCAGATAACAAAAAACCAGCGACATCCCGCCCAGTTTTGAAGCCGCTGACACCACAACACCAAGGATGTAATAAAATAACAATTCCCAAAAGCGTACCTTGATTTCCAAAACTTTGGCTTCATCGCGATCAACAAAGGTATAGACGATGGGACGCAGAAAAATAAAAACCATGAGGGTCAATGGCACGAGCACGATCAAAAGCATTTTAAGGTCTGCGCCGGAGGTGATGATTAAATCGCCATACAAAAGGGAGTGGACTTCATCCAGGCCATTGGCGCTTTTTGAAACAAAAAGCACACTGAGGCTTGAAGCCAGAATAAAGAGGGCCGCCATGATAGCGTCCTTCGGGACACGGATCTCTTCGGCCGAAGAAGCGAGTATTGTTACGGCCGCTAAATTGAAAGCGACGGCGCCCCAAAAAGGGTTGGAATGATAGAAAAATGCCGCGGCGATGCCACAGGCCGCAACCTGAGAAAGCGTGGCCCCGATAAAAACCAACCGTTTGAGAACGACAAGAGTTCCCAAAAAGGAACAGCAAACAGCGATAATAAGCCCGCCCCAAATTGCCTGGGGAAATGAATGAACCATTTCATTCCACACACCCATGAAGGAACTCATTCGATGACTCCGGCCGGCGGCTTAAGATCGGTGACTTTGGCCATTTGAACTTTTCCGTGATTGACAATGCAAACCTCGGAAGAAGCCGAAGAACTGATGAGCTGGTTCAATCCATGATGAGCCATCAAGACGGTCTTGCGATGCTTTAAAACAAAATCCGAAAGGTGGCGGAATACTTCCTTTTCGGATGCCTCATCAAGTTCCGAAGTCGGCTCATCCATTATAAACACATCCGCGCCACTGACAAAAGCTCTCGCAACAAGAGTTTTTTGTTTCGTGCCGCCAGAAAGATCACGGTAATTCTTGTGGGCATGTTCTGTCAGTTTTAGTTCTTCCAGGGCTTCGTCAAGCCGGCGTTTGTGGTCAGAACCTTGCCCCTTCCACCATCCGAGCTCGGGATAAAATCCCATGGCCACAATTTCACGGACGGTTAAAGGGAATAAAGGATCAATCGACTTGTGCTGCGGGACATAACCTGCCGGAGAATGATCAAAGGGGGCGTTGATCTCTCCTTTCATCGGCTTGATCAATCCCAAGATGCCGCGCAGCAGCGTGGTTTTTCCGGCGCCATTCGGCCCAATGAAAGGGAGAAAAATGCCCCGGGGTATTGCAAGCGAGACATCTTCAAGAATAATGTCCCGGCCGTACCCCAAGGTCACATTTTCGCAACGAATAATAGGATCTTTGGAATTTTCTATGGCAGCCATGATTTTATTTTGAACTGAAGGCCTGCACCAGTTCGTGAATATCATGATCAATCAAAGAAAAATAATCGCCGCCAACTTCGCCGGGTTCCGTGGCAAGCGTGATGACTCTTGCTCCTGTTTCTCTGGATATTTTTTTCGGAGTTCGGCTTTCATGGAAGATCTCTTTGACTATCACTTTCGCACCTTTGTCTTTCATGATTCGTTTAATTTCTTCAATATGTTTGGCTGTCGGCGGGATGCCGGCCTTGGGTTCAAGAAAACCTATCGTGACCAGTCCGAATCGCCCCATGAAATACGGCCAACTATTGTGATAGACTACAACAGGTTTGCCTTTGTAGTCAGATATCTGTTTCCCCCAATCCGTCATCTTTTCATCGACTCTGCGGTCAAAGTTCTCCATATTTTTTCTGAAAAAATCCGCATCTTCGGGATAGAGCCGTGCAAGCCCTTCGGCGATATTGCGGGCGATGATTTTGGCATTCAAGGGGTCGATCCAGTAATGCGGATTCCCATAAGCATGAATATCGCCCTGAGCACGAGAAAGACTGGTTGGAATTTCAACCAGGGAAATTCCTTGGGAAAGATCGATCTGCCTTTTACCGGCGGGCCACATCAAATCCGTCCGTCCTACGGCATCGAGCAGAGGAGCGCGCCACGCTTCAAGGTCAAGCCCTGCGTGGATGAACACATCCGCATTCTTGAGCTTGACCACATCTTTTGGCGTCGGCGAAATATAATGGATGTCGCGGTTGGGGGATGCAATAAAATAAATATCGGCTTTATCCCCAGCAATATCCTTGGCAATGCTTGCAAACGTGCTGGTGGTGGCGACAATCCTAAGTTTTTCACCCGCCCACAGTATTGAATTATTCAGCAATAAGCTCAGGGAGCATAATAAAAAAACAGAAAGCGTTTTAGCCCTCATTGGAGTTCTCCTTTAGAAGAATAGGCGTTATTGAACCGGATGCTTGTGAGCGCCGATTAAAAAGTCAACCGTTAAAAAAATCGCATTGTCTTTTTTCGCGTTCGCATTCGCAGGGTCAATGTAAGAATACTGGATTTTCGCATCGGCAAATTCACTCTGCCAAAAGACAAAATAGGGCGAAACTTCCGTGGTTTGATTATGCTGATGCGTGACATCCAGGGGCTCCAGATAGTCAAAACGTATGCCCGCGCTGAATCTCGGCGAAAATTTGTAATCCACCAGGGAATAAAATCCCCAAGGATCGTCATTAACATGAGCGAGACCGGTCCGGTTTTGAAAATAAATCTCGTTCTGCAATTTGATTCTTTTGCCTTCCGGCAAAAACCAATTAAAAGTCACGTCGCTGCCAAAAACTTTCACGCCGTAGCGGTCTGTTCCCTGACCGCGCGCCTGTGTTGACCTGGTTCCATCATCAGGGTTTACAATCCTAAGCGGAGGATTTTCATCTCCAAAAAGAGTGGTCCATCCGAGCTCGACATTCGCGTCCTTAGAAAGATCAAAATAGGTTTTGGCGTGCGTATTGAAAATAGGCCGCCGCGAAATTCCAGAAAAACTCCGCCCATTATTCCCGCGCAGCACTTCGCCGGTTATTTCCCAAGGAATATCCCAGGGGTTGGGAATATTATTTTGCAGCCGAACCCCTGAAGATGCCAATCCTTCCTCGCCAAAAAAGTCGCGAATCACCAGAGGGTAATTCGCAGTGTTCAGCTGGTGAAGGTGCATAAGATTCTGCTTTCCTATCTTGGAACGGAATTTCCCGAGCTGGGTGGTGAAGCCCAACGGAAGGTCCCAGCGTGTGTAATAAGCCTCCTCGATAGCTACGTTTTGCGCTTCGATGCTGTCATTAAAACTGATGATGGCATCGAGGCGGGAATAGGGATCAACCACTTGAGCGAAATTAAACTCAAGCTCTTTGAGAGCAATTGTGTCATTGCCCTCGCCGTCCGACGAATCTTGTGTCAGCTTGGTCTGAACGGTTCCCACAACGCCGATGTCAGGATTGAAACCTTGCGAAAGTCCGGCAACTTTAGGAGCGCCAGTTGAAACAGGCGCGGTTGACTGGCCCGGGCCGGCTATCTCCCGCCCTTTTTCAAGGGTTTCGATCTTAACCGCCTGCTGGCGGAGCGTCGCATTCTGATTCTCAACCGTTATTTGAAGCGATTTGACCGTATCCCGGAGTTCCTTCATGCCCTGCTGCAGCGATTCGAACATGGGATCATCAGCATAGACCTCATGCCAAGGCAATAATAATAGAAGGACAAAAGCCGAAAAAATGATGATAGATAAAATTCGCATAGGACACACTCCTTTCCAAATTTGAAATCAGTGGGAAAAACGAATGATCAGGAAAGGAAGGGCGGCGCGCGGTCTTGAAGAGAGGAGGACAGTAAAAGCGAGAAGAAAGGAAAGGTTTGAATAGAGAAATTTTTGCGGTTGGTTAAATCCGTGGTCAAGGCAGCTGCTGCGAGAATGATAATGAGGGAACAATGCTGAATTAACCGGCAAACAGGGCAATCCGGATGATGCCCATCCGCATGAAAGTGGAAGAGCGTTAAAATCAAAGCCGCCAGAATTAAAAATGCTATTGCCAAAAATAAAAGTTTTCTGCTTATTTTCATTTTAGCTGCTGAGGCACTCAATCTTAACTTCATCACAATCACTGCATTCCGTCAGCCGGTGCTGGTGGGCAAACTCATCCCAATGTTCTTTTCGTTTCGGATTAAGAACACCCGTTCCTTTGCATAGAGGGCATACGTTTTCCAAAGCCGCCAAAATGGCCGTGCGGATAAACTCCGAACGGTTTTGAACTCCGGCCATCAAGTCCAAGATTTTTGAATCTACTTTAAAAGTTATAACTTCATAATTTTTAGACATGCTGGAATAATACTTTGTAATACCAATTTGTCAAGAGTATTTGTACAATTAGGAAGAAGCATTATAATAAAAAAATGCTCAAAGAAGAAAACACTTCAAAACCGCTTGCTTGGTATTTCAGAACATCCGTGATCGTTATCGCTTTACTAAGCGTAGGTCCGCTAGCGCTTCCTTTAATCTGGTTTCATCCCCGGTACAAGCGGCTCACAAAAGTCCTTACTACCGCTTTAACCATTGTCCTAACCTATTATTCCATGGTGGCAGTTTCAGGCAGTTTCAAGTTGATGATGCGACTGTATCATGAATTGACCGGAGCGTCTGTGGCCCAAGCGGCTCAGGCGGCTAAGGATTCCAGCAACACCTTTGAGGCGCGGCCGGTAGAAAAACAGCCGGCTTCCGAAGCAGAACCGAATTACATCATCGAGGGCGGGAAAGTGATTAAAAACCCGAAAAAGTCTGCTGCGGCGAATGATTCCAGCTCTGGTGAACCGGCGCCTGCTGAAACCAAGAAGCAGATTCCCGCAGAGGAGGAGCCGAATTTCATTTCAGTCGGTGGCAAAGTCATTCCCAATCCCAAAAAGCAGAATCCCAATACAGTTCCTGCGGACCCCGGCACAGCGGCTGTCAATCCGCCTGCTGCGGTACCTGGCGGGGAAGAGCCCAATTTTATTTCCGTGAATGGGAAGGTGATTCCCAATCCAAATAAAAAAAGAGCGGCATGAAGCATGAAAATAGCGCTAATATCCGGGCTGGTTTTGACAGCACTTTTGATGGGGAGTTTTTCCCCGGCCCGGGCGGAAAGCGGGAAGGTTTTAATTTATGACGCCCTATCAGGAAAGAAGGTTTTTATGGAAAAAGTAAAAAAGAGCGATGAGGAGTGGAAAAAACAGCTTACGCCCGAACAGTATCATGTGACGCGCAAAAAAGGAACTGAGCGTGCCTTCACCGGGGCGTATCATGATTTGAAGGAAAAAGGGATTTATCGCTGCGTCTGCTGCGGTACGGATTTGTTCCGGTCGGATGAGAAGTATCATTCTGGAACCGGTTGGCCGAGTTTTTGGGCGGCTGTGGCGAAAGAAAATATTCGTTCGGAAGAGGACCGCAGTTTGTTCATGCAGAGAACCGAGGTCATGTGTGCGCGGTGCGAGGCGCATCTAGGGCATGTGTTCGACGACGGTCCGGAGCCCACAGGCAAGCGTTATTGCATCAATTCGGCATCGCTCCAGTTTGTTCCGGCAAAGAAAGATTGAATCTCTCGTTACACCGGGATTTTGATATAATAAGAATTAGCTGTTCTTCAAATTTATAAAAAGGGGGGGTAATATGGAACAAGAGGAAAAGGAGAAAAAAGCTATGCCGTTCAAGAACATTGCTCTTTTTATTGTGGGGGTGCTTGTGTTGGGGCTTTCCGGGTATCTTTTATACACGCTTTACGGGCAGAATCAGAATTTACAAAAGGAACTTGCCGTGCAGATTGCGCGTTTCTCGGAGTTCGAGCAGGAACTGACGAAAAAAGGCGAGAAGGTGCAGATGCAGCAGGTGGAATTGGACAAACTTGAGGCGGAGAATAAAAAACTTACGGCTGAAAACAAACAGCTTGCAGACGAGAAAAAGAAAGCGGCGGAAGATTTAACCCGTATGCAGGAAGATTCCACCGGAAAACTGAATGATTTTCAGAAAGAAAAGGCCGCGCTGGAAAGAAGAGTAAAACCGCTTGAACAGCAGATCGAAAAATTAAAAAGGGAACTCAAGGAAGTCAAAAGCCAGTCCCCGCTTCCCGCCGCCTGATTTTGAGCCGATTGAGATAAATCAAAAGAAATGCCAGCACTGCTTCAAGCCACACGCCTGCACAAAAGCTACGGTCCGGTCACTATTCTGGATGAAGTCACGGCTTCTTTTTCCACGGATCAGAAGATCGGATGTATCGGAAGGAATGGAGCGGGGAAATCCACGCTTTGCAAAATCATAACCGGTCAGGAGGAGGCGGACTCGGGCAGCGTCACCCGGAGTTCTGACCTGCGGCTCAGTTATCTGGAACAGCATGACGCCTTCCAGATGGATGAGACACCGCTCGAATTTCTAATGCGTTATACTGGCGGGAAGGAATGGCGGTGCGGGGAAATGGCCGGAAAGTTCCGCCTTAAAAATGACGCGCTAAACAGCAAAATGTCCGAGCTGCCCGGAGGATTCCGTACCCGCGTTAAGCTTGCGGCCATGCTGCTTCAAGAGCCCAATTTTCTGGTTTTGGATGAGCCGACCAATTACCTGGATCTTGCGACACTGATTCTTCTTGAAAATTTCCTGCGCGAGTTTAATGGCGGTTTTATCATTGTTTCGCACGACCGCGAATTTCTAAAAAGAACCTGTGAGCAAACGCTTGAAGTGGAAAACGGCCGGCTCACGCTTTACCCGGGAAGCATCGAGGAATATTTTGAATTCAAGGAGGACCAGCTTCAGCATAAACTCGCCTACAACAAAGTCATTGAGAGGCGCAAGGAGGAATTGCAGGGATTCATCGACCGGTTTCGCGCCAAGGCCGCCACAGCCGCGCGTGCCAAGTCCAAGATGAAACAGCTCGAAAGACTGAAAACCATCGAAATCGAGCATACCCTCAGCACGGTGAGGATTTATATTCCTCAGGTAGAGCCGAAAGCCGGTCTGGCCTTAGCCTGTGATAATTTCAGTATCGGGTATCCGGAAAAGACGGTGGCTGAAAAAATTTATATGGATATTGAGCGCGGCGCACGGGTCGCGGTGCTCGGAGACAACGGTCAAGGGAAAACAACTTTTTTGCGGACCCTTGCCGGCGACCTCGCGCCGAAAAGCGGAAGTTTCCGCTGGGGGACGGGGCTTAAAATCGCTTATTACGCGCAGCACGTTTCCCAGTCGCTTCATCCCCAGGAGGATGTGTTCACGCATTTGCAGCGGGACGCGGCTCCCGAGGTCAAGACCCAGGATGTTTTGAACATGGCCGGCTGTTTTCTTTTCAAGGGCGATGATGTGAAAAAAAAGGTGACGGTTTTAAGCGGTGGCGAAAAAGCCCGGCTTTGTCTGGCGGGCCTGCTGCTTACCAGAAACCAAGTTCTTTTGCTGGACGAGCCGACCAATCATCTTGATTTTGAGACCGTGGAGGCGCTGGCCAATGCCCTGAAGGATTATGCCGGCACGCTTTTTTTTATCAGCCACGACCGCACCTTTGTGAATTTGGTGGCCTCGGCGATTATTGAGGTGAAAAACGGCCGGGTTTCCAAATATCCGGGGAAATATGAGGATTACGTGTATCATCTTGAAGTCCAGGCCAGGGAACTTTATGATGAAGCACCTGCGGGAGCGACGCATCATGCCGGGGATGCTTTGAATCGTGGGGATTCGGATGAAGCCGGTGAAGCGCCGGCAAAAAAAGAAAAAGGAAAAGACGAACGCCGGGCGGAAAAAGCCGAAATCACGAAATTGAGAAGCCAGATCAATAAAGCCGAGAGCCGGATTAAACATTTGACCAAGGAAAAGGAAGATCTGGTCAAGCAAGTCACGGATAACCCTTTCCATTATTCGCGGCAGAGAAATGAAAGGATCAAGCAGTTGACCATTTTGATTGAGAAAGAAGAAGCGTCGTGGCTGGCGTTCGAGGCCAGTCTTGACCAACTTATAAAGGAGGGCCGGAAATGAATGAGCCGAGAGTTGCGGATAAAAAACCCGCTGTGTTGGAACTGGAGCCGGACACTTATTGGTGGTGCCGCTGCGGCTTGTCCAATAAACAGCCATACTGTGACGGATCGCATAAGGGGAGCGGTTTTGCTCCGATGGAATTCAAGGTGGCAGAAAAAAGGCGTGTCGCTCTTTGCAATTGCAAACACACCCAAAACGCGCCATTTTGCGACGGCAGTCATTCCAAATTATGAATGCACCCATGCAGGACATGATCCGCGAGCCCTGGGTGTGGGGCGCGGCAGCACTTGCAGCGTTCTTGCTCTGCACCTTTCTTCCCCTGCGGATCAAGGATGAAAGGTTGAGGAAAATGGTGAACTGGTTTGTGCTTATCCCCGTCAGTTTGGGGATTATTCTTTATATTTATCCCATGGGCATCGAGCTTTTTAGAATACTGGCGGTCAACTGGCGATGATGCAATTCGGCCGGAAGGCTTTTCTCGTCATTCTGCAGACTTCGCAAGCGTCTCCGGTTTTTCTGGAGGAAAGCATGGCTGAAATGAAAGAGCTCACCGAGTCGGCCGCGCGTCTGGTGGTTGGAACCATGCAGGCGCATTTGCCGCATCCGAGCGCGAGCCATTTTTTACGTGAAGGAAAACTGAATGAGCTCAAGGAGCAGGCGAAGCGAGCCAGCGCAGACACGCTGATCTTCAATCTGGATCTCACGCCAGGACAGGCGCGCAACATCGAAATTTTCACCAAAAGCCGTGTCATGGACCGCACGGGGCTTATCCTGGAAATATTCGCCCGGCGGGCAAAATCAAGCGAAGGAAAACTCCAGGTGGAATTGGCCCGCCTCAATTATATTTTGCCGCGGATTGGCGGATTGGGGACCGTGCTTTCACGGCTCGGGGGCGGTATCGGGACGCGCGGACCCGGAGAGCCCGAACTTGAGTGGGACCGCCGTAAAATCCGGCGGCGCATTGAAAGCGTGAAGGATCAACTTAAAAAGGTTGCTAAACACCGTGATCTTCTCCGCGCCGGCCGGAGAAAAAGAAATTTCACCTCCGCGGCCATCGTCGGATACACCAATGCCGGCAAGTCCACGCTGTTCAATGCGTTGACGGGTGCGGATGCGTATGTGGAGGATAAATTGTTCGCCACGCTCGAAACTAAAACGAGAGTTCAGACTTTGAATGGAAGGCATGATCTTTTGTTTGTAGATACCGTGGGATTTATCAGGGATTTGCCGCACTCGCTGGTCGAGTCTTTTCACGCCACACTGGAAGAGGTCACGGAGGCGAATCTCCTGATTCATGTCCTTGATGTCTCGCATCCGAATGCCGCCGAATGCCGGCTTGCGGTGGAAAAAGTGCTGGAGGAAATCAAAGCTTCAGGCAAGCCCACCATTCTTGTTCTGAACAAGGCCGATCTTTTGACCACGGATGAAAAGCGGCGTGTTCGCGAGGCCTGGCCGCAGGGAATCCTTATTTCCGCAAAAACACAAATAGGGATCGAGAATCTGATGGGTGTTGTTTTAAAAACCGCGAGTATCGAAACATGATCGCAACCACCCGTCTTGCTCTTGCCTATGGAAAACGCGTTCTCTTTGAAAATGTGAGTCTTAACTTTTCTCCGGGGAATTGCTACGGCGTGATCGGCGCCAACGGTTCCGGGAAATCGACTTTTCTTAAAATTCTGGCCGGCGAAATCGAGCCCACGCGCGGCGAAGTTTCTACGGCTCCCAGCGAGAGAGTTTCCTATTTAAAACAAAATCATTTTGAGTTTGACGAATACCAGGTGCTCGAGACGGTTGTCATGGGCCATCACAAGCTCTACGAGATTATGACGGCCAAGGACATTCTCTATGCCAAGACGCCTTTTACCGAGGAGGACGGCCTCAAGGTGTCGGAACTCGAGAGCACTTTTGCGGAGCTGAACGGATGGGAGGCGGAAGCCGAGGCTGCCAAGCTCTTGAGCGATTTGGGCGTGAAGGAGAATTTGCACGGCCTCAAAATGAAGAAATTAGGCGGAAGCGAAAAGGTGCGGGTGCTTTTGGCGCAGGCGATATTCGGCAATCCGGACATTCTCCTTCTGGATGAGCCGACCAACCATCTGGACGTTGAGACCATTCTATGGCTTGAGGATTTTCTTTATGAATCCAAAAACACGGTGATCGTCGTTTCCCATGACCGCCATTTTCTCGACAAGGTTTGCACCCACGTCGCGGATATCGATTTCGGGGCTATCCAGGTGTATCCCGGCAACTGGAGTTTCTGGCAGCAGTCGCGCGATCTGGTCATGAAGCAGAAGTCGGATCAAAACCGGCAGACTGAGGAGAAACGCAAGGACTTGATGGAATTCATCCTTCGCTTCAGCAACAATGCCTCCAAGTCGCGCCAGGCCACGGCCCGCAAGAAACTTCTCGAGAAACTGACGCTCGAAGATATCAAACCATCTTCGCGGAGATACCCGCATATTTTTTTTAAGCCCAGCCGCGAGGCGGGCAATGATGTTTTGATTGTGGAAAATCTTTCCAACTCCACGGACGGAAAGCGGATATTTGAAAGCGTATCTTTCCGCATCGACAAAGGCGAGAAGGTGGCTTTTGTGAGCCGGAATGAGCTTGCGGTCTCTGTTTTTTTTCAAACGCTCGCGGGCGAGCTTGCTTCCGAAGCCGGCAGATTCAAATGGGGCGCGTCCGTGACCACGGCCTATTTCCCCAAGGACAATGCGGGGTATTTTCAAACCGAGCTGAATCTTATCGACTGGCTGCGCCAGTATTCAGCTGAAAAAGATGAAAATTTTATCCGCAGTTTCCTTGGGAAAATGCTTTTTTCAGGCGATGAAACATTTAAAAAAGCAAACGTGCTTTCCGGGGGCGAAAGAGTGCGCTGCATCTTTGCCAAAATGATGCTTGAAGGCGCCAATGTTCTCGTGTTTGATGAACCCACCAACCACCTGGATTTGGAATCGATCACCGCATTGAATGACGGCCTCATCGCCTTCCCGGGGACTATTCTTTTCACTTCGCATGACCATCAGTTTGTCCAAACTGTCGCCGATAGGATTATCGAGATTGCTCCCCGCGGTTTGATTGATAAGCAGCACACCACTTACGACGGATACCTTGCCGACGAAGGACTGAAAACAAGGCGCGATACTCTTTATTAAGAACTCCCGGAGTTTTTCAGAGCAGGCCGCTTCTAGGATTGATTCTGAGGGCAATTCAGGATACACTGCACTCGCGATGAACCAAAAAGATTATTATAAAGTACTTGGAGTTTCCGAAAAGGCCTCGCCGGAGGAGATTAAAAAGGTCTACCGCAAGCTAGCCGTCAAGTATCATCCCGACAAGAATCCCGGGAACAAGGAAGCGGAGGCCAAATTTAAGGGAATTTCGGAGGCGTACTATGTGTTGAGCGATCCGAAGCGGCGCACTCAGTATGATCAGATGCGGCAGTTTGGAGGAGCGCAAAGCGGCAATTTTGCGGGTTCACAAGGGTTTGATTTTGAGGAACTTTTGCGGCAATTCGGCGGCGGAGGCCGGGCAAGGCCTAGCGGGCGTTATTCGGCATTCGGAGATATTTTTGAGGAAATTTTAGGAAACTCGGGAGACGATTCAAGAAGCTTCAGGCAGAGACGCGGACCGGGCGGCTCGGTTTACGAATTTTATTCCAGCGGCGAACCGGAGATGGAGGAGACTTCGCCCAAGGTTGACCTCGTGGTGAATCTGAATATTTCCCGTGACAAAGCGGAAAAGGGCGGCCGCGTGACTTTCCGCACACCCCAAGCAAAAACGCTTTCCGTGACCATTCCGCCGCATACCCGGCCCGGGCAAAAACTCCGGCTCACACGGCAAGGCCGCGTATGTCCCACTTGCCAGCATGAAGGTGATTTGATTTTGCAGGTCAAGATTGGCAGCACGGCCTAAAGCATGCCGACCCACGAGCTTCAGACCTTGCGTCTCGTATTATTTTTTTTCATGCTGGGCCTCCTGTTTTTTGTTGAGACCATTCGTCCTGTGCGAAGTTGGCTTGCCCCGCGAATAAAACGCTGGATGTTTCATCTTGGCATCACTGTTTTTAACACGCTGCTCACCCGGCTGTTGACCGCAGCGCCTCTTTTGATGCTGATAAATATCCTCCAGGCAAGAAAGTGGGGGTTTTCCCACGTTTTCGGGCTCTATGGCACAGCCGAGATTTTTTCTACTATGGTTTTATTTGACTTGTTTGATTACTGGTGGCATCGTCTGAATCACCACATTTTTTTTCTGTGGCGCTTTCACCGGGTGCATCACACGGATACCCAGGTCGATGTCACGACCGCGCTTCGGTTTCATCCCGGCGAACTGCTTCTATCCTATGCCGTCAAAACTTTCTGGATTCTTTTCTGGGGGCCTTCGCTGGCAGGATTTATTCTGTTTGAAACGGCCATTACAACCTATGCCCAGTTTCATCATTCCAACATCGATTTTCCGGATGCCTTTGAAAAAAAACTGAGATGGATTCACATGACGCCGCGGCTTCATGCCAGCCATCACACGGTGTCGCTCCGCAGCCGTGACGCGAATTTTTCCACGATTTTCCTGATTTGGGATAAAATCTTCGGGACTTTCAGGGAACCGGATTTTGAAGAGATGAAGGAACTCGGATTACCGGAAGGCCGGGAAACTTATCTCTCGCCGTTTGAATTTTTAATCACGCCATTCCGGGTAAAAGCATGAAGCCATCCGTCCAAAAGTGGTTAAAGAAAAAATGCCGTGCCTGTGAAGGAGGAATCCCTCCCTTGGAGGATTCGCAAGCGGCGCGCCATCTTCGGGATCTCGACGAATGGCATTTGAGCGAAAACGGCAAATTCTTGTATGCCGAATACCGCATGAAAAATTTCATGGAAGCTATCCGGTTGATCCGGAAGATTGCCGTTATTGCGGAGAAGGAAGACCATCATCCAGACATTCATCTGACGGGCTACCGTCAACTTCGCATTGAATTGATGACCCATGCCATAGGCGGATTGTCAAAAAATGACTTTATTCTCGCTGCCAAAATTGAACAACTTCCCAAAAAATTGAAACGGGCGTAGGAAATGTCGCACTGCCGGATTGTTTATTTTGTGAAATACCCCGAGCCCGGCAAAGTGAAAACCCGGCTGGCCAAAACCTTGGGGCAGAAGGAGGCGGCAAGAATTTATCGCAAACTAGCGGAGGGAAACTTCCAGACTCTGCAAAAGCTGGAGAACACTTCCATTGAAATTTGCGTCATGTTTGACCCTCCTGAATCAGAATCCCAAATCAAGATGTGGCTGCAAAACGAGACATGCTGCTATCTTGCCCAACAGGGCGCGGATTTGGGAGAGCGGCTCACGCATGCTTTTCAAAGCGCTTTTGAAAGCGGCGCGGCAAAAGCGCTTGCGGTGGGAAGCGATACCTTGAATCTTGACGCCGATATTCTCCGCAAAGCCGTGGAAATGCTTGCAACAAAAGATGCGGTGCTGGGGCCGGCAAAAGATGGCGGGTATTATTTGATCGGTTTGTCCCGATGCGCGCCTTTGATTTTTAAAAATATTCCGTGGAGCACGCCGGCTGTTGCCGGTATTACGCTTCAGCGTATCAAGGAGAATAATTTGTCTTACGAGCTGCTTCCAGAGCTTGAGGATTTGGATGAGGCAGAGAATCTCAAAACCACCTTTACAAAATCGGGGAAAGGACTATGATATTCGCTTCAAAGGAGGATTCTAAAGACCGATGAACCTAAAAGGCTTTTTAAAGAAGTTCCTCGCTTTAACCGTCGTTATGATGCTAGTAGTTTTTACCCGCCCGGTATTTTCAGAGCCTTTCCTCACGCCGGCCAATCAATTCAGTTTTACGTATCAAGTGCGCGTCAATGCCATTCCTAAGGATGCGAACGACGTTAAGATTTGGGTGCCTTTGGCCCATAGCGACAACTACCAGAAAGTCCTGGATTTAAAAATTAAATCACCCTATCCCTATCAGATTTTTGAGGAAACCCAGTACGGCAATAAAATTCTCTATCTTTCCTTTGTGAAACCGACCGATGAAAAGCTTGAGTTTGAGGTCCAGTATGATGTGACGGTCCAGGGCGAGCAAAGGACGTATGAGGATCTTAAGAAAATGGGGCTTTCGAATGAGCGTGTGAATGAGGCGCGGGATAAAATGCAGCTTTATCTTTCTTCCCAGAAGCTCCTGGTGATTACCGATAAGATCCGGGAAATCGCCCAGCAGGTCACGGAGGGCAGAGCCACGGATCTTGAAAAAGCCAAAGCGATTTATGATTATGTGATCAGCTACATGAAATACGACAAAACGGGCGAGGGATGGGGCAAGGGAAGCACGGTGTATGCCTGCGAAGTCGGAAAGGGAAATTGCACGGATTTTCATTCTCTTTTTATTTCCGTGGCTCGCGCGGCCGGGATTCCCGCGCGGTTTAAAATCGGCGCTCAAATTCCTGCGAATCAACCCGAGGGTACTATCGGGTACCACTGCTGGGCGGAATTTTATCTTCCCGATGCCGGGTGGATTCCCGTGGATACCTCCGAAGCTTGGAAGCATCCGGAACTCCGGGATTTTTATTTTGGCTCGCATGACCCGGGGAAGTTCTATCTTAGCCTGGGGCGGGATATTGAGCTTAATCCAGCTCAAAAGGGGGAACCCATCAATATTTTTCTTCAACCGTACATAGAAATCAATGGAAAGCCGTTTGATTCGGCGCAGTCGCAGTTTTACTTCAAGAATAAGACGACTTCATCTAGTGAAACGGTGTTTTAAAAGAGCGCGGAAGAGGGTTGGCGAGAAGTTAAGTTTTTTTGGTTCTTGCCGTCAATGTTTTAGTGTTGAAGGGTGTTTGATTTCAAATAACTGAATAAGGAGGATACGATGAAGAAGTCTTTGAGCTTGTTGATGTTGGGGATGTTTATGGCATTTCTTTCGCTGCCTTTAGCTCGTGCCGCAGAGCATGGTGGGACTGAGGTGCAAGAGCATGGCGGCACGGCTGTGGAACCAGCGGCGCCTGAAGATGAGGATACCAATAAAAATGGCGTGTTGGATGAGGGCGAAGATAAAAACGGTAATGGCGTTCTCGATACCGCGAAAAAGGCAGAAGCAGCAGAAGAGGAAGAGGAAGACGAGACGATCTAAAGATGAGGGCTCCCATGAAAAAAATAGTTTTTCCTTTGTTATTGACTTTGGGCGTAGCGGGATTTTTGATTTACCTTCCTTTGCCGCTTTTTGCGGAACCGACCCCGGAAGCCTTGCGTTCAACGATCCGTAGCTATGTCAGTGCGGAGGAGCAGTCCAAGGGGTTTTTCAGCGTGGTGGATCCGAAAACGGGCGCTGCAAGGAAGCTTAAACTTGAGCGCGTTCATGAGCGAGTGGGGAAAACCGGGAATTACTATTATTCCTGTGCCGACCTCAAGGATACCGAAACAGGAGATCTTTTGGATCTTGATTTTGACGTTTCGGATGCTAACAACGAACTTAAAGTGGTGGATATCCGAATTCACAAGGACAATGGCAAGCCCCGTTACACCTATGACGCGAACGACAATATGATTCCCGTTCAGTCATAACTCTAGTTTTCGAGGTTGGTTGCAACCCCGTTGCCTCTGGCGAGACAACGGGGTTTTTTTTACTATCCCCTCTTTATTTTCCTTTTTCAATTCCTAACATTTTGTATTATTCCCAAGTATATTGTATTCTTTATTAAAGAATTTTAATAAGTCGTTAATCCCATGCTCAATACAATAAATAAAGATATAAAGATTATTAAGTTAATTTCCTGCCTGATTCTGTTTTTTTTCTTGGCCACAAATCTTGGCTGGGCGCAAGGGCCTCTTGGTTCTTCTCTCGTCGCAAGCAGTTCTTCCATGAAGACCATTCCCGGGCCGTTGGAAATTCCTGATGAACTTGGAAGTATTCAGGAGGAGTACAGGAGCGGTACAGAAAGTCCTTTCATTGTTTTCATCCAGGACGCCCATATGATTCTCGATGCTCAAGCGAATATTGAGGATTTGATCCGCCATCTTCAGGAAACTTACGGAATCCAGGTCATCGCGCTTGAAGGCGGCAAAGGGGCTTTAGATCCTACCTTGTTCAGAACTTTTCCGGATGAAGGGGCGAAGAAAAAGGTACTTTCAGGTTATCGGGAAAGAGGGGAATTGACGGGGGCCGAGATGGCGTCGATTTTAAATCCGAAGGAGGGAAAGTATTACGGGATTGAGGACTGGAAGCTGTACGAAGAGAATTATCTGGCGTATCTCAGAACGGCCGAGAGGAGGGAAAAGATTCTTGAGGAACTTGTCCGGTTAAAGTCGGAGCTGGACACGAGAAGAAAGGGCGTTTACTCGGAGGAGTTAAATAAGTTTCACGAAAAGGTGGAGGCATTCCACGAGGAGCGGGCGCATTTGATCGAGTTATTGGGATACCTGAAAACCAGGATGTCCCGCACCAGCCGTGCGGGACTGCTTATTCAAGCGGCGGGTGGCCGCTCGGACTTGCCGCCCCGGGCCAATCGCGCGGAGGCAACGTATCCGCACCTTTCGGTTTTGTTGGCCTCCATTGAAAAGGACTCAAAGATGAACAAGGAGGAGCTTGAGGCTGCGATCCGGGATATGGGAGACGGCTTCAAGAAGAAGCACTGGAAGGCAATGGACAAGGCCGGGATGATGGAATTTAACAGCCGGTATCAGGATTTTGTGACCGGGAGAATGGATGCGGCGTCTTTTCTCAAGGCTCTGATCAAGATGAGCCAGGAGGTGAAAGATCCTGTCAAGCTGACTGGCGGGATGGAGGAACTCCTGGGGCATACGGAAACATTGAGCTCGATCAAGGGCACGAAACTTTTTGACGAGCTTGAGGCCCTGATTCTTGAGATTGAGAATCAGATGATCAAAAAGGAGGAAGAACGCGAGATCAGTGAGAGGTACAAAAAAATCCGGATGTTGAAAAATCTGGCGATGCTCGAGCTGACGCGGGAGGGTTGGGAGACGTATCAGAAAGATCCCGAATCGTACCGAGCCTTGCTGCGTGTCCCCAAAATGCTGGATCCTGCGCAAGAGTTTTACCGGCTGGCCGTGGCGAGGGACTTTGCGCTGCAGAGAAATTTGCTGGAATTGATGAAACGGGAGAAAGTGAAATCAGCAGTGGTGCTGGCGGGAGGATTTCATTCGCAGGGATTTGCGCGGGGCTTGAAAGAGCAGGGGTGTTCGTATGCGCTGGTGACGCCCCGGATCAATTCTTTGAAAGGGCATGAGCTTTATGATGAGGTGATGAAAGGGAAGCTGTCGTACAAGGATTATTTAAAGACGACTTTCTATGATGCCTTTGTGAGGGCTGCCACGATAAAACTTGTGGCCGAATTGAATGAGCCGGATTTCCGGAAGGCGCTGAAGCAATGGAGGGATGATGTGATCAGGAAGCTTGCCGAAGAAGGCAGAGTTGCGGATGCGGGTGATTACACGAAGTACATTGATTTTCTCGTGAAGGCCTATGTCGAGAAATACGGGACGAAGAATCTGACGGACAAGACCAAGGATAAAATTCTCAAAGACATTGAGAAGGCGCTGAAAAAGTTTCAGGAAAAAGCACTCTCGGGGCTAGGGAAGAATTTTGAGTATCAATTGGATCAATTCATAAAAGGTGTGAAGGGGCTTCAGGAGAAGAAAAAGGACCTCACTGCCGGGAATCTCGAGGCCCTGCTCCAAGCGGCCGCTAAGACGGAAACATCCCAGCTTCAGGCATTACGGGGTGCCCTGATCAGCAAGGGGTTGGACGCGGATTTATTCAAAAAAATCATTTTTGGAGAAATCCGGGTAGAGGTGCTCGATAACGTGGATTTGGGCGTGTCGCGTGCCGATATCCGGACCGTGCTTGAAAAAATTCGCGGGGCTGCGCCTGTAAGTTCGGAAAAGCTTGCCAATCTCGCGGAGGTTGACCGGGGGATAGAAGTCTTGAATAAAATCGGCAAAGAAGAGGGCAATGAGAATTCGCCGCATGTCGCCGAATTTGTGGTGCACCAGATGGTGGAGGCCATTCGGCCGAAGGCGATAGAACAACTTAAGCAAAGGGTGGCGGATGAGAAGGCGGTTGATGCGGAGATTGCGGATGTTCTTCTGAAGAAAATGGATGGGGCTGCTGTGGGGCAGTCTCTGGGACAGGAAGGAGAAAACGCCGGAAGATCGATTGGAGATATCCTTCAAGATGCTCAAACCGTGGTTCGTGATGCTAGAAAGTTACACAATACGGAATCATTGCCGGATCTGGACACTGCCCTGGGCAAAATTAACATTTTGCTGGATGAACTCAGGATTCGGCAGGGGAAGTCTGCAGAGGAGGCCCCGACAGGTAATATTGCGGACCCGTTGATCGATGAAAAGAAAGCGCTTGAAGCAAGACAGCAAGTCCTGAAAGAAGAACAGCGGCGTGCCGAAGCTGTCTTGCAAGATGCAACCATGGCACAGGCTGTTACAGCTCAAAAGGAAGCGAAGCGTGGAGAAATTCAAAAAAGAATCAGTCTGCTTTTTGGGAAACTCAATGCTTTAATCACGCAACTTTCCCAACTGGGCAGTGCCGCGGAAACAAGTACCGATTTGTCGCAAGGGATTAAGATGGCTTTGGAGTTGGCGGAGCGTATTTCAGATAATTATGCAAAGCTGGTGAGCCGGCATGATGACTTGGCTGAATCCTATGCAGGAGATGCCGCTGCCCAGAAAGTTGTTGCCGGAGAAAATCAGAGCAGGGAATTGGATCTGAAGACGGGAATCAGTCAGAGTTGGGATGCTGGATTGAATGGAATCGTTTCCTTAGCCATTCAGCAGGGGCGTGTATCGGTAATGGCGGTTCAATCAGGAAGTGATCTCCAGCCCGGAGATCTTGTAAGGCACCGCGATAACCCAAACGATTATTTTGTGGTGTCATCCGTATCAGATGAATCCGCCATCAGAGCCAGGAAAGCCCTTTCGACGGCATTGCAGGATCTCCCCGTTTCTGACCTGGAAAAAATTTCGCTCAAGGCAATCCTCGAAAATACGCCCTCCGGTGCATCGCTGGGGGAAGCGGGGAGTCAAAAAAGTTCCCAAGAGCTTGAGCGATTTACCCGCGTGGCTGAAGAAACGGGGAATCGTGAACTTGCCGATGCCGTTCGGAAAGCCACAGCTAATTCGTTGGGCACTGCCGTTATGACTAACCCTTTTACGCTGAAGGGAAAGGAGTCTGTTAATGACCCAGGTCTCATTGATTATGATTTCGTGCTGAATCTTCCCAAGTCCGGGGAGGATTTTGAGGGAGAAGATTTAAAGGATGATACTCCGCAAAAACCTCAAGAGGAGGTGCTTTCATTGACCCTCCCCGGTCTTTCCGGCCCCATTGAGTTTAAAAGGGTTTACGGAGGAATATTTAAAAATATATTTTACCCTGTCCATGAGAAGGCCGCTGCGGAGGATGGCCAGGAAGTGTCGCTGCATGAGCTCGTGGTTGCAGTCGCGAAAAAGGCCACGGATGAATCGCTTGCCTCCTATTTAAGACAATACCCGAGTGCTGAGGAATTCCAGGATTTTTTGAACCAGACGATGCGTTCGGAACGCGAAACTGAGGAGATTGCTCTTCAACGAACCGCGGATGAGGATCATGACAAACTTCCGCTCTACAATGTGGGTTGGTACATCTATGGCGGAGACGGCCCTGATGCCATTGTTTATTTCGGTCCTCGGGGAAAGAGTTTTAATTATCTCGGTGATCTGAATTCTCGAGAAAAAGCCCTTCTGGAAGTTGAACACTGGCGGAGTGATGATGCCATGGCGAATAAAGGCATGATTCTGTTCGATAGGAAGCCGAGTAATGTGGTGGCTCCCGACGACCGGACATTGCCCGTTAAGGCTTATTTGATAGATTCGGAAGCGCTTGTCTGGGACGAATTGGACGGCAGGAAGATTGTACGGGATGCCACGAAACTGAGTCGCAGAATCACTACCGAAGGATATGGAATCCCAAGGCAGACCTTTGATGAATTGGCCAAGGAATTAATTTCCTTCACAGCCCAATCGGTATTGCCCGAAGAAATAGATCATACGGGAATGATTGCCCTATACCTTTTCAACAACCTTCATGAACATATCCGCTCCTTTTTAAATTTCGGAGGGTCTATTGATCGGAATCATTGGCGACAGTTTGACGAGCCTGAAAGCGCTGAAAATCATGCAGCAAGAGAGATAGCAAAAAAGGCGATTTTCGACAGCAGGATGAATGATTGGGCGAGCCAGATGGGCAATTGGCTGCAAGCGCGATTGATTCTGAATCAAATCAATGGGTTGTCAAAATTAGACGGAGGCATTCTGAATGCTCTCGCGGACGAAGCCGAGGGCGGGGAAAAAGAACGCATTCTAGAGCTTGCAAAGAAAGCACAGCCGGAATCCTCCGAGCGGCTGACAAAGGATGAGCGGAAGGAATTGACTCAGAAGTTTTATGATTTTGTTCAGAAAAGAAGGGCGCGTTTTGGAGAATTGCTGGGACAAGCGGCTGATTTAATGGCAAACATGGAGGATGGCAAGGTGTCAACCAGTTCTGCCAGCGATGATTTGGCGAGAGAATTATACCAAGCGGCCAGCACGAATCCGGATTCCTTCCGGCAGCTGGCAAAAACGAAAATCAACGAGAGAAATTCGGATGTTTTAAAAGGCGTGTTTGAGATTCTTCAGCACGACGGAGTCAATCCGGAGAACCTTGTCGAGAGAATGGATCCGGGAACCCGCGGCTTGTTTCAAAAAGCCATGGCGGCCCGAGTCCCGGCCAATGTTTCCGGCGCATCGCTGGGAAGCGACGAAGCAAAACTGGCCGAGGTGAATGCGATTCTGGCCAAAGTGAATTATCAAATTGATCCGGCGTTTGTCAGCGGCGATAAAAAATTTGCTCCGGGGAATTCGTATCACCTGTATCAAGCCATAGCGGATTATGAAAGCCGCGGAGAGCCGCTCAGTCCGGATGAATACCGGATTCTATTTGATTTTACGTGGCAGGTGCTGGGAAAAACAAGGACTACGATTTCAGATGATGCCACTTTTAAATATGAAGTTCTCCGCGACAAATTGCGGGAGCACAGGAAAGAATTGGGGTATTCATTTTATATGATTGCCATGGGCCACCTGGAGGGGGGAGGTGTGATGAAATGGCTGCCGTTCAATGCGTGGCTAACGCCGCAAGAGCGAAGATTTTTATGGTCGATTTTTCAGGATAAGTGGCCTGAGTCCAGCAACCGGCCGAATTATATTAAGGATAATTTGCCATTAGTTCAAGAGGCCATTGATCGATTTGGCCGTGCCCGGGTTCTCGATGTGGGAAGCGGGCCCAAAGGGGCGGCGCTTGTGACGTTGAAAGATTCGGAATATGGAGACCGGGTCGATGCCCTGGGCATAGACATGCATGTTGAAAAGGATCATGACCCGAGGATTCAATTGACGGAAGGCGACGCGGCCCAGCTTCCTTATGAAAAGGAATCCATCCATTTGGCCTTTGAATCGAATCTTCTTCAGTATTTTACCGCTGACAAAGAAAAGTTTAAGAAGCTTCTTGGAGAAATTTTCAGGGTCCTTGCACCGGGCGGGAAATTTATTTCAACCGATATTCCCATGTATTGGCGGCAGGACGATCTCGAAAAAATCATGCGCGAACTTGGCGTTCAGGCCGAGGTCACGCTGGAAGTCGGAAGAACCATTATCCAGAAAAAAGCAAATGCGCAATCGCTGGAAACCAAATTGGCAGCCGAGCCCAGTTTTGCCATGATTCCCAAAGAAGTGTTGTTGGATGAGCGAATGAGCAGTGCCGATACGATCAAGCAGTTTTTGTTAGAAGCCAGCCATCGTGACCGGGAAATCTTAAGACAGATTGTGTCCTCGCTCGAATTTGTTTCCATGGTTCTGAGCGGGAAGGAGGGACAAATCGCGCTTTCGCCGGTGAGTGGTATGGAAAAAAACGATTTGCCCAGATTAAACCAGCTATTGAAAGAGCTGTCATTCCGCATTCATATTGAGACTGGGAGCCCTTATTATGTTTGGAATCTCTCCGGTGGGAAAAAGACCAAATTGGCATTGAAAATAAAGAAATGGAAGGAAGAGGAGCAAGGGGCAATTTGGGGAGATTTTGTTCCGGAACCACCGCCGACCGCTGTTAAAGTCCCTGCGATTCAGGTATCGAAGGATTCCATCGGGGAGTTTACCCGCATCATTCAAAGTGACGATAAGGGCCGCCAGTACCAATCGTCATTTGCGGGAACAATCCAGGACATCGCGGTTTTGACGCATAACCGGGACGGTGTGGTTGAAACCGTGCGGCGGCTCGCGGAAAATTTGGCTGCTTTCGGCCATAAGAAAGTCAGAATCCATATTTTAGACGATTCCAGTGATGGCAAAGGCGAAGAACGATGGAATCAAATCCGTAAATCGGTAACCCCCTATGAAAAGAATGGCACCGTTGAGGTGATTTATTTCGGTGCAGAGGCACGAGAACAAAGAAAACGGGCTCTGAAAGATCAGATTAGGAAGTCGCCCTTTTTTGAATCGGAAAAATTGGAGAAAAAAGATCTTGACCGCATGATCGATGCCGCCCTTGGAGCAAGCCGCGGGGTAGGGGCCAATCGGAATTGGGCGATGCTGGAAATGGGCGGCAGGGATTTTATCATGCTCGACGACGACGTGCATCCTTACGCCAACGCTGAATTGGACGGCAAACCTCTGGGTGAAGTGCCGATTGATCTTTTGACGGTTCTTTCGCGGAGCATGGCTATGCCGGGAGTCATTGCCGCCGACATGGCATACTCGGGTTATGTTGACCACGATGTCCTGACAACCGTGATGTCTTATATGAAGAGAATGAAGGGACAAACCCATCCTTTAGCTTCTCCGGTTCATGGTTATGGTTTCGGCCAGGGAAAGACAGGGCCCCAATTCTATGTATTTTATAACCCGGAATTTACAGCCGCTACCCAAGGCGGGGCGCTGGCCCTGGCGGCAAAGACGAACGGGATAGCTTCCAGGATTCCCTCGCCAACGACTGCTGAAAATTATTTAAGATGGGACGACTTTTTGATTGGAAATATAGGAACGTTGCTGTCGCATCCTCTTCCTAAAGAGAGGTACTCAAAAGGCAATGGCTATGAGGATATCAATTTGGTTTATCGCCCAGGAAGTGCGGTTACGCATGCCAGAGAGCTTTCAGGCCGTTCCACCGATGTGGCTCAAGTTGTCCTGAATGAAGCCATCGGGAGATATTTATTTTCTCAAATATTTTTCCAAATCTTCCGGTGGTCGGTTCTTCCAGACATGGGACTTCAAGACAAACCTATCTTGACTGAAGAGGAAAAATTGAAGGCGATTTCGGTAATGGGCCGGAATATTCAGGATTACCTCCACATATCGGGATACGGCAGGATCGAGAGTGATTTTTTTCTTAGCGATGGACTTTCCCCTTTGCAGGAGCCGCTGAAAGAGTTAGGACGCACTCTTGAAGAATTGATGGAAGTCTATCGGGAAAACAAGGACTTAACCGAGCAACAAGATCCGGAACGGTATCAAGTGGTCCAGAGTATCAAAAAGCTTTTTGAAAGATCGGGGTGGGAAACTTATTTGGGAAAGGAGCGCATTGCTTGGCTAGATCAGGTGAATTGGAAACCGATCCAGAATATATTGAAACAAGAACTCGGTTTGTATGCAGATACCTTGATCATTTGGCCCCATTTGCTTAGCGCTGCTCATGCTGACATAGGTAAATTGACCGGCAAAGAGGCTGGCCAGACAGAGGCGCTAAGTACTGGTAAGAGGAGGGGGCAAGGTGGAGCCAAGACTGCCGGAGCGTCGTTGGGTGAAAACGCATTATTTATTTTGACCGGTATGGATGCCCGGCAACTTACTCAATATATCGAAATGAAAGGATTAAAAACTCCTGAAGCCATCAAGGCGGAACTTACGCGGCTGGCACAGGAAAGATTGTCGGGACTCCGGAACGAACTCAAGAACGGCACAGACGAGTTTATTGTCAAACTTGAAAAGGCGGAGAATTTTTTTGATGCCCTGTTTGATCTTGAAGACGAACTTGCCAAGTTAATTGAACCATTAACCGCCGCAGGATTGATCATCAAGCCCGAGGAACTTGCAGAAATGGCGTCAGAAATCCGCACGGCCATTCTCGGACCCTCCTTCGGGGTGGCGCTGGAATCTACCAGAATAGTTGAAGAAAGAGTAACTGACGCCAGTCTCAAAGAAGCTGACAGGCGCATTGCTCATGCGAGGCAATCTCTCATCAAGAATGCGCACCAGAAGTTTGACCTCGCTCTTCAGCCGGGCGCTGATAGGTTGCTTGTTCTTAAACAGCTGGAAAATTATCGCCAGCTTTTGAAGATGCTTGTTGTCATGCAAAAGAGAAGCGATCCTATGAATCGCGCGGATTTTGAAAATCTCAATATTCCTGTATCCATGATCATGCTCAATAGCGCTGATCCGCGTAAGGTGAGCAATGCCTTTGATCAGGCCATGAGCCGGATGCAATCGGAGAATCAGCCGCCGTTATTTGTGCTATCGAACCTCAACGTTCCCAGTGAAGTCAGCAAAATGCTTGTTTCTATTTTCACCCAGATCGATCAGGTGCCGGATCGGTTGAAAAAGCAGGTGATTGATGCGACTTTTGTCCTGATTTTTGCCCTGGCTTCTTTAGATGATCCGGCAAGGAGCGCTGTTTTGGGCTCGCGAGCGAAATTCGAGCAGTTACTTGCGCAATATGAGATTGGTTTTCTGGCGCAGGGATTTGATATCGGACCAGGGGGAAGAATCCAGCTCAACCTCGACGGTTTTATATCCTCGATATCTCAACTCAAGGCAGAGAAAGAAGTTACATCGAAAGCGGCTTAGCACCAAGGGCTTTGCTGGAGGCACGTCAGTCGGGCGAAGCTACCACAGTGCCCACAGCGAGCCCGAGTGTCGAGTGAGGCCCGACTCGGAGGGGTGGGCCGAACGTTGCCAAAGCAAGCCCTTGGCTTCAGCGGACATTTTTTTGCGAATTTTCCGTAATTTCCGTTTGAACTGTGGGCCGGTAGTGCTATAATCGTTTCTGTTTTTCCAACCGTGGAGGTTGCTATGCCCGTCCAACGAGGTGGTGGCTAGCATGAACCGCTCCACTTTGCAGCCCCAAATTTTGAGGGCACTGCAAAGTGGATATTGTTACACCCGCCAGTTTAACCCTGTAAAAAAGTTTAAAAAATTCTTTTCTGTAAGTTTAGTTATACTGCTTTTTATCTCCCCCGTTTTTGCCGAGGAAGCCCTCCTTTTCCCGCCTCAATTGGGTATTTTGGTTGATTCATACCGCTTTTCCGAAACGCAAATTTTCCGGCAAAACGCGAAGCCCCTCATCGTGCATATTCAGGATGCGCATGATTCCTTAGCGGTTCAAAAAAACATCGCGGCGCTAATTGAGCATCTTGTCCGCCAGTATGGATTTCAAGCGGTTTATGAGGAAGGGAATACGGGCGTTGTCAAGACTTCCGGGGCCTTCTGGATGCCTGAAAAGATCCGGCTGAAACTTGCGGCCCAATTTTTAAAAGAAGGAAAAATCACAGGCGCTGAATTTGCGCATATCACGGGGCATCGGACTTTCAAACTTTACGGCGCGGAAGCCCCGTCTCTCTATGAAAAAAATCTTGAATCGCGGCAGGAGATTTTATTTTATAAGCCCGTGGTGGAAGGATATCTGAGGAAGCTTGAGAAAAAGATGCGTCAGGAGGCCTCGCGGATTTTTCCGGAAGATTTGCGCCGGTATTTGAAAAGGTCCGAAAGCTTCTGGAAAGGATCGGGAAATACGCCTTTTGAGTTGAAAGCGAGTGCTGGCAAAACGCCGGATGAACTCTGGACGGAAATCAAGGAACGGGACCGGGCCGGACGTGAAGCGCTTGCTTCCAGCATTATTCAAAAGGAATGGCTTGAGAAACTCGAGCTTATTTCAGTTTTAAAAAGAGTGGCAGGTTTGGAAGCCACGCGGGAGGATCTTGAATATTATCTCAAACATCAAGCCCAAACTCTTTCTTTGTTTGAAGGATCCATGATTTTGCAGGAACTCTTCCGGCAAGTTGACTGTTTTTATGATCTTGCACGAAAGAGGGACATGGCTCTGATCCAGCGGACGCTTGACGGAATGGCGGCTTATCACCAGGACCGGATTATTTTGATCAGTGGAGGATTTCACAGCCGGGGGATGGCCGATCTTTTAAAAAAGCAGGGAGTCGCTTACGCGGTGATAGCGCCCATTTCCGTTCCGGCTGCGGCCCACACGCTGCGTGAACCCGATCTTTTTAATCTCCCGCACTCTGAGGCCCGGCTTTTGGCGGATCTCAGAGCCATGGAGATGGTCAGAGGGAAGGAATCGGCGGTTTACCATCTATTGAAGCGAGATGCGGCGCGTTTATGGAACCGAGCCGAAATGGCTCGGCATGAGGAGGAGAAAAGCACGCTGCCGACGGTGGCGACCAAAAGAAGGGCCGTGATTCTGCTGCCGCTGGACCGTTTGGATTCCGGAGGAGTTCTCGAGCGCGTTTTTCCATGGATTTCTTCTCTGGCCAGGGCCAATGACGCGGATTTTGTCCTCCTGGCCAGGCGCCATGCGGATGCGCGTTTGATCCGGCAGTATTTGGCCCGCCAGGTTGAAGAAGAATCCGTGTGGCGCCGGGTGAAGGTGGCGCGCCTGCTCACGCCGGGCGATTTCGGCGCGATTGAACGGCAGCTTCATGGCAGGTTTGTGCTTTTGGTTGGCGACCGCGCTCAAAAGAAGCGGCTGGAGTTTGTCGGGCTCAAAGCAGATCAATTTCTTTCTTATCATTTAGACATGTCTTCGGGCTCGCGGGGACGTTTATACGATGAGCTTCACCGCCTTCAGATCAGCCACCGTGCTTTTGTGACTTCAGCTTGACAGCCCTATCTGCCTGTGATATAGTAGCCCCATCTCTATAATTTTTTATAACTCATTTAGATATAAGAAGATAGAGAAATCCAATCTAAGAAATTCCGGAGCGATTCATGAATTTATTAAGACCGTCAAAAAATAACAACTTTTTCCGCATCGTATTTGTGCTTCTGATTTTGACCCTCTCGATCGACCAAAGCCTGTTTGCCTATTGGGTTTGGTCCCCAGAAAGCGGAAAATTTGTCAATCCCGAGGGTGCGGTGGAGGATACGGCCGACCAGCAGTACGATTATGCCCTGAGTTTTTATGAAGCGAGGAATTACGAAAAGGCCATCAAAGAGCTGAAAAATCTGGTGAAAAAGTATCCCGGTTCCCGCGTGGCTCCCGTGGCCCAGTACAAGCTGGGAACCATTCATGAGGAGCAGAATGAATATTACAAAGCGTTCAGGGCCTATCAGAGAATTATCGAAAACTACCCCAATAGCACCCACATGAATGAAGTGATGGAAAGGGAATTCAAGATTGGAAATGTTTTCCTCTCGGGCAAGAAGCCGAAATTTATGGGCGTTCCGATTCTTCCCGCGCTTCCCAAAGCCATTGAAGTTTTCGAACAGGTGGCGAAAAACGCGCCGTTTGGCGAATATGGCGATAAATCCCTGTTTCAACTTTCGGTTGCCTACAAGCGGAGCGGCAATTTCCAGAAAGCCCTGGAGACGCTTCAGAATCTGGTGGAAAATTATCCCGAGAGTCCCCTGCTTCCCGATGCAAAATATCAGTTGGGAGAAGTTTCCTATCAAATGTCGAAAAATATCAACCGCAGCCAGGAAGGATTGGACACGGCCGAGGATTATTTTGAGAGTTTTCTGGCCGAATATCCCGGCGCCAATGTCAGAAAAAAGGCCAAGCGTCTGAAGCGTGCCATTGACGAAAAGAATGCGGAGAAAAATTTTAAAATCGCGCAGTATTACGAACGGGAAAATTATTTGGAAAGCGCCGTGATTTATTATGAAGACGTGGTCCGGAATTATCCGGACACCTCCTGGGCAAAACAGGCTAAGGAAAGGCTGATGGTTTTCCGCGCGCCGGTGAAGTATATCAAGGAGAAAGAGGACGTTCTCGAGTCGCAGCTGTCGCAGATTTCTTTGCGCAAAAATGAACTGGAACAGACCTTGAAGAATGCCGGTGCGGATGCGGCCAAAGCCGGGGAGCTTGAAAGCAACCTGAAGGCTTTATCCAAAAAAGCGAAAATTCTCAAGGCCGGCTTGCGCTCTTTTGGAAAACAGAAGGTGACGGATATCCGCCGCCGCCGCGATGCTTTGAACCGCAAGCAATCCGAACTTAAGGAAAAAATCAAGGCGCTCGCGAAAAAGAAAAAGTCGATGAAGAATAACACCTCCGAGGATTTGCAGCGTGCCTTTGAGAAATGGTCCGAGTCTCTCCGGGCCGAGGGCGCGGCGCTCCAGCATGAAAAAGTTGAGCTTAATAAAATCGAACAGGATCTCGGCATCCCCCCCTCCCGCCTCCGCCTGCCTTTCATGGGCAAGGAGAATGTGGAGGAGCTTCGCAAAATGAATGTGGATGCATTTGCCGATTTGATGAAGGAGAAGAAACTCTGGGATCTCAAGAAGGAAGAGCTTTACGAATTCAGAAAGAATGTGCTGTCGCAACTGGATTCCCTGCAGGGTGAGGATATCGAGATTCTTTCCCAGAAAAAGGAATTTCAGGAATTGCTTGAAAAATACGGCGGTGATTTGCGCCAAAAGATCTTGGATTTAAACCAGGAAAAAGCGCAATGGCTGGCCTTGAAGGAAAAATTTGAAGCCAAGGCCGGGGAGCTTGAGAGCAAAACAGGGAAAAGCGGCTGGACCGGATTTTTAAAAGCGCCCGGCAAGGCGGTAAAGCATTCCTTGAATTTTGTGATTTTTTCTTCTAAAGACCCGGCTGCCAGGCTTGAGGAAGCGAAGAGCAAGAAAGCCGGGCTTGAGAAAAGGATGGAAGGCAAAAAGGCGCTCATTCAGGCCATTCAGAAAAGTTTTGAGAAGGAGCTTCAGGGCCGGCAGAGTGTTGCGGAAGCGGCGCCCGAGACGGAAAAGGCCTCCTCCGATGAAAAACTTCCCGAGGCGATACGGCTTAAGAAGCAGATTAAACTTTTTGAACGCGAAATCCGCTGGCGTTACGAGGAGATTCAGGACCGCAACCATTCTAAGAAGGAAAAAATGGATCAGTTGGACACCCTTGTCAAAAGCGCGAGGGCAAACGGTTCTGCGGCGTTTCGGACGGGCGAAGCCATCACCGCACCGGCGCGGGGAGTTTACAGCTTTCTCCATGCGTTTTTATTTGGCCTCAAACCCCGTGAAGAGGTGATACGCTCCGAGAGTCTTGCAGTCAAGGCCAATGCTTCTGCGGCTCCTGATTACCGACGCATCAAAAAATTACGGGAAAAGATTGAGTTTGAAAGCGTTCTCATTGAAGCCCGGGCGCGCGAGATCGAGAAACTCAAAAAAGATCTCCGCGAGTTTAAAGCCCAGGCTGCTAAGCGCCAGGGATTTTCCTACCGCACCATCTTTATTGAAAAGCCGGGATCTTTCCTTGAAGATATCGTGACCAGCGCAAGAAGGGCGCTTCCCCAGAAAGAGCGCAGGGATATTTTGATCGAGCGGCTGGATGAGGAAACCCGCGAACTAAAGAAAATGGAAGAGCAGGACCTGTTCCTGGATGAAAAAACCAAGGAATTTGAACAGCAGATTTCTCAAAAAACCGAGGCTGCGCAGCCTGCTGCGCCCGCTCCGCCAAAGGCGCAGAAGAAACCGGATGAGCAGGAAGCGGCTGCGCTGGAAAAAAAAGTTGCGACGCTCAAGCAGGAAGTGGAATCCCGCGAAGCCAGCTACGCGAAAAACCGTGTGCAGATTCAGAAACAGCTCAAGGAATTTTACCGCGGCCGGCTTTCAAAAAGAATGGAAGAACGGTTTGGCATCACGGACAAATCCCTGAAGCAGAAGCGCAAGCTCTATATTGAGGAGAGAAAACGGACGGAGGCGGAACTGCTCAAGATCGTGAAAAAGGAACAGAGGCTCGTCACTAAACAGCAGGAGCTCCTGATTGAAAAGAAGGAGAAACTGCAGGGTAAGATGACGGACTACAAGAAAAAGGAAGATTACCGTTACGAAGTGCTTCAAAATGATCTCGAAGAGCTTTTCGACCAGGCCCGGCAAGTGCAGACGGAGAAGCAGAACCTGACGGCAGAGCAGAAAAAACTTTCCGAGTATCTCAAAAGCGAGGTGGGCTCGCTTGAACAGTAAAAGTTTTTTGGGCCTTATTCCCATCCTCCTGCTCGCGGCAGGAATCAGCGGCTGCGGCTACACCAACAAAGTTGTTCTTCCCTATCAGGAGGGGAAGACCATCGCCGTTCCTATGTTCAAGAATACCATCCCGCCCGAAAATATTTTGACTTATGTGGCCGGTCTGGAGACGCATCTCACCCAGGCGGTGCTGGATGATCTCGTGAAGGACGGCAATTTAAAAATTACGGATACGGATAAGGCGGATTTGATTTTGCGCGGGGAAATCGTCGGGTATGAACAGGAACCCTTCCGTTTTAATCATTTTGAGCAGGTGGATGAGTTCCGGCTTTTCATCGTAGTGAAATTTTTCCTGCAAGATCGGAGAACCGGTCAGATCCTTTGGAAGGAAGATAATTTTTCGGGAGACACGCAGTATTTTATCAATGGCCCCAGAACCATCCAGGAAGAGCAGGCCGCTCAGAAGGCGATTCTGGATTTGGCCGGCAAGATTGTGAATCGCGTGGTCGAAGACTGGTGAACCGTACTGCGGGCCATCAGCTCTATTTCCTCATCGGTGACCCCTATTCCTGCCAGAAAAAATTTGAGGAACTCTTTCCCCCTGCAACTGACAATTCAACTCCCATCCGCATCTATCACGGCTGGGAGTTTGACGTCTCCAAGTTCATCGAAGAAGCGCAAACCTACCCCTTTCTTGCTTCAAAACAGCTTCTTATTATAAAGGACGCCAACCGGCTTCACAAATCTGCCAAAGAAAGCCTGAAACAGGGACTGGCCGTGATTCCTTCGTTCACCGCGATGGTGCTTGAAGCCGAAGAAATAGCCAAGGACGATGTGCTTTACGCCTGGGCCGCCGAGTCCGGTGCCGTATGCTGGACCTCGGATTCCAAATCCCAGCCGGACCAGTTCGTGCGCAATTTTTTGAAAAAAGAGGGCAAGTCCATAAAACCGGAGGCTCTCGATTTTTTGATTAAAAACTGCGGCGGGGATGAGGGATTGCTTGCGGAAGGGCTCGCGAAGCTTGTTCTTTACGCCAGAGAAAAAAAAGAAATCGGCCGCGAGGAAGTGACGCTTCTTTCCGAACGCGGCGGATCTTTTGACAATTTTGACTTGGTCAATGCCTTCTCGCGTAATCAAACCGGCCGGGTGCTGGCGATTGTCGGTGAACTTTTTGAAGAAACGAGCGAGGCTGCGCCGGAAATTCTCGGGGGATTGAATTGGCATTTCAAAAGGCTCTGGCGCGTTCAGGATTTGCTGGCCTTGGGGCTTTCCTCTTACGAGATCGCCAAAGAGCTGCGCATGCCGCCCCAGTTCTTGAATGATTTTATCAGCCACGCGAAACGCTTTGGCCGGGAAAGGCTCAGGCAGGTGTTTGAAGCGCTGTTTGAGCTTGACGGGCAGATTAAACGGGGAATGATTAATCCCCGGGCCGGCATCGAATCTTTCCTGATCCGGTTCTCAGGGTAAGAAAGTCCTGCCTTATTTTTTGGAAGTAGCTTTCGCCAGAAGGAGAGCCACCCGGGCTTTTTTGCGGTCGGCACGCTCGCGGGGAATAATCCCGTTGGAGGCTGCGGTATCGTATTTTTTAATCACCGAGAGGGCATATTCAGCCGCTTTTTGGGGTTCTTTGGCAGCCAGGGTATAAAGCTTCTTCGAAATGGTCTTGAGTTCTGACTGAACGGATGTATTATGCACTCTTAATTTGGCATCCGACCGCATTCTTTTTGCACCTGAGGGAAGATTTGGCATAAAATTCAAGCTCCTTTCAGCCTGACCAAGCCGCGGAAGGCGGCCGGTAATGCAGGGCCCGATCGGATGGATCGGGCCCGCGTGTAAAGGGCGTCAAATTAACATAGATTCAAGCATTTGTCAACCCATGGCAGAAACGTTGAACCAGACGATAGAACCTTCGGAGCAACAAAAAACACGGCGCTCGCTTCTTCAATCCGCGGGGCTGATAGGATTTTTGACGCTCATGAGCCGGATCATGGGACTTGCGAGGGATATCGTGAGCGCCCAGGTTTTCGGAACAAGCGGGGCGTGGGATGCCTTTCTTTACGCTTTCACTATCCCCAATTTTTTGCGCCGTCTGGTGGGAGAAGGAGCGCTTTCAAGCGCGTTCATTCCCATCTACATGGAGGTTCTCAGGGACAAGGGGCGGGAAGAGGCGGACAAGGTGGGCCATATCGTGTCCACGCTCTTGAGCGTTTTTCTCGGAGTTCTTATCCTTGCGGTTTTTGCGGCCATTCAAGTGCTGCTGAAGTTTGTGCCGCTTCCAGAAAAAATCGTACTCACGCTTAAACTCCTTCGGATTCTTTTTCCGTATATTTTTTTTCTTGCCCATGTGGCTCTCTCCATGGGGATTCTCAATTGCCACAAACATTTTTTTACGCCCGCGCTCTCCCCCGTGGTTTTAAATCTTCTCTGGATGACGGGAGTGGTTTTTGTGTGCCCATGGTCAGGAACGCTGGAGGGAAAAGCCACGTTGCTTTCGGCCATGATTCTGTTTTCCGGAGTGATTCAGTTTGCCCTGCAGCTTTTTCCGCTCCACCATCTGGGATACCGGATGCGTTGGAGCTTCCAGGTGTTTCATCCCGCGGTCAAAAAGATTTTCATTCTCATTGTGCCGGCCATCATGGGTTTTGCCGTCACGCAAATCAGCATCCTAATCGATATGACGCTGGCCTTTTTTCTTGGGGATGGCGCGAACGCGAGTTTGTGGTACGGCAACCGCCTCATGCAGTTTCCCCTGGGACTTTTCGGGATAGCGATGGGGACGGCCATCTTGCCGGAGTTCTCAGGCCATGCGGCGGATAAAAATTTCGACCGCTTGCGGGAAACCCTGTCCTTTTCCCTTCGCCAGACTTTTCTGATTGTGATCCCTGCCTCCTGCGGGCTTATTTTTCTTAAATCGCCGATTGTGAGGGTTCTCTTTGAGCGCGGCAATTTTGATGCGGTGTCGACGCTGCGCACGGCCAATACCGTCATGTATTATTCCATAGGGCTCTTTGCCTATTCGGGCCAGCAAACCATGACCTCGGCCTTTTACGCCATTCAGGACACGAAAACTCCTTTTAAGCTTTCCGCGATTTCGATCGCGATCGACACCATCCTGGGTCTCATTTTGATGTGGCCGCTCAAGGAGGGAGGGCTCGCTCTTTCGACAGCGGTTGGAGGCATTGTGAATTTCGGGATGCAACTTGTCTTGCTAAACAAAAAAATTCAAGGCATTTATTTGAAAAGTATTTTGACATCGTTTGCCAAAATATCCGGCGTGAGCATAGTCATGGGAATTTTGACCATGCTGCTTTACCGGCACCTCCATTTCACCTGTTTCACGCCGCTTTTTAACGGAATTGCCGGATTGGCGTGTGCCGTGGGTTTTGGGATAGGAATTTACGCGGCCTTTTTGTTTTTCTTTAAGGTGCATGAAATTCACGAACTGATCGGTATTTTCAGGCATAGCCCGCACAACGGATGAGCCCCGAAATTCAGAAAAAGATCAAATCCCTTCCGGATGTTCCCGGCGTTTATTTAATGAAGGATGAAAAGGGCGACATCGTTTACATCGGCAAGGCCCGCGATATCAAAAAGCGGGTGTCGTCTTATTTTCAGGTCAAACCGCTGGCTCCCAAGATCACGGCGCTGGTAGCAAAAATACGCGATATCGACTATATCGAAACGCCGACCGAAGTCGATGCGCTGATCCTGGAATCCACGCTGATTCGCAAGTATACGCCCCACTACAACAGCCGCGCCAAGGATGATAAGTCCTTTCCTTTTATCAAAATTTCCGGAGAAAAATTTCCCCTCATCACCATCACTCGCACTAAAACGGATCGCAAAGCCACTTACTACGGGCCTTTCACCGACGCGCGGCTTTTGAGAGAGGCCGTGTCCGTGATCAATACCATTTTTCCCATCCGGAAATGCGTGACGCTTCCCAAAGCCGCCTGTCTTTATTATCACATCGGGCAATGCCTTGCGCCCTGCATCAAACCGGAGATCAAGAAGGAATATGACGGCGTGCTGGAGGAAGTTAAATCTTTTATCGGCAGCGGCAAGAAGACACTCATGGAATATATCACGGACAAAATGAAAACAGCAGCGGCGGAACTTAAATTTGAAGAAGCGCAATTTTATAAGGACGAGATTCAGGCACTGGGCTCCATCCGGAAAAAGCGGTTTTACCGCAGCCGTGATATTTCGGGCGTCTCGCTTTCCGCGACTGCCGAACTTCAAAAGGCGCTAGCCCTGCGCAAATTTCCGGAAAAGATCGTGTGTTTTGACGTTTCCAATATTTCGGGCCAGGAGGCCGTGGCTTCACGCGTTAGCTTCTATTATGAGATGCCCGATAAGAACGAGTACCGGCGCTACAAAATCAGGACCGTGACCGGCATTGACGATTACGCCATGATCCAAGAGGCGGTCCAAAGAATGTTGAGGGGAATCAAAAACGGCAAAGAGGCGTTTCTGCCTGATCTCATGATGATTGATGGAGGCATCGGCCATCTTCATTGTGCCGCCGAGATCCTTGAAAAAGAGGGGTTCGGGGAAGTTCAGCTTGCTTCCATCGCCAAGCAGTTTGAATATTTGTACACTTTGCAATCCAAGGACCCCATCATCCTTCCCGAAGATTCCAAAGCGCTCCATCTGGTCAAAAGAATCCGCGACGAGGCGCACCGGTTCGCCATCACCTATCACCGCAAACTGCACGCCGAGCTCATGAGCCGGTCCGTGCTTGATGATATCGAGGGCGTGGGGCCGCGGCGCAAAAGAATCCTCCTAAGCCATTTCGGTTCTATCGAAAAGCTCAAAGAAGCCTCGCCGGAGGAAATCGGCTCGCTTCCTTCCATGACCAAACCCCTGGCCTTTAAAATCCTCGCCTACCTCAAAGACGATCCCCGCTGACAGGCAAATTGACAAGAGGGGAAGTTATTGTTATAGTGGCGCTCATTCATTTGGTTCTATTGCTAACCTCTTACAGGATTTTGAGATCGTGATGATTGAGAATGTCAACGCATTAAAGGAACGATTGACGGCAGCGGAAACGAAACTTCATGAGCTGCGGGGGTATCTTTGACCTCGACAGCAAGGAAAAAGAAGTAGACACCCTCAATCACAAAATGTCCGAAGCCGGATTCTGGGACCGGCCCACCGAAGCCCGCGAAACCATTGCCCGCCTCAAACTTCTCAAGCCCATTGTTGACTCATGGTATACCTGCCAGCGTGAATTGACTGAACTTAAAGAGTACACGGACCTTCTGAGTGAGCAGGACAAGGAATCCTTGCCAGAACTTGAAAAACAGGTGGCGCGTCTCTCTCATGAGGTGAATGCGCTGGAGTTTAAGCGTCTGCTCGGGGAGCCGGAAGATCCCAACAATGCGATTGTGAGTATCAATGCGGGCGCGGGCGGCACGGAGTCCTGTGACTGGGCGAGTATGCTTTTTCGTATGTATGTTCGCTGGGCGGAAAAAAAGGGTTTTGGAAGCGAGGTCGTGGACCTGCTTCAAGGTGAAGAGGCCGGCATCAAAAATACGATGTTTTATATCCGCGGGCCTTATGCCTACGGGTATTTAAAAACCGAGTGCGGGGTTCACCGCCTGGTGCGCATTTCCCCTTTTGACGCTAACAAGAGACGGCATACCTCGTTTGCTTCCGTGGATGTGATCGCTGAAGTCGAGGATGATGTGGATATTGAAATTAAAGAGGAAGAAGTCAAGATCGATACTTTCCGGGCCAGCGGGGCAGGCGGACAGCATGTGAACAAAACCGAGAGCGCCATCCGGATCACGCATATTCCCACCGGCCTTGTGGTTCAATGCCAGAACGAACGGTCCCAGTACAAGAACAAGCAGATGGCATTTAAAATTTTAAAAGCACGGCTTTATGAAAAAAGGAAGAAAGAGGCGGATGAGAAGATCAATCAGAAATACGGTGAGAAAAAAGAAATTGCCTGGGGATCTCAGATCCGGTCTTACGTGTTTCATCCTTACACGCTGGTGAAGGATCACCGCACGGGCTATGAAACCTCCGGCGGTCAGGAAGTGATGGACGGCGAACTGGACCCTTTCATGGAAGTTTATCTCAAGCAGAATATCAAGAAAGTCTAAACATGATTCAGCTTATTTTAAAAAAAATATTCGGAACTCAGAATGAGCGCACTCTGAACAAGGTGCGTCCCCTGGCGGACGAGATCAACGTTTTTGAGCCAGGGGTCAAGGCGCTTTCGGATGAACAATTGAAGGCCAAGACCGAGGAATTTAAAAAACGGCTGGCAGGAGGCGATACCCTGGAGCAGCTTTTGCCGGAAGCGTTTGCGGTGGTGAGAGAGACGGGCCGCCGGGTTCTTTCCATGCGGCATTTTGACACGCAGCTGATCGGGGGCATGATTCTTCACCAGGGCAGAATTGCGGAAATGGCCACCGGGGAAGGAAAAACGCTGGTGGCCACTCTGCCGGTGTATTTAAATGCCCTGACGGGAAATGGTGTTCATGTCGTGACCGTGAACGATTATCTGGCGAAAAGAGACAGAAACTGGATGGGGCCCATTTATGAATTTCTCGGCCTGACCGTAGGCGTGATCCAGCATGATATGGATTTCACGGAAAGGAAAAAGGCCTATGCGAGTGACATTACCTACGGGACCAACAACGAATTCGGATTTGATTATTTGCGCGACAACATGGCCGTTTCTCTGGAGGGACGAGTTCAGCGGAAATTAAATTACGCCATTGTCGACGAAGTGGATTCGATTTTGATTGACGAGGCCAGAACTCCGCTCATTATTTCCGGTCCGGCCGAGGAATCGACGGATAAATATTTCAAGGCGCGAAAAGCTGCGGTCACCATGCGCGGCTACCGCTACACCAAGGAAGGGACGGGCGAGGAGTGGAAAGCAAAGCTGGAAGAACTTAAAAAAGAATACGACTATCTCGCGGATGAAAAGACAAAAACGGTTTCGCTCACGGAATCGGGCGAGACCAAGGGTGCCAAGTTTTTGGGGGCTGAAAATCTACACGATTTGAAAACTATTGACGAAAGGCATCAAATCATGACCGCGCTCCGGGCCAAGGAGTTTTTCCAGAAGGACGTGGATTATGTGGTCAAGAACGACCAGGTGATCATTGTGGATGAATTCACGGGCCGCCTCATGCCGGGCCGGAGATTTTCAGACGGTCTTCACCAGGGGCTCGAAGCCAAGGAAGGCGTGAAAATCGAGAGGGAAAACCAGACCCTGGCCACCATCACCTTCCAGAATTATTTCCGCATGTACAAGAAACTGGCCGGCATGACCGGCACGGCGGAGACCGAGGCCGTGGAATTTGAAAAAATTTACAAACTGGGCGTGGTGGTGGTCCCCACGAACAGGCCGCTTATCCGGACTAATTTCGCGGATTGCATTTACCGGACGGAAAAGGAAAAATTCAACGCGGTGGTGAACGAAATCATTGAGATGCACAAATTGGGCCGGCCGGTGCTGGTGGGCACAGTTTCCATTGAAAAGTCCGAGCACCTGAGCCGGATGCTGGAGGCGCGGAACCTGCCGCACACGGTTTTGAACGCGAAATACCATGAAAAGGAAGCCGAGATTGTGTCCCGCGCAGGGCAGGAAGCGGCGATCACCATTGCGACCAACATGGCCGGCCGAGGAACGGACATTCTCCTGGGCGAAGGCGTTGCGGCCAAGGGCGGGCTGCATGTGGTCGGCACCGAGCGCCATGAATCTCGCCGCATTGACAACCAGCTCCGGGGCCGTTCCGGCCGCCAGGGCGATCCCGGCTCTTCCAAATTTTTTCTCTCGCTTGAGGACGATTTGATGCGCATCTTTGGTTCAGACCGCATTTCCGGGCTCATGCTTAAATTAGGCATGGAGGAAGGCCAGGAAATTCAGCACCCTCTCGTGACCAAGTCCATTGAGACCGCGCAAAAGCGGGTGGAGGGCCGCAATTTTGAAATCCGGAAGCATTTGCTCGAATACGATGATGTGATGAACCGGCAGCGTGAAATCATTTACGAAGAACGGCGCACCATTCTGGAGTCCCAGGATTTGACGTCGCATGTGTTCGACATGATCGAGGATGTGCTCGAGCTTATTATTGCCAGGTATTTGAATCCCGATATCCGCGAGGACGCCCGCGACCTTGATGCGCTTTTTGACGCGGTGAAAAATAAATTTGCCATTTCCTTTGAGGATTTGAAAAAGGAAAATCCTGATCCTGAAATTTTGATGGAAGATTGCCTGGAAAGAATCAAGAAGAGGTATGAGGAGAAACAGACCGGGATGAGCAAGGAGTTAATGCTTTATCTTTCGCGCTCCGTGCTTCTTCAGATCATCGACGCCAAATGGAAGGAGCATCTCCATAATCTCGACGAGCTACAGGAAGGCATTCACCTGCGCGCCTACGGACAAAAGGACCCTCTGGTGGAATACAAGCATGAGGCCTTCCAGATGTTTGAGGAAATGACGGAGATCGTGAAAGAGGATGCGATCGAAATCATTTTCAAAGTACAGCCGGTGAAGGAAGAGAGGATTGAGACGGTTTTTCAATCCACGCATCATGAATTGATCCATCCCGAAACCGCGGGCTTGGCGAAGAGTGAGCCTTCTGATTCCACGGATTTTAAGATGGTGGCGCAAGGAGAAGGGGGCCTCATGCCGCCTGCCGATGAAAAAGGAACCCCTTACCGCCGGGAGGAATCCAAGGTGGGAAGAAATGATCCCTGCCCTTGCGGAAGCGGCCGCAAATACAAGAAATGCTGCGGTGCCTAGTTCTCTGAAACGGCCCTTTTTTTCAGCGATCCTGCTCGCTGTTTTGTTCCCGCGCCTTCATTTTTACTGGCTGGCCTGGGTCGCGCTTGTTCCCCTCTTCCTCGAACTGCAAAAGGTCAAAAGTGTTAAGCAGGCTTTAGGCATTTCTTATTTTACCGGTTTCTTTTTCATTCTTTTCTCCATTCACTGGCTGAGAGAAGTATCCTCCGCCGGCCTCCTCCTCCTCTGCGTCTATCAGGCCTTCTATTTTGGGCTGTTCGGCATGATAACCAAAGCGGTGATGAACCGCTGCGGCAAATTTTTTTCGACTTCGCGCAAAAATTTTCTTCCCGGTGTTTTTTTTGAATTGCTCGTGATTCCTGCGGCCTGGGTTTTTTGCGAATGGATGCGCGCCGAAGTGCCCGTCATGGGGTTTGGATGGAATCTTCTCGGGTATTCGCAGGCGGGAAACCCTTTGCTGATTCAGTCCGCCAAGTTATTTGGCGCCTACGGGATTTCTTTTTTGATCGCGCTTGCCAACACGGCTATGTTTTTAATGCTTGCGATTCGTGAAAGGAGCATCCGCTTTTGGGCCGCGGTTCTGGGATTCCTACCTTTTATTTTGAATATGTATTACGGCGCCATGCAATTTCAGGAGCGGCCGTCCGCAGGCCGTGTCGCGGATGTTACGGTGATCCAGGGCAATATCGAACAAAACGAGAAATGGTCGCCCGGATTCAAGTCGCTTATCATTGAAAAATATCTCAAACTCACAGAACTGGCCGGCTTTGACGGCCCGGGCCTTGCGGTATGGCCTGAGGCCTCCTATCCGGGTTTTTTGAACCGGGAATACGCCGGCTCCGAAGTCCAGGCCCTTTTTAAGAAATTGGGTTTCAATTTTCTGGTGGGCAGTCCGCACTGGGTGAATGACGGAAAATATTATAACAGCGCTTATCTCATTTCCGGTCAGGGGGAAATCACGAACCGTTATGACAAAATTCATCTGGTTCCTTTTGGCGAGTACATCCCTTTCAAGCCGTTGCTTTCTTTCCTCGAACCGTATGCCTATGCGCTGGGCGTGAGCGATTTTTCGGCCGGAAAAGAATTTAAAGTTTTTGATTTGTCATTGGGTGAAAACCGCGGGAAAGCGCGTTTTTCCGTTCTGATTTGTTTTGAGGATGTATTCCCGGAATTGGCGCGAAATTTTGTCCAGCGCGGTGCACAATGCCTGTTCGTGATCACCAATGATGCCTGGTTTGGAAAAACCGGCGCGCCTTACCAGCATCTTCAGGCCTCGGTCTTCAGGGCTCTTGAAAATGGGGTTCCCGTGGTTCGGGCCGGTAATATCGGCGTTTCCGCTTTTATCTCTCCGAATGGCGAGGTCGAGGACAAAGTGCAGAACGAACGGGGCTTTGAGACTTATGTGACGGGTGTTTTGACACGGCCTGTTTTGTTTAGCCACCGCCCCACCTTTTATCAGAGGCACGGTCACTTTTTCCCGCAGGCTTGCGCCGTCATTGCTTTGGCCGCACTGCTTCTTTTGTTGCAAAGAAACTTTTTGGTGTATAGAATAGCCTCACTTCCCACTAAAAAAAGAGGAGGTGCCCAATGAGAAAAAAAGCGATCATTTTTGCTGTTTTGCTTGTCATGGCGTTTCAAATGATTCAGGCGCCTGGCGCTTGGGCGGCAAAATTCAGTGAAAGCAATGCCACTCGCGGAGAAATTACGGGAAAAAGCTTCGTGTCAGGCCTGTGTTCCCTCCTTCTTTGGCCTGGCATTGGCTAGAAGCGGTTTCATAAGCCATTGTAAGTAATTGCCGATAAAAGGCTCATAGGAGGAGACCTATGAGCCGAGCCGTGTATCTGACAGAAAAGCAGTGGGAAAAGATCGAGCCGTTGCTACCGAAGTTAAAAAGTAACGGA
>OBEQ011645946.1_pt1 | contig 60113 bp, 68 predicted proteins | sample 1670901 | NCBI WGS metagenome assembly OBEQ01 (sample SAMEA104232315, study PRJEB22302) | groundwater metagenome | biome: forest; feature: aquifer; material: groundwater | place: USA | collected 2011-08-07 | depth 5.4 m
GATTTGAATCATATTATAAATATCAAAAACATTTAGCTAAAGAAAGAGGGTTTAAATCATATTATGAATATGAAGTACATTTAGCTAAAGAAAGAGGGTTTAAATCTGTTAATGAATATGAAGTACATTTAGCTAAAAAAAAAGGGTTTAAATCTGTTAATGAATATCAAAAACATTTAGCTAAAGAAAGAGGATTTAAATCACTCCATGAATATCAAAAACATTTAGCTAAAGAAAGAGGGTTTAAATCAGATTATGAATATCAAAAACATTTAGCTAAGAGAGGGGGGTGGAAAAGTCTTAATGATTATAGAAATTATCATGAGAAAGAACATCAAAAACAACCAAGAAATAAAAGATTTAGTAAAATGATATATAATGCTCTGGAAAAATTGGAAAAAAATCAAGCTTGGCTGGCTCATGAAGCTAATTTAAGTAGAGAATCTATTTCTTTATATGTACAGGGAAAATCCTTTCCTATTTATATCAGATTGAAAAAAATATTTTCCATATTAAGATTACCATATAAAACTTTAGAAGATTTATTAAAATAAAATTAATTTAGCTATAAAAAAACCAACAAAACAACCTAAACTTAAGATAGGCATTGCAGGATAAAACTTACCTTTTTTACTATACAAAAATAATCCTAATAAAAATAAAGTTGTTATCAAAGAAGTTATTACAGCTGCTTCAAAATTATACTGTTTTAAAACAACTCCTGAAAAAAATAAGGTAAATCCTATATCTCCCCCGCCTAAAATAGCTGTTGTATATTTTGGATTTTTTATACTAGTTTTTAATGAAGTATTCTTATAAGGAATATTTACTCCAGCAAATATTTTAGAAGCTGTTTGAAACTTTGCTAATTCTATCATATGCTTGCTTTTGAATACAGCATAAAAATCATATATTGAAATTAAGATTAATAAAATTGTTATTGAAAATAGATTTAATATTGGGATAAATATAGCAGCTAATCCGCCATAAATAAATAATTCAGCTAGATTATTTATAATTACATTTGGTTTTAATGTTTTAATCAAACCAACTACAAATGCTATAATCAATGCTATTTTTTCATTTATGAAAGCATTTAAGGCTATAGTAATTGTTAAGGTTATTGAAATAAAAAACCATAACTTCCACAATTTCATGGCATTAAATCTCATTAATAATAAAGCAATTAAGGTAGAAATTATAATGATAATAAAAATGGATATAAAAGAGGTTTTTTCTTCAACTTGAGGTCTTTCGATATTTAAGGGAAGGTCTTTTTGAATAATTTCTCCGGTATCTGTTTTTTTTGGAAGATATTTATTAACAATACTTAATCCTATCAAATGTGCACCAAGAAAAATTAATAATAATATTAAAGTAATACTTATATTGTGTTTCATAAAAATTAAGTTAATAATAAGTTATATAAAATTAACCTTATAATATCCCCACTTTAAAGTAAGTAGGTTAAGTTTAAATATACTCTTTCACTTAAATTCTATAATGATTAGAGAACAACCATTTGTGCAACTTGAAAACGTTTCTAAGTGGTATGGTAAAAGTGTTATTCTTGATAAAATTAACTTAAATATCCCTTATGGGGATATATTTGGAATTATAGGAAAATCTGGATCTGGGAAAAGTACTATGTTAAGCCTCATTGTAGGATTTCTCAAACCAAGTGAAGGAAAAATTTATTTTCAGTCTCATGATATTTACAATAATATAAATGAGGTTAGGCAACAATTTGGTTTTGCAGCTCAAGAAGTTTCATTCTATCCTAGATTAACTGTAACAGAAAATTTACAGTATTTTGGCAGATTATATAATTTAACAGGCAAGCAATTAAAAGAAAGAATTCCTGAAATTTTAAGGCTTGTAAATTTAGAAGGTAATGAAAAGTTGCAGGGATGGAAATTAAGCGCAGGAATGCAAAAAAGACTGGATATTGCATGTGCTTTGATGCATGAACCAAAAGTTTTGCTTTTGGACGAGCCAACAGAGGATTTAGATCCTGCTTTAAGACTTGGATTATTAGATTTAATTAAAAAAATTAACAAAGAAAAAAATGTTACAGTTATTCTTACATCTCATTTGCTAAATGAAGTTGAATATGTATGTAGTAAAATTGCTATCCTTGACAACCATAACATTATTGCTTCTGGCACTTTAAATGAACTAAAAGCAGGCTATAGTAAAGAACATGAAGTAGGAATCGGAATAGAAGATGGAAATACTGAAGAATTTATCAAAATGGTTAAAAAAATTCCAGCTGTTAAGAAAGTTGTTGAAAGACAGGGTAAAATTTATTTGTATACCGATAAGGGTGCGGAGATTTTAACAAAAATGTTAAGTGTTTCAACCTTTAAAACACAAAAAAAATTTAAGGTTACTAGCATAAGTTTAAGCAAGCCAAGTCTAGAAGAGGTCTTTGAAGAATTAACAGGCAAAAAAACTGTTGAAGAAAAAGTTGTTAAAAAACAAGAAATTAAAGACGAGCCTAAGACAGAAGAAAAAAAGAAAATTTTAGGATTTTTCAATAAAAAATCCAAAAAAATGGATGAAAAAGAAAAAGACGTTGAAGATATAATTGAAAAAATTGCAAGAGCTAGTCCAGGTAAAAAAGAAAGAGTTGTAAAGAAAAAATGATAAAGATAATTGAGATAATAAAAAAGAACTTTAGATTATTACTTAGATCTAGAAGCTCTGCATTAATAGTATTATTAGGACCTTTAATTTTAATGCTGTTAATTGGTTTTGCGTTTAATACTAGTTCATTATTTGATATTAAGATAGGAACTTATTCAAAGGGGTATTCTGAACTATCAAACTCTATTGTAACTAAATTGCAAGATGAACAATTTAAAGTTATTAAAATAGATTCAGAACAAAGATGTATTGACATGATTAAATCTGGAGATATTCATGTTTGTACTATATTTCCTCCTAATTTAAACGTTAAAACAAGCGATAAAATTATATTCTATGTTGATAAATCCAGATTGAACTTTGTTTATATCATATTAGATAGAATTTCAAGCAAAATAGCAACTAAGTCAACTGAATTAAGCACAGCTTTAACTAACAGGTTGTTAACTTCTATAAATGGTGCTAACAAAAAACTTGATGTTAAACCAATATCTGGTGATTTAGAAAGTTCTTCAAGTACTGTTACAAAAGTTACAACTGATATAAATAATTTAGATACTTCAGCTAAAATAAGTACTAATTTTTCAGATGTAACTAAAGAAATTAAAAACATACAAAATCAAACAAACTTAAGTTCAAGTACTTTTTCAAAACTAAATTCATTAGTATCAAGTGTTCAAAGCGATTATAATAGTGCAATAGATAAAATAAATGCAATAGCTTCTGTAAAAGTTAGTACTAGTAAAAGTTTAAATGATGTTAAGGCTAAACTTTCCAATAATATAAAAGATGCAAAAAATATTGAAAAGAACATTAAAGAAGTCAAAGATGATATTAATTCAATAGAAATAAAAGATGTTTCAAGAATAGTAAGCCCTATTTCCACTGAAATTAAACCTATATCAGCTGAAAGCACTAATCTAAGTTATACTTTCCCTACTTTAGTTTTATTAGTTATATTATTTGCAGGATTGTTTATAGGAAGCACTTCTGTAATGGAAGAAAAAACATCAAAAGCTTACTTTAGAAATTTTATTACCCCAACAAAAGATATTTTATTTGTAATTGGGCAATATGTTTCAGATATTATGATAGTTATGCTACAGTTATTAATACTTTTTTCAGTTATGCTAATAATAACAAAGGTTAATTTAGCCATAACATTATTCTTAAACTTATTCATAATATTATTCTTATCTGGAAGTGTATTTATCTTAATGGGGATGATTATAGGGTATTTGTTTAAAAGCGGAGAAACTGCTAACATGGGTGCTATCTCTGTAGGAGCTTTATTATTATTCTTTTCAAATACAATTCTTCCAATAGAAGCTCTTCCTGCAACAATAAGAAAAATAGTAGGTTTTAATCCATTCATATTAGGAGAAACTAGTTTAAAGAAATTAATATTATTTAATGAAAGTATATCAAATGTTTTGACTTCAGTATACTTTTTATTAGGATTTTTTGTAATATTATTTGTAATAGCATATTATACCAGGGAATTAACAAAACGAAGAGTTAGTTAATTTTATATACTAAATTTAATTCTTATTTTTATGGAAAAAGAGTTTAAAGTCACTCCTTGGGAAGTTAAAGGAAAAATTGATTATGAAAAGTTAATAAAGGGGTTTGGAATTTCTCATATTGGTGCCATACCAAAGAAATTTCAAGATAATTTTCTTTTTAGAAGAAAAATAGTATATGGACATCGTAATTTAGATTTAATTTTAAATGTTATTAAAAACAAAGAAAAATTTGTAATGTTGACTGGGCTAATGCCTTCTGGAAAATTTCACTTCGGACATGCTCTTGTTGTTAAACAAATGCTGTTTTATCAAGAGTTAGGAGCTAAATTATATATTACTGTTGCAGATATAGAAGCATATAATACAAGAAATCCTGATTTAGAAGAGTTAAGAAAAACAGCTATTGAAGAATATTTAACAAACTATATTGCTTTAGGTTTAGATCCAAAAAATACTGATTTTTATTTTCAAAGTGCAAGATCAAAAGATGGTAAAAAAAGCAATGCGTATTACTCTTTAGCAGAAAAAGCAAGTAGATATATAAGTTTTAATGAAGCAAGGGCAATTTATGGGGAAAATATAAGCCCCGCAAAATTAAGTTCTGCTTTATTGCAATTCTCTGATATTGTTCACGCACAACTTAAAGAATTTGAAGGACCAATAAACGTTGTTGTTCCAGTAGGATCTGATCAAGATGCTCATCTACGTTTATGTTCAGATATAATTCAAAGAATGAAAGATTATAAATTTAGACAAATAACATCCACATATAATTTATTCTTACCAGGATTGAAAGGCGGAAAAATGTCTTCCAGTGATTTAACTTCATACGTTTCTTTAACAGACACCATAGAAGAAGCTGCAAATAAAATAAGAAAATATGCTTTTTCAGGTGGACAAGCAACGGTTGAAGAACATAGGAAAAAAGGTGGTAATCCTGATATAGACATAAGTTATCAATGGCTAAGAATGTTTTTTGAAGAAGATGATAAAAAACTTAAAAAAATATATGAAGACTATAAATCTGGAAAATTATTAACATCTGAATTAAAGCAGATTTTAATAGATAAACTTACTAAATTCTTAAAAGACCATCAAGCTAAGAGAGAAAAAGCTAGAAAATTAGTTGATAAATTCATTTTTAAAGAATAAGCTTTGTAACCACTTTTTAGTGCGTATAAACCGAAAGCTTTATAAATACATTACTGTTCCTACTTCTAAGGAAAATAAAATGAAAGTATTTAGCAAATCAAACATGATTACAGGAATGATGATCGCAGGAGCTTTAGGAATTGCTGGAATTCTTAAGTTATACAGCGAGGATTTAGATAGAAAATTACTTCCTAAATCTTTTTCAAGCCCAATAGAATCACCAAAAAATAAAGATACTTTATCAGTTTTAAATTTTGAAAATTTAAATAATTATCTTAACCCTTCCTTTTATAACGCTTTAGAAGGTCCTCGATTAAAACCTTATGGATGGAGAAAATGAGAATAGAGAGCGTTCAAAATTTAATAGAATTAATGAGCCCAGATGATTTAAAGGCAAGAAGACCATCGCTAGATTACAGACAAAAAATTGTAAATAGGGGAGAATTTCCTAATGAAGTTTTAGATATAGGTAAAAAGATATTAGGTCATTTATTTGAAGCAGCTAAAAAGAAAATAAAAGATTCACTTCATGTTTCTGATTTAATTAAGCACGATCAATTAAAATATTATGAAACTTATGATGGAAATTTATATATTGTTGGTTTTGATTTATATAATCATTCAATATTAAAATTTACTCAAAGAACAAACATTCCAGAACTTTGTAAGCATCTAGAAAGTTATAATTTAAAAGAATTACAAGAGGTAGGAGCACAAAAATGATAGTAAAAGAAGATTTCCTTAAAAAATTAAGAAGTGCATTTGATTTAAATGAATATGAAGTTAAAATATGGACTGCTCTATTATCTAGAGGAGTATCTTCAGCAGGTGAATTAAGCGAGATAAGCAATGTTCCTAGATCAAGAAGTTATAATGTTCTTGAAACTCTTGAAAAAAAAGGTTTTGTTATGATGAAATTAGGAAAGCCAATAAAATATATGGCTGTTAAACCAGAAGAAGTTCTTAAAAGAGTTAAATCTGGACTAACAAGACAAGCAGAAGAACGTGTTAAAATGCTTGATGATGTTAAATCAACAGATTTATACAAAGAATTACAATCATTGCATGAAGTAGGTATTAAAAAAGTAGACCCAAGTACATTAAGCGGAGCTATTAGAGGAAGATCAAAGATATATGATCAAATGGAAAGTATGGTAAGGAATGCAACTAAAAGTGTTATCATAATGACTACAGCTAAAGGTTTGCAAGAAAAATATGACATGCTTAAATCTTCATTAAAAAAATTAAAGAATGTAAACGTTAAAATTGTAACACAAGTAACAAAAGAAAATAAAGATTTAGTTGATGAACTTAAAAAATATGCTCAAGTTAAAAACGTGGAAAAAGTAAACTCAAGATTCTGCATTGTAGACGGAAAAGAATTAATATTCATGATGATGGACGATGATAAGGTTCATGAAAATTATGATATAGGAATTTGGGTAGATACAAATTACTTTGCATCTGCATTAGAGCAAATGTTTAATTTAACTTGGAATGGTTTGTAATTAAAATGAAATTACTGGGAGATGTTCAGTATTTTGGATTGAAAAAAAGCTGGCAATCTGATTACTATACAGAAATTTCTTTTAGTTTAGATGAAGTTAAATCAACAGATTATAATAAGATTGAAGATATATCAGAAAGAGCAACTTTTATTTCTAGAAGACAAGGATATAAATATATTTTAAAAGATGAACGTAAATCTTTAGAAAGAAAAGTGTATCAAAGTAAAAATTTAAAGAACAGAATTGAATTAGATTATAATTACAATAAAGGACTATTGAATGTATTCATAAAAGGGGAAGATGCAGAAGAAATACTTACAAGTTTAGAAAAATTATTACAAAAAGAAGAAAAGCAAGCAGCTTGAAATGGCAAAACCAATAACTTTAGGAAAAGTAATTTTTGGTACGTGTTCTTTATTTTTGATATATGCTGGAGGATATGATTTAGTTTCTTCTAATTTAGGATTAGGAGATTTGTTAAAAGAAAAAGAACAGCAAGAATTAAATATAAATTTTTTGAGAGACATAGTAAAAAATTATTCTAGTAATAAGGTTCTAGACTTTCATTATAAAAATAGAGAAATTAGTGATTTAACTCAGGATTCAGCTAAAACAAGAAATAATTTAGATAGCCTTTATTCTAAAGAAAGTGAAATAAGAAAAACTTCTTTACTATCTTGGCTTTATTATATTAAAAAGTAAGTTTTTTAAAGATCGTATTTCTACTAATTTTATGGATTATGAGAAATTAATTAAAAGTTTACATCCATTAGAAAGGAAGATATTTCCATTAATAAGAGATAATTCTACTTTAAAATTTTTGATAAATGAATCAAGATTACAGGAAATTGAAGTAACAAGGGCTTTACAATGGTTAGAAAATAAACATCTAATTCACGTTACAAAAGAAGAGCAGGAAATAATTGATTTAGATGAAAATGGAAAAAATTACTTAAAAAATAACCTTCCAGAAAAAAGATTCTTGCAGGTTTTAAAAAAACCTTTGAAATTAAATGAAATTAAAGGTTTAGCTCATTTAGACAACAATGAATTCAACGTTGCTTTTGGTTTATTAAAGAGATTAAATTTAATTGAAATAAAAAAAGAAATTAAAATTACAGATCAGGGACTAAGATATTTAGATGATAATAAAGTTGAGGATTTTTTAAAAAAACTTCCGATTAATATAAATGATTTAACTACTCAAGAAAAATATTTGCTTAATGATTTAAGAAAAAGAAATAAAATTGTAAGAATAAATTTAATTAAGGATAGGGTAATAAAGTTAACTCAAGACGGAAAAAAATTAAAAGAACATAGATTGCAAGAAGATTTAATTGAAACTTTAACCCCAGAAAGTATTAGAAATAATTCATGGAAAAATAAGGAATTTAGACATTATGACATTAAAATTAATGTTCCTAAAATATATCCTAGTAAAAGGCATTTTGTTAATGAAGCTATAAATTACGTTAGAAAAATATGGTTGGAACTAGGTTTCAAAGAAATGCAAGATCCAATTTTAGAAAGTAATTTTTGGAATTTTGATGCATTATTTGTGCAACAAGATCATCCTGCAAGGGATATGCACGATACTTTTTTCATTAAAAATCCAGATAAAGGAAAATTATTGCCAATATCAAATAAAGTTAAAGAAATGCATGAATCAGTTTACAAGTATAAATGGGATCCTGAAGAGGCTCGTAAAAACATATTAAGGACCCACACAACTGCTGTAAGTGCGAGAACTTTAGCTAATTTAAAAAGTTATCCGGCTAAATTCTTTACAGTTGGAAAAGTTTTTAGAAATGAAACAGTTGACTGGAGCCATTTATTTGAATTTACACATACAGAGGGAATTGTTGTAGATGAAAATGTTAACTTTAGGCATTTACTTGGATATTTAAAACAGTTTTTTAATAAGATGGGATTTGAACAAGTTAGATTTAGACCATCATTTTTTCCATTCACAGAACCTAGTGTAGAAGTTATAGTCTATCATCCTGTTAAAAAAATATGGCTTGAACTTGGAGGTGCAGGAATATTTAGACCAGAAGTTGTTAAACCTTTATTAGGAAAAAACATTCCTGTATTAGCATGGGGTCTAGGTTTAGAAAGAATAATTAAAGATTATTATGGAATTAAAGATTTAAGAGAAATTTATTCAAATGACATTAAAAAATTAAGAGAGAGTAAGTTATGGTTAAAATAAAATGACAAGTGTAATATTAAATAGAAAAGTTGTAGAAAAATTACTTAAAAAGAAGACTAATCTAGATAATATAAAAGATAAAATAACTATGCTCGGAACAGCTTTAGAAGACATGAATAAAGATGAAGTTTTTATTGAAATACTTCCAAACAGGCCTGATTTATTATCTGAGCAAGGTTTTGCAAGAGCTTTAAATTCTTTTTTGCAATATACTAAAGGATTAAAAGAATACAAAGTTAAAAAATCAAACATTAAAGTTATTGTTGATGGTAATGTAAATAAAATAAGACCATATACAGCATTCTTTTTAGTGAAAAATATTAAACTAGATAATGAAAAAATAATTGAAATAATTAATATACAAGAAAAATTACATTTAACCTTTTGTAGGAATAGAAAGAAAGCTTCAATTGGAATTTATCCTGGAGAAAAAATTGCTCCTCCAATTCATTATAAATTAATGGATAAAAATAAAATTATATTTCAGCCTTTAGAAAGCAATAGGAAGATGCAAGCTCATGAAATACTTGAAAAAAATAATAAATATTCACATTTATTAAATAATTTAGAAAAATACCCTGTATTTTTAGATTCTAAAGGAAAGATTATGAGCCTAGTTCCTATAATTAATTCACATGAAACGGGCAAAATTACTTCTAATACAAAAGAATTCTTTGTTGAATGTACTGGAACAGACCTTAATACAGTTAATTTGCTAAGCAACATTTTAGCCACAACATTTATTGACATGAATGGGGAAGTTTATTCCATGGAAATTAAATATGGAAATAAAACTTCGATTACTCCTGATTTAAAAATAAAAGAAATGAAAATTGATTTAGATAATGTAAATAAATTATTAGGATTAAAATTAAAAGACATTAAAAAATATTTAGAGATGATGGGTTTTAAATATTCAAATGGAAAAGTTAAAATTCCTTGTTATAGGACAGATATTTTAAATGAAGTTGATTTAATTGAAGAAATAGCAATAGCTTATGGTTATGAAAATTTTAAACCAGAACTTCCAAATATATCAACTATTGGTGAAGAAGATAAATTTTCTAGATTTAAAGATAAAATAGCTAATTTATTGATTGGATTGAAGTTATTAGAAACAAATAGTTACGTAATAAATAATTTAGAAGATTTAAATAATAAAGTTCTCTTAAAAAATAAAATAATTATGCTAAGCAATTCATTGAATGAAGACTATAATAGTTTAAGAAATGCTATTATTCCTAGTTTATTAAAAATATTAAAAGAAAATAAGCATAATGAATATCCTCAAAAGTTATTTGAAATTGGAAAGATTCTTAATTTTGGAAACAGTGAAACAGGTGTAATAGAGTCAGATCATTTATCTATAGTTTTAACTCATACAAATGCTAATTTTACAGAAATTAAACAAATTTTAGATGTTATTATGAGTTCTTTAAACTTGCAATATGAAATAGAAGAATTAAATCATGATACCTTTATTAAAGGAAGGAGTGGAATGGCAAAAACCAATAATAAAAATTTAGCTATTTTAGGAGAAATTCATCCTCAAGTTCTTAAAAACTTTGATTTAGATCTTCCTGTTGTAGCATTAGAATTAAATTTGAATGAATTATTTAAATTAATTTAAATTAGCTTTTAATATAGGAGAAACATTTTTGTATTTAAAAGCAGGTCTATAAATTGGAAAAACAATTTGATCTGGTTCTAATATTTCTTGGTAAGCCTCATATCTTTCTGTCTCAGCTATCCCATAATATCTTTCCCTTTGTCTACCAATTGCACTCATGAATTTCCCTTTTAATCCGCTATACGGATTTTCTATTATTTCTGTCAAGCAACTCAAAGCTATGCCCTCAACAAATAATTTATCACTATGAACAGTTTCAAAAATTTTTGGATGCTCGATTAATATATGATCTCTGTTTTTAATATCTTTACATGAGATCCAGTCTTCTGAAATTACGAGACCAATAAGCTCTTCTATGTTAACATCTTTAAGATTAAAATTCTTATTTATCTTAATTAATTCTTTCGCAGTTTGAATTAGTTCGACCATTTTTTTATTAATTTGAAAAACTTTAATAAACTATCTCTTTTAGGTCTATTATCTTCACGCAATAAATTAATAAATTCCTCGCCTAATTTTTTAACACGTTTAGCTTCTTCTAAAAATTCATCAACGTCAGACGGAGGATTATAATTTTCTTGGTATAATAAACACATTGATTCTAATACGATAGAATGTTTGTAACTTTCAAGAAGATTATTATATCCTATTTCTTTCGATTCTTGAGTTACTTTCTTTCCTTGTCCTGGAGGAAGAATTTTTTCTTTATCAAAATCATAATAACCTGCATTTATTGCAAACCCATACTCACCTGCACGCATAGATTCATATGTTTTTTCTATGATCTGAAATAGATCTTCTGCTTCCATTTAAAATCTAACATTAGAATATTTTATAAAACTTTCTTATCCAAAATAATTTAAATTACCCTTTTCATCAAAATCATGCATCAATAAATTCTTACCCTCTTTAACCAAGTTACATGCATCTATAAAATCTTTTTGAGTCACTTTATCTTTTTTACTTGCAATAGCAATTCTTGCCGCATTTAAGATAGCATTTCTAATATGACCACCAGAAAATTCATATTTGTTAGCTAGTTCGTAAAAATTAATACTTTTATCCAAAGGTAGGCTTTGACTTAATAATTCAAAAATTTGTTCTCTTTCCTTTACCCCAGGAACTTTAAACAATATGTGAAGGTTTATTCTTCTTTCAAAAGCTTTATCAAAATTACTTACTAAATTAGTGGCAAATATCACAACCCCATTAAATTTCTCTAATTCTTTCAATAGAACATTTCTTGTTAAATTAGTTTCAGCATCTGTTGCATTAAATACCTGTGTTCTTGTTGAAGCCATGGCATCTGCTTCATCAAAAAACAAAACAGCATTATCTTTTTTAGCTATTTCAAAAACCTTTACAATATTTTTTCCAGTTTCACCTATATAGCTATCAACCAAACTTGAGTATCTTACAATGTATAATTTCCTTTTAAGTTCTTTAGCCAGAGCTTCTGCTGTTAATGTCTTTCCAGTTCCAGGAGGCCCTGAAAAATTTAATGAAATTGAATTACTCTCTTGGATTTTTTTCAAACCAAATTTATTCAATAAGGTTTCATGATGATTAACTTGGTACATAATCATGTCTATTTGTTTTTTAAGTTCTTCTGAAAAGATAATGTCTTTAAAACTTTTATTTGGATGAACTTTTTCTATTAACCTATCATAGTAACTCTCAATATTTACTTCAGACGGTTCTTCTTCTATAACTAATTCATAATTATTTCTATGTCCAAGTTCTTGTAATTCGCTCAAAAGTGAAGTATATTTTTTCTTAAAAATCTTCTTTATCAGATTCATTTCTTTTTTAAGAGAATTTATTTCTTTTTTTAGATCTTTAACCATGTTTGATACAATATCTCAAAATTTATAAACATTTCTAAATTCAAAATTTAAATAAAACTTTTTCAAAATTTAAAACTTTATTATTCTTTATTTTAATACCTTCTTTTTCTAATAATCTTTGTTTAGCTTTTAAACCAGAAGCAAAGCCATGCAAATGTCCTTGTGAATTAATTATTCGATGGCAAGGCACTATAGGGGCGTATGGGTTTTTGTTTAAAGCATTTCCTACTGCCCTATAAGCTTTAGAATTCAGTGCTCTCGCGATATTACCATAAGTAGAAACTTTTCCTTTTGGAATTTTTTTACATAATTTGTAAACTTTTTCATTGAAATTCATTTTTCTAGATCATAATTTGGCAGGTCATTTATTAACCTTTGGATATTAGATCTTAAAGAACCAATATAATTCCTATTCTCTTTAGTTAATCTTTTTACATGTATTAAGAAATCTATCCTTTGATTTATTTCATCAAGATATTTATTGAATACTTTATTGGCATTTACTAATTCGTTTATGCAATATGGGATATTACCCGCTTTAAAATAACTATGTGCTTCTTCCAAAAAATTACTTATCTCCTTTATCCTATTAATTAGCCATTCTATTTTTATCTTGACTTTATTATCGCTTGGTTCATTTTGATTTTTTAGATTTTTTGTTAGATTACTGCAATCAATAAGAATCAATTTTTCAATTTGTGTATGCACATTATTCAAAATATCTTTTTTTCTTCCTTCTTCTTTATCTTCTGAAGATTTAAAAACTTTATTTATCCAATCTCTAAATTTTCCCATAATAATAAAACTCTTATTTAATATTTAAATATTGCCTTTTACCGAGCCATAAAATAAACGTCACCTAAAAAGAAGATTTTCGGTTATAACTTCGAATTAAATTGAAGCAAACAATACTTTTATAAATAATATCCCACATTAGTTCTGATATGAAAAAAATCATGACTATTTTAATAGTGTTGTTGATGGTAGGAATTGTAACAGCAGCAGTATTATTTCTTTTTCCATATCAACCAAAACAACCACCGCGAGCAGATAATACTCTTTCTACACAGCAAGGAATTCAAGAAGTGGTAAATGCAAATAACAAATTTGCCTTCGAACTCTATTCAAAATTAAATAAAGCTGAGAATGGAAATATGTTTTATTCTCCTTATAGCATTTCCGCTGCTTTAGCAATGACATATGAAGGTGCAAAAGGACAAACAGCAGAAGAAATGAAATCTGTCTTTCACTTTCCAGAAAATAATATACTAAGACCTAATTTTGCTGCAATTTATAATGATATAAATAAAGAAAATAATGCTTATGAATTAAGAACAGGAAACGCTTTGTGGGCACAACAGGACTTTCCTTTTCTTGCCGATTATACAAGCAAAGTTGAAAAATACTTTGGTGGGAAAGTGGCAAATTTGGATTTTGTAAAGGAATCAGAAAAATCAAGACAAACAATTAATAGTTTTATTGGAGAACAAACGAATAACAAGATTAAGGATTTGATCCCCACTGGTTTTCTTAATGCAATGACACGCCTTGTGCTGACTAATGCAATTTACTTCAAAGGAACATGGCAATGGGAATTTGATATGTCCGATACTCGCAATTCGGATTTTAGGATAACACCCACCAACATAGTAAAAACTCCAATGATGAATATGAATCCCGATAAAGCTACCTTGAGGTACGCTGATACAGGTGATTTACAAATTTTGGAATTGCCATACAAAGGTGACAAAATTTCTATGTTGGTTTTGTTGCCAAGCGAAAATCTTGATGCAATAGAATCCAGTCTCACTGCTGAAAAATTGAATGAATATAAGTTAAAAATGAAAGAGACAAAGTTGGACTCAATATCGCTACCTAAATTTGAATTTGATACCAAATACTTTATGAAAGATACGCTTAGCGCGTTGGGAATGCCAACTGCCTTTTCCGAAAGTGCTGATTTTTCTGGAATGACCGGAAAGAGAGACTTGTTTATTAGCTTTGTTATACATCAGGCATATGTCAAAGTGGACGAGAAAGGGACAGAAGCAGCTGCCGCAACAGCAGTTGGTATGCAAACTACATCAGTAAGTCCAAGAACTGATTTCAGAGCAGATCATCCGTTCATTTTCTTAATTCAAGACAAAGACACCGGAAACATCTTGTTCTTTGGTAGAGTTACTGATCCTACTAAAAAAGTAATTTAAATATTGCCTTTTACATTTATTATGCTAATTCTAGAATTTTCAACTGCAAATTCAACTTTTATATTTTTATTATAGTAATCCTTAACTCTTTTATATAAGCTGGCTAAATCTAAAATCTCATTATCATTCAAGACTTGAGTATTTTCTTTGTTTTCTTTTCTAACATTATTTCCATAGTCTCCAATAGTTAAATAATAAGGTTGTGAATTTAAAGTTTTATCTTTAATCTCTAGTTTTAACAAATCTACAGTATAAAAATTAGGAAGAACAGATTTTGTTGTCAATAATTCAGATAATCCATACAAAGCTTGTATCGTAATTTCATTATCTTCCAAATTATTAACAATAAAGCCAGATTTGTTTGAATTAATCATTTTTTGTATTAAAATAGCCCCATTAATTTCTTCATTAGAAATATTATTTTTTACCCTAGTATAAATATTTTCCAAATTATATAAAGATGCCCAGGATTTTTTGATAACTGTAATCAAAGACGAGATTCCTTTAACATTTAAAAAAGTTGAAAGTTCTTTTTGGTTACTGCTTAACTTTACAGCAAGATAAGGCAGACTTCTTCCTATTCTTACTAAATCTAGAGCTTTTTTATTAGAATTTCTCCATACTTGTTCATCTACATTTAAATTATCATAAGCTTCAAATATTTCATTTTTTAAATTTTCAGAAAATTCTGCTTTCATCATAATTTCTTTGATTTCATCAATTTTAGAATTTAATAGTTTAAAGTTATTAATATCAATATTTTCTGAAATAGAATTAATTTTCTTATCTAATCTATTATTTTCAAGAAATTTCTTAAATGTATCATTAGTTAAAATAAATCCTTGCGGAATTGGTAATCTCAAATTATACAATTCTGAAAGCTTAAATGCCTTATTTCCTACAATATCTAGGTCATTACTTGTCACTTCTGAAAGCCAAATTATATTATCCATATATAAAGCATATAAAATTAAATATAAAAGCCTTTCCTATGAAAAGATATTTAAGCTACTTTGTCTTTTCATCTTAATGATTAATAAATTAAAGCTAAAAATATTATTAGATGAATTAAAAAGTCAAGGCATTAAGGATAAAAATGTATTAAATGCTATAAAAGATATTCCGAGGCATTTATTTGTCCCAGATGATTTACAAGAAGAAGCTTATGAAAATTATCCCTTAAATATAGGATATAAACAAACTATTTCTCAACCTTATACTACTGCATTTATGCTACAAGTTTTAGAATTAAAATATGAGGATAAAGTTCTCGAAATTGGAACTGGTTCTGGTTGGAGCACTTCTTTAATAGGCTATATTGCAGAAAAAGTTTATTCTATAGAAACAATTAAAGAATTAAACAAAATTGCCAATAAAAACATTAAAAAAATTAAACTAAAAAATATAAAAACTTTTGTTGGTGATGGAAGTAAGGGTTTAAAAAAATATTCGCCTTATACTAAAATTATCGTTAATGCAGCTTGTTCTAAAATACCTGAAATACTATTAAAGCAATTAAAAGATAACGGCATATTAGTTTGTCCTGTAGGAAGTTTATATGAACAAAACATGCTCAAAATTACAAAGATAAAAGGTAAAATTAAAACTGAAAATATTGGAGGATTTATTTTTGTTCCTTTGATTTCTGATGAATATGGGTTTTAAATAACACAATCATAAATTATTTTTATCTTTGAGCTCATATTTATTATATGCTAAATTCCTACCAATGCCAGTAATAACATAACCTATTTGATCTACAGGAAATCCTTTTAAAACTTTTCTGTCTTCATGAATTTTTTTAACTACTTGTTGTGGACTATAATATTCTAATTTTTTGCAGGTTATATAATAACTTAAAGTATTAGAAACGGTTAAACAAGTACCTAAAAGTAATATCTCTAGACCAACTTTTTTCATTTGTATCATATTAATTAAATTTTTTTAATTTCAATTACATAACTTCCAGGTAATTTAGGAGGAGCTAATTTCACTATTGCTTTTCCTTTATCTAAGTTATTTTCATCTACTTTAACTGTAAATACTATGGTTCCTTTTTTAGCTTGTGCACTTAAATTAACTGTTTTTCCAAAAGAATGAGCCATTCCTGTCTGTAAACGATCTGCGTGAGCTCCACCAAGCATTTTATTTTCTCTTAAAACATGATAAGGATAAATATTAAGCTTAAGATGATATTCTTTAAGTCCTAAATCTGAATATAAATGTCTATTAAGAATTAATCTAGCACTTTCTAAAGCATTTTGTCTTATTTGATGATCTTTATTTGAAATTAATCTTATTTCGTGAGTAAATGGTTTTTTTGCATTACCCATTTCAAATCTTACTATTTTAATTTGAGGAAGAGTTTTAATATAAGATTTAGATTTTACCCTAGAATGTCTAGTGTAAGGTCTTTCTAATCTTGAATAACAATGTCCCTTTCTTAAGCCTGCCATTTTATTTATCCATTATCTTTAATTTAGTTCCTAAAGATTGTCCTGGGAGCCCTTTATCAAAAACAGCTCTTAAAGCACCATTATTACCGTGTATTTTTTTTATAATACCTATAAGTTCTTTTTTAGCTGGAGATACCCACAAAACTTTTTTTCCTATTAGATGTTTTGCTTTTTCTCCTTTATCTATACCTTGAACTTGAATAATCATTTGGTTATTATGTTGATTATGTCTTCCACTTCTATAATTAACAATAGTTGCTTCCATAAGAATGAATTTAAATTAGGTCTTTAAAAATGTTTCTAAGATATTTTATTGGTGCGTTAAGTAGTCTTTATACTTAGGGAATTAAATTGTTAAATGGAATGAACTTTATATAAAAAAATTCAATCATCTTTAAAAGCATCTTTAAAATATTTTTTTAATGCAGAAAGGATTTGTTTACCTTTATAGCCCTTTACTCTATGATATTGTTGATATAATTTCGCTATTACTTTAGAATTATTTTGGGAATGTTCATCTGGGTCAAGTGATTCCTCGGCTGATTCTATATCTACTAAAATTTCGCCTCTTGCTTGTTCGATAATTTCATTTACTTCTTTTAAAAATTTTTCAGCATCTCGATCAAAATCATATACCCAACCTTTCAACCTTTTGATTTTGGTCATATTTAAATGGGGTTTAAGGTAATATAAAAACTTTTCCATCGAGCCATGAAACAAAGTCTAAGATATTTTATTTAAACACTTTACCAAAAATTCCTTTATCTTTTCTTTTTTCTCCTAAAGACTTAGAAAAATCAAGTAACTTTTCTTTTTGCTCTTTATTCAAACTTTTAGGAATTTCAATATTAACCTTAACATATAAATCACCAAACGCATTATATTCTAGATCTCTTACCCCAAGATTATCTAATTTGAATACTGTTCCTGATTTAGTTCCAGGATTTATAGTTAATATTTCTTTACCCTCTAAAGTTGGAACTTCTATTTTATCACCTAAAACAGCTTCTGAAAATGTTATTTCTTTTTCAATATAAAGATCATTTCCTTGTCTTTGAAATATTTTACTTGGTTTAACATTAATAAAAATATATAAATCTCCTGAACTATTTTTAATAGATTCACCTTCTCCTTCTAACCTTATCCTATTTCCCGTATTAACACCTTGAGGAATTTTAACTTTTATTTTCTTGCTTTTTAATATTGTTCCAGAACCATTACATTTAGGGCATTTATGTTTTACAACCTTTCCTTCCCCATTACATTTAGAACATGTTCTTATTTGAGTAAAAACCCCAAAAGGTGTTCTTTGAGAAGATCTTTGTTGTCCAGAACCATTACATTCTTTACAATCTTCCAGTTCTGCATTTTTAGCTCCTGTTCCTTCACATTCATTACAAATTTCACTTCTTTCAATGTTAATTTCTTTTTCAATACCATGAACAGCTTCTTCAAATGCTAAATCTAGATCATATCTTAAATCTCTACCTTTTCTAGATCTTTTTCTATTTCCAAATATATCCCCAAAAATACTTCCACCAAAAGCATCTCCGAAAATTTCTGAGAAAATATCTTCAAAGTTTATATTTCTAAAAATATCTTCTTGGTTAAAGCCTTCAAAAGGAGTTTGACCAAATTGATCATATTGAGATCTTTTATTATCATCGCTTAAAACAGCATAGGCTTCTGAAACTTCTTTAAATTTATGTTCAGCTTCTTTATTTTTATTTAGATCAGGATGATATTTTTTAGCTAATTCTTTGTATGCTTTTTTAATCTCCTCTTTACTTGAGTTTTTTTTAACTCCAAGTATATCGTAATAATCTTTTTTTGTCATATTAAATGATCATAATACCAAGTTCTTTTAGCTTCATCTAATTTTATCCTTTCTTCTTCAATTATTCTTTGTTCTAGTTCTTTTGATTCAACTTCAGATAAAAGATTTAGTTCAGGAAATAAAGCTTTGTTTTTTCCTATACTTTTTTTTACCCCAGGCATTATTTTATATCTATCTAAAACTTTATTTATATTATCTGCGAAAATGTAAGCTATCGTAGTATCTTTTCTGCCTGCTCCAAGATGACCTCTATAAACTTTTACTTTATACCAAAATGTCATGATTTATCATCTTCCACTTTATAATCTGCATTTATATCTTCTTTGTTTTCTTTATAAGTTTCTTGGTTTTTCTGTAAGTTTTCGTACATTTTTTTCCCAAGTTCTTGAGAAACTTCTGTTAATTTTTCAAGTTTTTCTTTAATTAAAGAAACATTATCTTTAGTTAAAGCTTCTTTTAGTTCATTTTTAGCGTTTTCAATTTTATCTTTGACTTCTTTATCTACTTTTTCACCATATTCTTTTAATAAATTTTCAGTAGAGTAAACTAAAGATTCTGCATTGTTTTTCACTTCTATTTCTTCTTTCCTTTTCTTATCTTCTTCTGCAAATTGTTCAGCTTCTTTTTTCATTCTTTCTATATCTTTTTCATTTAATTTCTGAGAAGCCATTATTTTTACAGATTTTTCTTTATTTGTTCCTTTATCTTTTGCAGAGACATTTAAAATTCCATTGGCATCTATATCAAATGTAACTTCTATTTGTGGCATTCCTCTCGGAGCTGGAAGAACTCCGTCTAAGATAAATCTTCCTAAACTTTTGTTATCAGAAGCCATTGTTCTTTCTCCTTGTAAAACATTTATTTCAACTTGAGTTTGATTGTCTGCTGCTGTAGAAAATATCTGAGATTTTTTGCTTGGAATTGTTGTATTTCTTGTAATTAATGAAGTAGCAACCCCACCTAAAGTTTCTATGCTTAATGATAATGGTGTAACATCTAGCAATAATATATCTTTAACTTCTCCTGCTAATACTCCTGCTTGAACTGCAGCACCTGTTGCTACACATTCCATTGGATCAACTCCTCTTTCAGGTTTTCTTCCAAAGAAATTTTCAATAAATTTTTGCACAATTGGCATTCTAGTCGGCCCACCAACTAAAATTATTTTATCTACATCATTTTTACTTAATTTTGAATCACCTAATGCTTGTTCTAAAGGTTTTTTACATTTTTGTACTATAGGATCAATTAACTTTTCTAATTGATGCCTTGTCAATTTCATTTGCAAATGTTTAGGACCTTTATTTGTGGCTGTAATAAAAGGCAAGTTTATTTCTGTTTCAATTACAGTAGAAAGTTCGATCTTAGCTTTTTCTGCAGCTTCTTTTACTCTTTGTATAGCTGTATCATCTTCATTTAAATCAACATCATTGCTTCTTTTAAACTCATTAATTATAAATTTAATTAAAGTATCATCCATGTCTGTTCCACCCAGTTGAGTGTCTCCAGAAGTTGATTTAACCTCAAAAACACCTTGACCTAGCTCCATTATTGTAACATCTAAAGTTCCTCCACCTAAATCAAAAACCAGAATTTTTTGTTCCTTGTCTTGTTTATCTAATCCATAAGATAAAGCAGCTGCAGTTGGTTCATTTATAATTCTAATAACTTCTAAACCAGCTATAGTTCCTGCGTCTTTTGTAGCTTGTCTTTGATCATCATTGAAATAAGCTGGAACAGTAATAACGGCTTTTTCTACTTTATCTCCTAAAAATTCTTCAGCATCTTTTTTTATTTTTTGCAAAATAAAAGCTGAGATTTGTTGAGGGGTGTATTCTTTACCGTAAATTTTATATTTAAAATTAGTTCCCATCTTTCTTTTGGCAGCTGTAACAGTACCTTCTGGATTGCTTGTAGCTTGCCTTTTTGCTGGCTCACCAACTAAAACTTGTCCGTCTTTTGTGAATGCAACTACGCTTGGAAATGCTTTTCCATATAATGATGCTCCTTCTGCACTTGGAATTATTTTTGGCCTTCCTGCTTCTAGAACAGCAGCTGCTGAATTGCTTGTTCCTAAATCAACTGAAATTATTTTGCTCATTTTCTTTTCCCCCTGAAATTTTAACTTTAGGATGTTTTATTATTTTATCCTTGTAGTAATATCCTTTTTGAACTTCTTCTATTATAGTACTTTCATCTTGATCTGAAATTATTTTTTGTATAATCTCATGAATGAAAGGATCATATTTTTTGTTTAACACTTCAATATATCTTACCTCTTCTTCTTGCAATAGTTTATCAAACTCTTTTTTTATTAAATCTAAGCCTTGTAATAATTCTTCTTTTGCTTCTTTATTTTCTAATGCTCTTTCAAAATCTTCTTTTAGATTAATTAATTTTATAATTAACTTATGACTAGCGTATCTTAGCAATTCCTGTTTTTCTTTTTCTGTTCTTTTTTGAAAATTTTCAAACTCAGCTTGAATCCTTTTCAAGTCATTTTCATATTCTTGTAATTTATTTTTTAATTCAGATTCTTCATTATTTTTCTTCATTTTTATTTTAAGATAATAACTTATTTATAAACATTGATTTTTGTCTAATTAAATTAGAATATTACTATTTAAGATAAACAAAAACTATTTAAACTAGTCAATTTTACTAGTATTATGAAAGAATTAAATTTAATTAAAATTAAAAAGCCTACTGGAAATGACCCCAATAGACATATTCTATGGCTATGTGAAACTTTAGGATTAATTGGAAAAAGGGATAAAGAAAAAAATTGTTTTAAAATATTTTCTGAAGTTGTTAAGGCAAATAAAGAAAAAAGATCTATAACTTCTAAGGGAATAAGTAAAATTTTAAAAATTTCTAGAAGTAATGTCATTCATTATTTGCATAAATTACTTGATTCGGGGTTAATAATTAAAATAGGAAATAAATATGAGTTAAGAGAAGATAATTTAACTTTATTAATTAATGAAGTTGAAAAAGATGTTAAATTAATTTTTGAAGATTTGAAAAAAGTTGCATTAGAAGTTGATAAAGGGTTGGGGATGTAAAAATTATATCTAATTTCTTTTTATCTTACGATCTTGATTGTACGAAATATTTTCAGAGCAGTTTCTTGTAGCGTAAGAGAAAAGTTATCGCCGTAAAGCCAGAACTTTGATTGACCACCCTCACCAAGGTTGTCGAAACAGACCCCCATAGTACGTCTACCAACACAACTACCCAAAGAAGTATCACACGGCCAAGTTTCAGATGAGCAATCAGAATTTTTTGTACAACTGCCATAAGATGAAGCAATTGAATTGGGCCTAATGAATCGAGCTTCGTGGCTACTAATAACTTCCTTAGTTACAATATAATGAGAATCCTTATCATAAGCCTGACAGTTCCCATACCATCCAAAGTCAAAACTAAGTTTTGCACTATCACCAACAAATTCGCCCACATAAGAATCTGTACCCTGTAATTCATTAAATTTCCATCCAGGTGGTAAATATAGTGTGAAGGAATTGGCATCAATAAATTGCCAACTTTTTGATGATTCATTTGTATTAATACTGTCATTCTGACTGGATGTTGATAACCAATTACTCCAAACAAAATATCCGACAATGCTGAGCACTGCAACGAGTAAAATAATAATTATGATTTTTGTAAATCCTTTTTGGTTCATATAGTTTATCCAATTAATATTTCTAATTCTTTTCCAGTCAATTCTTTCAAAGCTTCAATGGTTTTATCTTTTAAGAAAATATCCTGCTGTTTAATATTCTTCAATTCATTCTCAAGTTCTTCCATAGAACTTTTACTTACATTTGTAATGTTTCCAGAATCACTTAAATTTCCTTTTACAATATCTTTTTCCTTTAAGTCTTTAACAATAAATATTTTATTCCCAATGACAAAAAGTTCTCCTTCCTTATCTTGGTATTTAAATCTTAATTTGCTCCTTTCTCTTTCAAATCCTCTTTTATGTTGTACAAACTCTAAAATACTTTTAATATATAATCTAGCTTCTCTTCTTAATTTTTCATTTTCAGCCTTGCTTAATTTAGCATCTCTAGCTTTTATAATTTTCTGCAATATTGTTAAATATTTTCTTGGAACTTCACCTTTATCTATTACTTTTTTCAAGGTATTTTCAATTGTACTTTCTTCTTTAACATCTAAAGAAATAAATAAATCTCTGGTTACAGCTATGCAAGCATTATAAACATCTGCCAAAGATTCTGTTTCAGTTCTTTTCTCCAATTGTGTAAATATTTTTTTTACTTTATCTAGATATTCTCTTACTTCTTTTACTAAACCATCTATTTCCTGGCCTGAGACTTCTTTTATTTTTCCGTGTTCAACCCCTTTGTATAAATCACGAACTTTCTGCAAGAATTTAACATATTTTTCTTCTAATAATTTTTCTTTTTTAACAAAAATTTCTTCCATTAACTCAATGGTTTCTAATGGAGTCGGTGGATTCACACCATAAAGCATTAAAATAGCTTGTCCTGGATTTAATGTAGCATAATAAATATCTTCAACAACAATGCTTAACATTTTTCCTTTTATTCTATCTAATAATTTTTCAGCAACATCCATCTGCATGTCAATAGCTTCTGGACTTGGTTTTAATCTTCCCATTTGTAATAATAATCTCCAGGGCATAAACACCCCTCTATCAAATAAAGGAACGCCGTCTCTCAAAAAAGTAAAGAACACTGGATGAGCATCTTTGACACCTTCCCAAAAATCAGTTAAAATGTAAGTTTGAACATGAAAATCTTTATTTACACCTGTAAGCTCTTTAGCTTCATAACCTTGTGTTATAATTATAGTTCTTAATTTTTCTTTTAATTCATATCTGGACATTCTTTTAACATCTGTATCATCTACAATAACAAAAACATCAATATCATTTGCTTTTTTATCTCCTCTAAATAAAGAACCAGCTGCAACATAACCCATAATGTATCTGTCAAATTTCTTTAAAACCATTGTTTTATGAACTTCTGCTATTTTTATAGCTGCAAGCATTTCTTTAGGATCATAAACAGAAGCTGACATTGCAATTAATTGCAAGACTTCATATTTACCATCGTAACAGTTTTCTCTTAGTTCTCCAAGCAATAACATTTCTGTTTTAATGTTTTTATCAACTTCTGTAGCATTTTTCTCAATAATTTTACTTACTTTATCATGCAATTCAAATCTTGACATCTTTTTAGTATCTGTATCATCTACAAGAACTAAAACATTTATAGCATTTTTATCATCTTCTTTAGGTGGAAGTAATGCAATTCCAAGAATATACTGAGAAAATTCTTTTAATATTGATTTTTTAAATTTCTCTAGTTTAAGCTTTAATTGCTCAAACTTTTTTCTTAAATCTTCTGGTATTTTTGGTTGTTTGTTCATACTAATATTTTACTCTATGACCTCTAACTAAGGTCTCTAAATTTTGATTTTTTAATCTTGAATTTTCTAAATTATTTTTTTCATGAGATTTAACCATTACATTTTGGTACAGCGAAAAACCATACAAACTATAGACAATTGTCATGGTTTTTGCAAACTGTATAAATCTTTGTGTAACTGAAATATTATAGTATTCACTCATATTATACTACCTTTATCAACCACTTTTAAATCTTTTCTTTTAATAAAAAACAATATTACAGTTATTACTAAAAATATTATTCCTATAGTAACAACCAGATTAAATGTTTTTGCTAGAGGTTTATTTAACCAATTTAATAATATATTTAAAGCGCTGTTTAATTCTTCTTTTGGTAGGTTTTGACTTAAATTAGTAAGGTATCCTGAATTAGCCAAATATTTGATTATATCAGGGAGAAAACTGTAATAAAAAGATGCTAAAAAACTTTGTATGGTTAAATTCAAACTGATTTTATAAAAAGCTTCTAGTAAATTATTAGTACCAAAAAATACAAATACAAATCCAAGTAATAAAGCCGCTGAAAACAAAAATATTGCTCCTGGAAGATATTTTTTATATGGTGTAATTTGAGAAAATGCGTTATCTATAGAGTTATCATTTATTGCATCACATCCTTCTTGACTAAGATTTTGCTGACATAAAACTTTAAATTGATTAAATTGTTCTTGTGTTACGTTAGCTTTTGTCAAAGCATAATTTTCTACATCATTCTTTAAAACATCTGTTTGCTGTAAAGTTAGATTAGCAAAAAAAATCAAAAAAATTAAGCTTATTGCAAAATTTATTAATAGAAAACCAAAACTTCTTGATATAAACTTTAAAACTTTATTTAACTTAATTTTCATATTACCTCTTTCTTATAAATGATAAAAAGAAGTTTTATTTAAACCTTTTTAAAATCCTAGTTTTTCTTTAACTAGAATTATAGTTATCCTATCTGGATTAATTTCTTTATTTATTATAAGGAGTTTGCTGATATTGCTAGGAACCCCGTACATTTTTTTTAAACGTTCACTTTCTAAAGGAAGTGTATATTCTTTAATTCTTTTAAATCCTTCTTTAATATTTTTAACAATTTTTTGAGTTCCAACTACAAAAATAACCTTAGCTGAACTAAAAGCATATCCTGGAAGCTGACTACCTGTATTTGATGCTATTAAAATTTCGCCATCTTCTGTAATCGCATGTGCACTTCCAACTGCATATTCTGCTACTGTAGTTAATTTTCTCATTTTATCTCTTGCATCTTTTTGATTTATAGAATTTATTTTCTTTTTTACTGAATCATAATCTCCTTCCATTACCTCTTTGCTTATTCCAACTTCATCTAATGTTACAGAACTATTATTCATTATTTCTACTTTTTTAGGAACAATTTCTAAAAATTTGTTTAATGCTTCATTTTTATTATCTGTAATGTAAACCTTAAATCCATTTTTCTCTAAGGAAATCTTAGTCTTCTCTAGAGACTCTTTATTTGCTAATCTTTCCCATTTATTCATTTTTTCTCCTTAATATGAGGAAAAGAACTATTTATTCTTTTCCAGTTCTTTTATTTTTTCTCCAACACCTTGAGCTTCTTTTTCAAGCTGATCTTTGTAGTCTTTTAACAATTCTACCTTTTCTTCTTTTGTTAAGAAGCTTCTTCCATCACATCTACAATAGCCTTCCATTTTATTAACCTCCTTAAGTTAATACATATTGGATGTCCGATACTTATATATAAATATATCGGTTGTACGATATATAGATTAATTTAACAGAAAGTATATATATAAATTATAGGTTATATTAGTATGGAAAGTTATTGTGATATGAGAGGATTCTTGACGTTTATGGTTTTAAGGTTAATTAGCAAGAAGAATATTTCTGGAGAAGATATCAGAAAAGAATTAGAAAAAAGAAAAGGATGCAGACCAAGTCCTGGAACAATTTATCCTGTATTAAAATACTTGAAAAATAATGAATTAATACAAGAGATTAAAGATGGAGGTAAAGAAAAAAAATATAAAATTACAGACAAAGGACTTAAAGAAATTGGTTTAGCAACAAAAAAGTTTGTTAGAATATTTTATGATATGAAAGGAGAATTCTAAAATGGATAAGGCAATATTTGCAGCAGGTTGTTTCTGGGGTGTGCAAGCAGCATTTGATAAAATTAAAGGTGTAAGAAAAACAACTGTTGGTTATACTGGTGGAAATTTTAAAAATCCTAAATATGAAGATGTTTGTTCTCATGAAACAGGACATGCTGAAGCTATTTTAATCGAATATGATTCTAAAATTGTTTCTTATGAAGAATTATTAGAGATATTTTGGAAAATACATGATCCTACAACATTAAATAGACAAGGTTTTGATTTTGGAACACAATATAGATCTGCAATATTTTATTATAATGAAAAACAAAAATCATTAGCAGAAAAATCTCTTAATAAAGAAAATAAAAAATATAAGAATAAAATTGTTACAGAAATTACAAAAGCAAAAGAATTTTACCCTGCAGAAAATTACCATCAAAAGTATTATTTAACGCATCCTGTTGTTTGTCATATCTAAAATAGTAAAACTTATAAATTAGATTAGTTTTTTAATAAGATGGATCAAAAATATTTGGAAAAGGCGCGAGAATTATCAGATGATTCTTCATTTATTAAAATAATTCTTAATGAATATCCAAAAGAATTTTTTGATGGTGGATACTGGAGATATTTTGTAAGGCTTAAAGATAAAAATGAGTTAAGTTCTCTTTTAGATGAATATAACAAAGTTGAAAATAAAGATTTAAAACTAGAAAAATTAACTGGAAAAAGTTTAGCAGATTTAATCTTATATGCTTACAATAGAGATGAACGAAAATTAAAGAAAAAAGAGCTAGAAGAAAACGAATTAGAAGAAAGTGTTAAAAACATTAAACGTTCTCCAGAAATAAAAAGTGATTATTTAAAACAGAATAAAGGACCTGGTAATCGCTCACCAAGTTTTGGTATATACTCACAAGATTAATTATTTCTATTATATTCTATATGCTAAAATTTATAAACTAAGTAAAAGTTAAGATTTTTAAGGGCTCGTAGTTTAGTGGCTATAACGTCTCGTTTACACCGAGAAGGTCACCAGTTCGAATCTGGTCGGGCCCATTTCACATCTTATAAAGCAAATGTTTAAATATAAGAATTAACGAATATATTTATGGCAAGAAAATATACCGTAGTTATAGAAAAGGATGAAGATGGTTGGTACGTTTCTGAAGTAGTTGAGCTTCCGGGATGTCATACACAAGGTAAAACAGTAAACCAACTTTTAGAAAGAACTGAGGAAGCTATAAGAGCCTATTTAGGAACAGAAAAAAGCCCAAAAATAGAAGAGCAGTTTGTTGGAATACAACAAATAGAGGTGTAGTTCTTGGCAAAGTTGCCACGTTTAACCGGGGAAGAATTAGGTAAAATAATTGAAAAATTGGGATTTAAATTTGATCATCAGACAGGAAGTCATATGAGATATAAACATCCAGATGGAAGAAAAACTACAATCCCACATCATAGCGGAGAAGAAATTGGTCCGGGACTTTTAAATAAAATCATTAAAAAAGATTTAGGAATAAATAGAGACGAATTTCTTAAACATTTATAAGATTAATATAATATACCATAATATTATTAATATCCAAAAAGTTTTTAAATAAGTTATTTAAACAATATTTCATTAAAAATGTCATTCGTACCATTATATATATTTTTTACAAAGGGAGTAGGAAGACATAAAGATTATTTACAATCTTTTGAGCTTGCTTTGAGAGATGCAAAAATCGAAAAGTGTAATTTAGTTACTGTTTCTAGTATTTATCCTCCTGGTTGTATAAGAATTCCCTCAGATGAAGGTTTAAAGTATTTACAACCTGGGCAAATCACTTTTGCAGTAATGGCAAGAAATGCAACAAATGAACCAAATAGATTAGTTGCTGCCTCTCTCGGAGTAGCACAGCCTGCAGATAAAACACAGTATGGTTATTTGTCAGAACATCATCCATTTGGAGAAACTGACGAGAAAGCAGGAGAATATGCAGAAGATTTAGCAGCAACAATGCTTGCTACAACTTTAGGAGTTGAATTTGATCAAAATAAAGATTGGGATGAACGTGAAAAACTTTACAAAATGAGTGGAAAAATTGTTAAAACATATAATATAACTCAATCTGCTGAAGGCGATAAAAACGGATTGTGGACTACTGTTTTAGCATCAGCAATTTTTTTACCACATATTCCTGAATTAGATGAAAAATACAAAAAAAATGGAAATAAAAAAGCTTTAGAGAATATTATCAATGATAAAGCTTAAATAAACTTAATTTTTCTTGATATTAATATCGCGCTGGTAGTCCAGTGGTTAAATTAGAAAAAATTCCACAAAAGATACGGCCTTGCCAAGGCTGTGACCCGGGTTCGACTCCCGGCCAGCGCATTAATGATTATTAGAACTTTGTTCTCTCCAGAATGCAGCATACAGTCCTTTCTTTTTTAATAAAGAATTATGATCTCCTATTTCTATTATTTTCCCTTTCTCTAAAACATAAATTCTTTTTGAATGAGCAACTGTTGAAAGCCTATGAGCTATCAAAACAATGATCATATTTGGTTTAAATTTAATAATATCCTTAATTGTTTTAGTTATTTCTTTTTCTGTAATGGAATCTAAAGAAGATGTAGCTTCATCAAATATGATTAATTCGGGGTTTCTTAACAATGCTCTTGCTATAGCTAATCTTTGTCTTTCTCCCCCTGAAATTTTTATTCCGCCTTCTCCTATTTTAGTCTCTAAGCCTTTTCCTCCCCTTTCTAAAATACTTAATGCAGCAGCTGATTTTAAAACATTCAAACAATCTTTATCTGTAGCTTTTGGATTTACAAACAATAAATTTTCTCTAACACTTCCTGCAAATAACTGAGTTTCTTGGGCAACTAATCCTATTTTTTTCCTAAATTCATCATAATTAATTTTACCTGAGTCAATATTATTTAATAAAATTTTACCTTTATTTGGTTTATATAATCCTACTAGTAATTTTACTAAAGTAGATTTTCCAGAACCAGATGGACCAACAAAAGCAACTGTTTCTCCGCCTTTTATATTTAAACTAATATTTTTTAAAGAATAATCTTCCCTTGATGAATATTTAAAATCAACATTCTTAAATGTAATTGAATTTAATTTTTTTAATATAGTTCCAGATATTGGTTTGTACTCTGGTTTAATTTTTAATATTTTATCAAGCTGTTCATTACTTGCTTTAGCTTCTTGATATTGGGCTGAGATGTTTCCAAATTCCTGTAATGGTGCAAATATAAAGAATGAATATACAAACAAACTAAAGAATTGTCCTAATGTTATAATCTGTTTATATATTAACCATAACATCAAGAATAATAAAGAAACTCTCATTGCATTAATAATAGTTCCTTGTACAAAACTAAGTTTTCTAATTAATCTTATTTTTTTAAGCTCTAAATCTAGAATAAGATCATTTACATTGTTTAATCTTTTAATTTCTTGATTTTCTAAACCAAGACTTTTTACTAATTCAACATTTCTTAATGTTTCTGTTGTTGATCCTGCTAATGAAGCTGTTTCCTGAACAATGCTTTTTTGAGCTGCTTTTATTTTCCTGCTTAGAATAAATGCAAATGTTCCTAGAATCGGGATTATTAAGAAATAAGTTAATCCTATAAGCCAATGAACTGTAAAAGCATAAATTATAACAAATAATATTCCTATAATGGAAAGAAATAAAACATTAATAAAGCTTGCAATTGCAGCTTGCGTATCTGTTCTTGCTTTTTGTAATTTTTGTAAAATTTCTCCTGATTTTTGATCTTCAAATACATTATAAGGAAGAGATAAAGTATGTTGTACACTTTTGGAATACATCTCTGTTCCAACTTTTTGTGTAATAACACTTGCAAAATAATCCTGAAAATTTTTAGCTATTCTTGAAATTAAAGCTACTGAAACAGATGCTAATAATAGTAAAATAACTCCTTTAAAAAAAACTTCTTTTGGTACTTTAGAATAATTATTAGCATAATTATCAATAATTAAACGAAATATTTGCGGATCTAGTAAAGAGAAAACTTGGTTTATTGTAGCTAAAACTAAAGCTAAAATTAAAGTTTTCTTTTGCTTTTTTATGTATTTTAATACGAACATAAGGTATAGATGGAAATTTCATTTATAAATCTTATCAATAACAAAGTATAAAAACCCCCTTTCCTTAAGATATATATGAAGATAAAGATGTCTAAGTTGGAAGAAGAGTGGAAAAAGAAGTTAAGTAAACAACAATTTCGAGTTTTAAGGGATAGGATTACTGAAATGCCTTTTTCAGGAAGGTTTCTTCGTAATAAAGAAAAAGGTTTTTACGTTTGCGCCGGATGTAGCAATAAACTTTTCTCCTCAGAAGTAAAATTTGACTCTGGAACAGGTTGGCCTAGTTTTTATAATGCTCTTCCAAATGCTGTTGAAAAAGTTCCTGATGAAAGTCATGGTTTGCATAGAATAGAAATAATATGCAGTAAATGTAAAGGTCATCTTGGACATTTTTTTGAAGATGGTCCAAATCCTAATGGAAGAAGATATTGTGTTAATTCTGTTTCTTTAGAGTTCAAGAAAAAAAACAGCAGAGGGTAAATTACAAAAGGTTTTTAAGAAATAGATTATTCTAATTATTATGTATGAATTCAAACAAAGATTTTTAGAGCATTATAGTAAAATAACAAATATAGAAGAATTTTGTGAATATTGTTTAAAACCTTTAAATAAATCTATAAGAGTTAACACTATTAAAATTTCTGTAAAAGAATTAAAAGAAAAATTAAAAGATTATGAATTAAAACAAGTTCCATGGTGCAAAGAAGGATTTTGGATAAAAGGGCCAAGAACAGACTTAGGAAATTTGATGGAGCATAGTTTAGGTTATTTTTATGTGCAAGAAGCAGCTTCTATGATTCCTCCAATGGTTCTAAATCCAAATGAAAATGATTTAGTTTTAGATTTGGCAGCTGCCCCAGGAAGTAAAACAACACAAATGGCTTCTTTAATGAATAATAAAGGATTGATAATAGCTAATGATATTAAGATAGATAGAATAAAAGCATTAAGTATAAATTTACAAAGATCTGGAGTAATGAATACAGTTATAACTTTAAAATCTAACCATAGTTTTAAAGACATGAAATTTAATAAAATATTAGTAGATGCTCCTTGTTCTGGTTCAGGTGCAATAAGAAAATCTTTGAGAACTTTAGAAATTTGGAATCCAAATATGTTAATTAAATTAAGTAAAGAACAGAAGAGATTATTGATAAACGCATATGATTCTTTAGATGAAAAAGGAACTTTAGTTTATTCAACATGTTCTATAGATCCTGAAGAAGATGAAGCTGTCATAGATTTTTTATTAAGAAATCGGGATGCTAAAATAAAACCCATAAATTTAGACATTAAAAAAAGTTCTATAATTCTTGATTATAATGGAATGCATTTTAATGATGAAATTAAAAAATGTTTAAGAATTTGGCCGCAGAATAATAACACAGAAGGATTTTTTGTTGCTAAAATAGAAAAGAGTTAATAGGGGGTATAAGACCAAATATTTTATGATTAGCTTATACCTAAATATGAAAGATAAGATTTATATACAAGTTTTGAGTTAGAAATATAATAAAAAGAGGGATAAAAGTTGAACAAAAAATTGTTAACATTAACTTTATTATTACTTCTAGTTTTAATTGTTATAAATAGTTTTGGCTTCAGTTCAGAGGTTACTGGTAATCCTGTTTTAGGCAATAATGTTGCTAATGCATTATCTAGCAGTGTAAGTTATTTTAAATTATATAATCTAAGAGTTGGAGAAGGAGTTATAGTAAAAGATAAGCAAGTTAAATTAATAAGCTTTGGTTCAAATAAAGAATTAACTGTTGAAGTTTCTGGAGTCCAAAATACAATACAATTAGGTGTTAAAAAATCTATCAATGGTTTAGATGTAAAAAATGTTTATGTTTATTATATTTATAGTGGTAATGACTTCATTAATCCAAGCACAGTATCAGCATGGTTGAATATTAGAGAAACTCCTAAAAAAACACAAATAATACCAACTTTTTCAGGTTGTAAAGTAGAAATGACTCCAAATTTAGACCTTTCTGCAGAAACTGGAATAACAAGTTTGTCTCAAGTAAGTTCTTTAGATATTACCCCGGCTCATAATAATGTTAAAATAAGACTAACTAAAATAAAAGATAATCAAAAAACAGATGTTTTTACAAAAGAAGCTTGGGTTTATACTATAGATGATCTTCCAAGTTGTAATTTAAATGTTTATAATTGCGATTATTACAGATCTGCTATCGTATATAAAGATATAAAAGACGATAGAAAAATAATTTTTGAAAGTTTAACAGGATATGATGGTGATATTTACATAAATTGTTAAAATTAATTATCCTTGGAATAGACCCTGGAACTACAAAAGGTTATGCTGTTCTAGATTTAAATGGAAATATTCTTGAAGTGAAATCTTCTAAAAAATTAGATATAAGTATAATTCTACAAGAATCTTTAAAATTTGGAGATCCTATTTTAGTTGGAACAGATGTTAAAAAAACTCCTTCTTTAGTTAATAAAATAGCTTCTAGTTTAGGGGCTAAAATCTTTAATCCAAAAACTAATTTAACAGGACAGCATAAAATAAAGCTAGTCAAGAAATTTTTAAAACACAAAGATTTTGAAGTAAATAATAAACATGAAAACGATGCTTTAATCTCAGCCATTTTAGCTTATAAAAGCATTAAACCTTTATTAAAAAAAATAGAAGATCGTTATAAAAATACAAATAAAAAAGATTTAATTGAAGAAATCAAAAATATAGTAATTAAAGAGCATATTAATATTAAAGATGCAGAAAACTTAATTAAGGATTAGTTTTATATACATTTAAATTATTTAATTTTATGCAAAAAGAGGCTAAAAGAATAATTACTCTAATTTTATGTTTAATTTTAATATTACTAATAATAAATTCTTTAAGTTATAATAGTAATGCAATATTTAATTTCTTTAAAAAACCAGTAACAAAACAAATAAATCAGATAAGCACACAACAAGTTACTTTAAACGGAAAGATTATAGTAGAACATGCAGATGATTTTCAAAATAGTAAAAGCATTAATAAATATTATTTAATTAAACAAGATAATACTAAAATAGAATTACAAGGAAAAGTTGATCCTAATCTAGTAAATAATCAAGTTAATATTTTAGGAACTTTTGACAATAATAAATTTACAATATCAAGTATTAATCCTGTAAGTAAAGAAACTTATCCTCTTCCTCTTGGAAATCAAAGATGGGCTGTAATCCTGGTTAATTTTGCTGATGATAGAAGAGAATTTATAACAAAAGAACATTTACAAGATGATTTACTTCCTGAAATTAAAGATTTTGTCAGAGAAAATTCGTATAATAAATTAATCTTAGATTTTGATGTTTATGGTTGGTATCATTTAAATTCTAATTCTGTTTGTGGTTTTAATATCGGAAATATTTTAAATGATCAACCAGATCAAGATATAAATTACAGAAATTATTATGGCGTTGTTATAATTTATCCTTCTCCGGATTGTGGTTTTGATGGAATAAATCTTGGTTTTAGTTTACATAATACAAATGATGGAAATGTTATTCTAGGTACTATAGGTATGCCTAGTCGAGCTTTTAGAATTAATGATGACTATTCTCAAAACGTAATTGAACATGAATTAGGCCATATATTTAGTGCATATCATTCTAATTTTTTAAACTGTCTTGACAAAAGCATATTAGAGGACGTAGGATATTGTAACTCAGAAGAATATCAAGATCATTTTGATGTTATGGGTAAAGGAATTAACTTACATTATAATGGGGTATGGAAAGAGAAATTTGAATGGTTAAATCAAAATAACATACAAACAATAACAAGTAATGGAATTTATACAATAACACCTCTAGAAATGCCAAATGGAATTAAAATACTTAAAATACCTAGAGGCAGGGATCGTTCCACAAATGAAGTTTTTGATAATCTTTATTTAGAGTATAGACAACCTATTGGTTTTGATTCGGGTTTATTAGGGGATAAAGTAACTAAAGGCATTTTAATACATTATAGTTCAGTTAGGGCAAATTTGGTTAGGTCAAGTCTTTTAATTGATATTACACCAACAATTCCAGACTCTAAATTAGATCCTGCTTTATTGCCTGGAAATGTTTTTATAGACACTACCGCAAATGTAATAATAAAAGTGTTATCAGTAAATCAAAATTCAGCAACAGTAGAAATAAAATTTATATGCCAAGATCAAACTCCATTCAATCAATGCTCCTTAAATAAACCATTATATTGTTCCCATAGTGATATTACTAAAACTAGTAATTTAATTAATAAATGTAGTATGTGCGGATGTCCAAATGGATTTAAATGTGGAAATGATGGAAGTTGTACTTCGATTAACCCCCCTCCACCAATAATAAACTAAATAACTTTACTTGAATGTTGTTCTTTCATTAATCTAACAACATTATCAACAAAACTCTCTATTTTTTGCTCATGAGAAACAATGATTAATTGTCTCAAGTTTAATTCAGATAAAACATTCTTTACTCTATCAAGTTGTTCATCTGAAAATCCATCTGTTGGTTCATCTAAAATTAGCAAATCCCTAGTTTTTATAGTATTAATTAAATTATTGATAACCTGGTTTAATGCTAATCTATAAGATAAAGCAATTGCTGTTTTCTCTCCCCCAGATAAATATTCATAATTTATATCATATCCATTTTGCTGTATTAAAGGAGAGAATTCTTCATCTAGCCTTACTTGAAAGTTTTCAGTTTCCATTAACATAGTAAACCATTTTTGAAATAATGAATTAAAATCAGAATGAACTCTTAACATAATTTGCTTTTCAATGATATCTACAACTTTAGTAAAGTATTCTTCTAACCAAAATTGAATATCATTTAAGTAGGTTATTTTATTCTTTATTAATAATTTATGATTAATTTCTATATCTAAGTCTTTTATTGATGTATTTAATTCATTTATGTTGCTTAATAAAGTAGCTCTTTCAATTTCTAATTTTTTTTCAACATTAAATAATTCTTCTAGTTCTTTCTTAAGCTTTTCATAATTTAAATCTTTAAATTCCAGGATTCTAGAATTAATACCTTTAATTTTATCATTGTAATAACTAATTTCTTCAATTAATTTACCTTGTTCTCTTAACAATAAATCTTTTCTCTCAATTTTTTCTTTCAATGTAGATTTTTTAAAATTATATAAATCAAAACCAGATTTTTTTTCTTTTAATTTATCAAATTTATTTTTTAAATCTTTTATATTATCTTGCAAACTAAATTTTTTATCCTTACTAGTTAAGATTTCTTTATCATAATCTAAAATTTTTTTATCTTCTTCTAATGTTATTAAGGATTTATGAGAATGAGTTACATTCTGCTTGCATAAAGGACAATTTTCCAAAACTAGAATTTTATTTTTTATTTCTATGGAAGAATTTTTTTTAGTTTCTAGTTCATTTATCTTTGAATTAACTTCATTTAATCCAAGTTCATGCTTTTCTATTTTATCTTTTAATTCATTAATTTCATTATTAATTAAATCTAGATTATCTAAATTAAAATTCTTTAACTCTTCTTCTAATTTATTTATATTTAAGATTAACAACTCAATTTCTTTTAAATTTTTATTTCTAGATTCTATTAAGCTACTTATTTTAAACTCATTTAAACTAAGATCTTTTTTTAAATCCTCTAAAATCTTAATTTTTGATTCAATATTTTTAATTTCATCTCTTTTATTATCAACTAATTTGTTAATTTGAGTTATTTTAGGAAGAATTTCTTTTAACTTGTCATTGAAATAAAGAAGGTTATTTTTTTTATCTTTTAATTGTTTATTTTTCTCATCTAAATCATAAATATTTCCTTCATATTCTTTTCTTTTAGTTTTTAGATTTATAGTAAATAATTTAGTGTTTTCCCTGATTCTTTTATATTTATCAATGTCAAAAACCTTCCTTAAAGTATCTAACCTAATTTCTTTTTCTCCCAATAAAATAAATTTCATTTCTTCTTGAGGTGTATAAACAGTATATCTATAAATTAAAGATTTAGATTTAGTTAAAAGTTCTTTTGGGTAATTCAATAAGTCTAAAATATCTTGTTTCAGCTCTATTGGAGATGCGTCTCTTTTCTCTCCATTAACAATAATGTATCCAGAATCTTGTGAAACAGTATCTTGACTTCTTTTTAAATTTCTTTGAATTATAATATCTTTATTATCTAAACTAAAATGTAATTCTACAGAGCCTGTATTAGCACCATTTCTTAATAATGCACTCCCATTTAAACTATTTTTTCTTAAACCAAATAATGCAAAATCTATTGCTAATAATATGCTGGATTTCCCAGATCCTATATCTCCTGCTAATAAAGTTGAACCTTCTTCAAAGTCCAAATCTTGGTTCAAATAACTTCTAATATTTTTTAATTTTACTTTTTTTATTATCATTCTAATTCAAATATCTTATTTACATCTTTTACTAATCTAAGCTCAAAATCAACATTCCTTTCACCTTCGTCTTTTTCAATGTTAAAACAATTTAATAATTCTTTAGCAACTTTTTCCTGCTCAAAAACAATCTTTATTTTACTTAAATTTTCTTTTAAAACTTGATCCTCAACTTCACTTATATCCCCAGATTTAGTTTCATAACCCTCAAATTCTAGACTTTTTAATTTTACAGTATTTCTAAGAATTGTATAAGCATCTAATTTATTTAAAATCTCTCTAAACTTAATTTGACTTGGTTTTCCTGATTTTAAAATTCCTTCTACTCTAATTAAAACTATTTTATCTTTAACATCTTTTATATCTTTTAAAATATTTTCTATATCCCCTGGTGTTTTATCGTTAGCATCTATGAAAATGCTTTCAACATCTTTCAATTTTATAGGAATTTGTTTTACATTTAGCTTATCATCTACAATGTAAAATTGTCCATGTTTTAGTTCTTCTAATTCTTTAAAAGAATTTGGAAATAAAGGTCCAGGATATGCTATTAAACCATAATCTTTTTTATTTTCATATTTTACAATATGGGTATGACCCCCAGCGTAATAATTAAAATTCTTAGGAAGATCCGTATAACTTTGACCTTCTACATTCTCTTGATCCTTTGGTTTAAATTCATCTAAAGTAGCATGAAACATAAAAATTTTAAAACCTTTTTCTTTAGATAATTTTTCTTTATCAATAACTTTGTACATATTTCTGTCTAAACCAGACCTTAAACCATAAATTCCTGTAATTTTAGCATTTGTTTTATCTATAGTAAAATCTAAATTATTATCATTAAGCTTCATAACATTTTCAAATAAACCAGATTTTTCTAATACATCTAACATAGTTTTTCCACTTGGAGAAAAATCATGGCTTCCTGGGATAACATAACAAGAAATATCGTTTTCCCTTAATTTATCTAAAGAATGAGCAGTTCTTTTTATAATATCTATACTAGGAAGACTTGTATTAAATAAGTCTCCTGCAATTAAAACAAAAGCTACATTTTCTTTTATACATTCATTTATTGCTTGCTCAAAAGCGTTAATGCTAAGCTCTTTTAATTTTTCCTCTCTCCATCCACCAACATGGCAGTCTGACATATGCGCAAATTTCATAATTATAATATGTTAGAAAGGATTATTAATGTTTTGTAGTGTAATAGCATTTCCCTAAAGCCTTAAGTTGACTTTTTAGTTGATATTTTGTTACAAAAAGTAAAGGGGCAAAACGTGATTAAAAGAACAGATAAAATTTCCAAAAAGTTTAAATAGCCCATCAGCATGATAATTTAAATGGATTGGAAAAAATTTCTTAAACCAACCAAGTATACGTTCATAATATTTATTTATTTAGCACTTTCAGTGCATTTGCTTTTATCTGATATCTTGCTCGGAGTTACTTCCTCGGAATTTTTTATGTATGATGTTTATTTCGGTCTTACTCTCTCGGAATTTTTTATGATGGTTTTTTGGTTACTAATTTTACCGTATTTTTTTGCATGCATGATAAATTCTTTGATTCAGAAAAGTAAATCTTCGAGCAATCTTAAAGTTAAAGAAACTTTTTCTTCTATTTTGTTTACTTTATTAATCACCTTATTTATTATTTTCTTAACCTATCATATTGCTTCTTGTGGTGGTTCTTTCATATCTATTTGTCTTCCTTATGCACTTATTCTTTACATGACAAAATTTGGGATAATTTCATGGCCAGCTACCTTAATTATAGCACATCTCATAGTTTCTAGACTAATGGTATTTCAAATCAAAAAGTTTTCTAACCATGGAATATTATTTACATTAGTAATAATCTTACTCTTTGTTTTCATTGGTTCCATCATAAGTTTATATATTAGTCCTGAATTATTAGTGAAGATTATTCCACTGAAGACTGTTTGTAATTTCACATCTAATATAGAAACTAAGGATCAATGTTTTAGAAGCCTAGCAAACATTAAGGATGATAAAAAAATATGTAGTTTTATTTCAAGTTTTACAAGTAAACAGGCGTGTTATGATGATTTGCGAGGAAAATAAATTACTTAAGGAAAATGTGTAGTGTAACAAAACCTTTTTATATTATTAAATTATTAAATTCATTATGAAAAGAGAGGTAATTTTCTTATTAATAATTTTAGCAATGCTTCCAATAGTTAATGCGCAAGAAATTAAAATTTTTGGTCAAAGTTATCCATTAATTTTAGTAGTTCCAATATTTTTTATGGCTTTAATAGTTTTAATATTTTTATTAGTTATAATTAAAGATAGTCTATCAAACTTTCATCTTCCAAAATTCCATTTTAAATCTTCTAAAAAAGAGAATATAGAAAAAAATGAAAACTCTAATTTAAGTTTAAGATTAAATGATTTAATAAACAAAGTTGAAAGGTGGAGTACAAATGATTACTTAAATCAATTTTCTAATTTATTTAGAGAATATTTAAAAAATAAATATGATTTAAAGCAGGAATTAATATTTGAAGATTTACCCAAGACTGTAAAAAGTGCCAATAAAACAGAACTAGAAATAGCGGATAAATTAGTTAAATTAAGGTATTCTGGGGTTGAAGTTGGAAAAAAAGATTTATACTATATTAATGATTTACTAATAAAATTAGTTCAACCTGTAATGGGGAAAAAAGAAGGAAAAGCATCATTTTTTAAAAAACTATTTAGTAAAAAAGAACATAAAGAAATATCTCCAATAATAAAGAAAGAGCCTAAGGTAGTTGTTTTACCCAAAAAGGAACACAAACCATTTTTTAAGAATATATTTATCAGTTTTAAAAGGAGTAAAATATTAAAAATAATTTCTGAAGCTAAAAGTTTTATTTACAATAACCCTTTAAAATCAAGAAGATTATTTGGACAGGCTTTATTAAGATACCACAAATTAAAAGTTAAAGAAGATAAGCAAGCATCAGATAGTTTAAATGAATTTATAAAAGAATCATTAAAAAAATATCCAAATGAAAAACATTTTTTTGATCTATCTAAAAAAATAATAGCTTTAAAACATTCTGGAAATGCATTAAGCCAAGAATCATTAAGAACAATAATAGCTTTAAAAAATTTGATTAAAAGCGAGGAAATTTTAGCATCTGCGAAATTAAAAGAATTCTCAAAGAAACTTAATTTAGAAGAACAAAAATTAAAGCATTTTTCAAAAAAAAAAGAATTACCACATCATAGTATAGGAAAAGAGATAAGCTCTAGCATTCATAATTTAGAAAATAATATTGTTAAAGCATTCCATGTAAATAAAAATCTTAAATCTCTGGAAAAAGACAAAAAAAAAGTTTTGGAGAATTTAAAGAAATTACCTGAAGCTCCAAGTCCAAGCAAAGAAGGTTTTTTAGAATCTTTAAATAAAAAATTCACAAACTATGAGATTTTGCATAAGAAAAATAATATCTTAAAATTATTAGAAAAAGCTAGTTCTGCTCTAAAAGACGATATCAAAATAGCAAAACAATATTATGGGCAGGCTTTGTTAGATTACTATAAATTACCTGTAAAAAAAGATGATTTAGTTTATAGTAAGATAATGAAATTCCATGATGATCTTTTTAGATATCATGAGGATAAGCCTTTAGTTAATGTCTCAAAAGATTTAATTAAATTAAAGCATGCTGGAAATCACATTACTCCAGATTCTTTAAACTTAATTAATAAATTTGGCAAGATCATTAAGAAAGAGGAAAATTTGATTTTTGATAAATTTAAAGAACATAGATTAGAAAAAGATTTAATTAAAAAAGCTCCAGTTAAGCCAGAATTACATTTGCCTAGCCCAGGATTAAGCTTAAAATTGGCTAAAACTGAAAATAATATTGCAAGAGATTTAACAAAAATTGGAAGATCTTTTGGCAATGAAATTAAAAATATCAAAAATAAAGAAGAAACGTTCTTTGATAATTTAAGAAAATCTAGAAAAGAAAAAGAACATCAAAAATTAATAAAAGAACAAGAGATAATAAAAGAAAAAAAATATTATGAAGATTTGATTGAAAAAGTTCCTGAACATCCTAAATTAGAACTTCCTAAGCCAAGTTTTATTAATAGATTAGAAGAAAAAAGTTATCATGCAGTTGAAAAAATAGGAAAAGTTGAAGATAAGTTTTTGAAAGGTGTTTCGTCAAAAGAACGTGAATTTATGGAAAATTTAAGAAGAAAACATGAAGAAAAAATAAGATTAAAATTACTGGAACAAAAAAGGATTGATTTAGAAAGAAAGAAAGAAGAACGAGAAAGACTACAGAAACTAAAGATGCAAGAATTAAAAGAAAAAGAATTAAGAAAAGAACAAGAAATGCTAAAACAAAAAGAAGACTTTAATAAATTAATACAAAAGACCCCATTAAAACCAGAATTACAATTACCTAAACCACCAGAATCATTTGTTCAAAATTTAGGTAAAGAAGCACCTCAACCTATAAAATTAAATTATAATTTAGAAATTAAAGAAAAACCTCAAGAAGTTTCCCCTATGGAAAATGACGTTCTTAATCTAAAAGTTATAAGAGCTACCCAAGATCATAGGCATATATTTCCAGATTTAGAACCAAAAGACTACACTAGAAAAGAAATGTTAAGATATTATGCTTCTTCTGAACTTCCAAAGCAGACTAAAATAAAACAAGTTAAAAAAGTTCTGCCAATGCCAACAATTGAAATTGTAAAAAATTTTAAACCAAGTAAAACAATGGATAGTTTAAGAAAAGAAGAGCAAGAAATATATGAGAAATTGTCTAAGTTAAATAATTTTTAACCAATTGTTCTGTATTTAGAATTAAGTAAAATCCATTCTATTAAAAGTAAAAACAAAGCTAATAACGTAAATGTTAAAGATAAGTTTCTAGAAATTGTTGTTTCAGTTAATCCAGATAAATCTTTATATGCCTTATCCAAACTTTCTGGAGTTGTTGCTCTAAAATATTTCCCGTTTGTACTTAAGGCTATATCTTTTAAAGTTTTTTCATCTAAAGTAAGGTTAACACCTTCTATATATTCTCCCCCTTGTTCTGTTCCCAAACCAATAGTATGAACTGTTATCTGTTTTAATTTAGCGTATTCTATTGCATCTTGGACACTTACTCCAGCATTACTGTTTCCATCTGTAAGCAATATAACAACTTTAGAGTTTTTGCTTAATAATAAAGAATTTACACTTGAAATAATAGCATCTCCTATACTTGTTCCACCTGTTTCTTGTGCAGTTATTCCTCTAATAGCATCTTTTGATTCTGTTAAATCTTTTGTTAGAGAAGATTCTAAAAAAGCTACACTCGCAAAACTTACAACTGAAATTTGATTATTACTATGTAAAGTATCTAGAAAATTAACAGCACTATTTTTGGCAACATCTAATCTATTAGGTTGTAAATCTTGTATTAACATGCTACTACTAGAATCTATTGCGATAGCAAAATCAAATTTACTTCCAAGACCAGAATAACTTAATGTTATACTAGATAAAGCAAAAACAAACAACAATATAATTACAATTCTTATAACTAATAAAAAAAAGTTTTTAGATAAAGTTTGTCCTCCAGTAATTCTTTGAATGGCTTCAAAATTTGCAAATCTTACAGCTTTTTTAGTATTACTCTTTAAAGTAACAAAATGAGCTATAACTATTACAGGAATGGTTAATAAAAACCATAAATACTCTGGCTTTTCAAAAATTATTTCCATCTTAATGCTCTTGCCCTAAATAAACTAATTAAAGGCTCTGCATATGGTTTATCTGTTTGAATGTCTATAAAATCAGCTCCTGCCTTAAAAAACATATTTCTAATTTTATTCTCTTGTTCTTTTATTTCATGTTCATACTGATCTTTTATTAACCCAGGTTCAATAACCATGGTTTTATTTCCACTAGGATCTGAAATTAGAATTTGACCTGAATTTTTTGGCAAGCTTCTATCTCTAGGATCTTTTATCATTATACCAATAGTATCAAATTTTTTTGAGATTAATTTTAATTGCGTTTCATAATCTAATTTAAAATTAGAAAAATCACTTATTATAATTACAACAGTAGATTCTTGCAAATAATTTATGATAAATGCAGCGCCTTCTTTAAAATTAAAGTTTCCGCCATAAACATCTACATCTAATAACGCTTTAGACAAGTTATAAAATTGTTTCTTTCCTTTATCTGGATAAAGCTTTTTAACAACTTTGTCTGCAACTAGAATAAACCCAACCTTATCCCCGGATTCTAAAGCAGCATGACTTAATCCTGCAACCAGTTCAATTACATACTCTATTTTTAATTTATCTATACTTCCAAACAACATATTTGAGCTAGCATCAATAACAAAAAATATGTTTATATCTCTTTCTTCAATATATTCTCTCATCAAAACATCTCCTGTTCTAGCTGTAGCTTTCCAATCTATAGACCTAGAATCGTAATCTTGAGTGTAAGGAGAATATTCTGCGAACTCTAATCCTCTTCCTTTAAATACGCTTAAATAATTTCCAAGAACTCTTGTGTTTACCAAACCCTTAGAAACTATTTCAAGTCTCTTAATAGCAGGAACTAAATCAACCTTAAAAAATTTCTTAATTTGTCTTACCATTTTATGGTGCAGGAACTTTTTGCAAAATTTCTTTTATAATATCCTCTGTCTTAATATTTTCAGCTTGTCCCTCATAATTTAATAATATTCTATGTCTCATAACATCATAAGCTACATTTCTAACATAAGCAGGGGTAACAAAGTTACTTCCTTGAATTAGAGCTTCTGCTTTTGATCCAATATATAACCCTATACTTCCTCTAGGAGAACATCCCCACTCTATATAATGACCAGAAGTAATTTTATATTTACCAGGGTTTCTTGTAGCATCTATTAATTTTACAATATAATCTTCTATGGCTTTGCTTAAATAAATTTTTTTGGTAAAATCCTGCATTTTAACAATCTCATCTGGATTAGATATTTTTTTCAGTGAAAATTCTTCAAATCTTTTTAATGTTATATTTCTTTTTAAGATTAAAGGTTCTTCTTCAATTTTTGGATAGGTAATTCTTATTTTAAATAAAAACCTATCAAGCTGTGCTTCTGGTAAGGGATAAACACCAGAACTTTCTATTGGGTTTTGTGTAGCCATTACAAAAAATGGTTTAGGAAGATGATATGTTGTATTACCAATTGTTACTTGTCTCTCCTGCATTGCTTCTAATACACTAGATTGGGTATTATGCAAAATTATGCCTCCAAAACCCCCAATAAAAGAATGAGTTTCATCTATACTAAAGTCATATAAGTAATAAGGTTCATTAGGATAAATTATATTAATAGATTTAACATAATCACAGTAAAAATCTCCCTGAACAATCTCTTTAAGTTCTTCAAAACCATTTAAAGAATTATATATTATGTTCAAAGCATTTCTACTAATCCCAAATCTGTTATTAGGGTTTTCTAGATTATGCGCATACATTCCAGTGGAATCATAAAATTTCTTATGTGTAATATCATTCCTTTTTCTAATTCCTCTTATTTTAGAATGAATAAAAGGAATTGTGTCATTTTTATTGAATGCGACATTTAGACAGCATTCTTTTAATTTATTGTTTTTCTCATCTGAAAAGAAGCCTATTTTTTCCCTAAATATATTTAAATCATTTCCATATAATCTCAAATTATAAAAGTAATCTTCATAAGAATAACCTGAACTAAAATGAGTTTTTGCATATTCATGATTTATTTTTGCAACTAACCCAAATCTTAATAATAAATAACTTAACTTATTAGCTATAAATTTACTCTTAGTTACAACTTTTACGCAATCCCTAGAAATCCCACCATCGCCCTCATAATACATTCTTAGGAACTCCCTTACAATTTCGTCATCTGCTTTCATAATGAAATCAGGAATATCTTTATTATAAGACAAAGAATCCATTTTATAGTTAACTGCCTTTAATAATTTTTCAAGCGGCTTTGACCACAAAGCAACCCTATACATACCCCTTCCTTTATCTATATATATCTTAGTCTTTATTCCAAATAAATCATGTAATAATTTGACAAAATATTCAACAATAGCTTTATCTTTCATAGACAAATAAAACTTATAATCTTTCTGGTTACCTTCACTTATCAGCAAAGCAAAAAAATGTGCCAGTTCTTTTGTAATCATTAGAGGCATTTTTATTTTTTGGATATGTCCAGGACTTTTTGGGATCACAATAACAGAATCTTTATCAAATTCTAAATCAAGGTATTCTGGTTTATGTTTTAAATAGAATTTAGCTAATTTTATATCTTTACTTTTTAAATTTAACTCTTTAATTACATTACTGAAATCCTTATTTTTTAATTTTTGAACTTCATTGTAAAGTTTTTGTCTTTTTAGTATTTTATTTTTATCATTATTAATTTCTTTTAAAATTCCCTCATTACAATCTAGTTCATTATTTCCTTTCAAATTTATCTTCTTGGGAATTAAAACACAATCATTTATCTTTAAATCGCTTGAAATTATATTAAGTATATTTCCTTCCTTAAAACTAAAAAATGGGTGCATTGGAGAAGTTCTTATTAATCTTCCAGATTTTAAAGTAATTTCATAATAAGGGTTTTTAGTAATTTGCTTATATAAATATTTAACTTTTTTAATTTTTATTTTTTTATCTCTTGGGTCAAATGACATTATCTTTAATGGCTTATTTGTAAAATACCATTCTTCATTTTTTTCCTTTAAAGCCAATTTTCCAGAATAATTATTAAAGATGTTCTCAATATTGTTTAAAGATCCATTAGACATTAAAATTTCAGTGTCCTTTAAGACACATTTTGGGGGACTTCTATTAACTTCATCTGCAATAACATAATTAGCAAAAATAGGACCCTTAACAACACTAAATTCGTCTTTTTCTTTATTATAGCTTGTTAATCCAGTTATATCACTTGGAAGCAAATCAGCTGTAAATTGAACTCTAGAAAACTTCCCGCCTGTTACAGTGGCAAAAGTTCTTATAATTAAAGTTTTAGCGATTCCTGGAATTCCTTCTAACAAAACATGTCCGTCAGATAAAACAGCCCTTAAAATTCCATTAATAATTTCTTCCTGGCCAACAACTGTTTTTCCAATTTCTTGTCTTATTCTAGCAAGAACTTCCTGAAATTTATGAACCTGGCTTAAATCTGGTTTAACTTCTTCCTCTTTTTTTGTGAATATTTTCTTCAAATGAAATTTATGCTTTTTCATTAAGATTAAAATCCCTAAGAGCTTATATATAGTTTATGTTTCATTTTAAAGTGATAATTAGAATAAAGAAAGTTATTTATATTAAGGAGATTAAAAATTAATAATGGTTCACATTTCAGAAAGAGAGGTTAATTTACCAAAATCAGTTCTCGAAAAATTATCTAAAATAGCTTCTGAAAAAAAAGATATTATAAGTTTGAGCATTGGAGAGCCAAATTTTATAACTCCAAAGCCTATTCTTGATTATGTAAAAAAAATTATTGATAAAAGCACTCATTATACAAATCATCAAGGTTTAGAAGAATTAAGAGAAAAACTAGTTAAGAAATTAAAAAAAGAAAATAAAATTAATGTTGATAAAAATAATATTGTTGTGACATGCGGATCTCAACAAGCATTATTTGCAGCTTTATTATGTACTCTAGATCCTAACGAAGAAATAATTTTAAGTAATCCAGGTTACCTAGGATATATACCAGCTATTGAATTATGCGATGCTGTTCCAAGTTATGTTAAATTAGATGAAAATTTTGAATTAAATCCAGATACAATAAAAGAAGCTATAAATAAAGGAAAAACAAAAGCTATTTTGATTAACACCCCAAATAATCCTACTGGAAGTGTTTTATCAAGAAAAATATTAGAAGAAATAGCAGATATTGCTATTAATAACGATCTTTACATTTTTTCAGATGAAGCTTATGAAAAAATAATTTATGATAAAAAACACATTTCTATTGGAAGCTTAAACGGAATGAAAGAATATGTTGCAAGTTTTTTCACGTTTTCTAAAACATATGCGATGTGCGGTTTTAGATTAGGATATTGTGTTGTTCCAGATAAATTAGTCGAGCCTTTAGTAAAAACTTCAGAATATATGACATTATGTGCTCCTCATATTTCTCAGTTATTAGGAATAAAAGCTTTAAGTTTACCAAATATCTATATTAATAAAATGGTTAATGAATATAATAAAAGGAGAAAATTTATTGTTAATTCTTTAAATAATTTAGGGTTAAAAACTAAAATGCCAGACGGAGCTTTTTATGCTTTTTCTGACATTAAAGATTTTAGTAAATCAAGTGAAAAGTTTGCAAATGATTTATTAAGAAAAGCTAAAGTTGCTGTAATTCCTGGAACTGAATTTGGAAAATACGGTGAAGGTTATATTAGAGTAAGTTACGCTAATAAATTTGAATTAATTAAGAAAGCAATGGAAAGAATTGAAAAATATTTAATAAGTAAACGTTAACTGTAAAGTTCCAAGAATAGGAGCTTTGACTTTTGTGTAACCTTCTCCATTATTATAAACAAAAATCAAATTATCTCTTAAATCTCCTAAAATATTATAAATTCCAGCTGAAATTCTTATATCATTTTCTTTAAATAAATAAAACGATAATGCAGTTCCAATATCTAAATTTACAGATGATCCAAGCTGATAATAATCTCCAGAAGTACTTCTATCACTCCAATAACCATCTTGATATCTTAAAGTTAAGTATGTTAATATTTTAGGATTAATTTCATAAAATGTTGATAAACTAGCCATCTTGTCCACAGAACCTAAATAAGGATGGTTATCTATTTTAGATTTTCCTATAGATAAAATTGCCTTATAGCCATTATTTTCTCCTTTATTTACAGAAATAGCAAATCCTTTAGTATCACCATAAACATATTCATTAGATTTAATATTATATTTTTTATAGTAAGCTTGAACTTTTATATTATCTATTAATTTATCCTCAATCTTTAATAACGAAGACAAAGAAAACTTATTTGCCAATTGTTTACCTGAAATATCTTTTTTAAATAAACTTTCAATGTCATCTCTTCTAAAAAAACTTTCATTATACATGTAACTAAATCCTAGATCCACTTTATCAAAGAAATAAACTGCTTCTATTCCTGAAGATAATGAAAAATTATTTCTAAATTTACTCAAACTATTCGTTGTCCTTAATAAGAAATTTTTTAATGACAAATAATTTGGAATTATTACATTATCAAAATATAATTTTGTAATCTCAATTTTTCTTGGATTATTGATTCCTTCTAATTCAGTTTTTATTCTAGTATTAAAATCTTGAAATTCTTGGAGTTTAGATATTTCAGGATATGAATTTGAAAAATCATCCAAATTTCTCAGAACAACATCTTTTCTTTGTTCCTTAGGAATTTTATAATATTCATCAATAATTCTTTGCTTCAATTCTGGAGATAAATACTTTGCAAACAAATTTAATTCATCTAAAAATAATAAATCTATTAATTTATCATATGTTTTATCATCCTTAAATGAAAAATAAGTTAATCCTAAAATAGAATTTGAATTTTTAGCTTCAAAGTTTAAGGTGTAATTTTTAGTGTTAATATTAATATCTGAACCATCATCATAGTTTGATTTTATTAAAGATTGTTGTGTATTATTACTCCATTCTTCCCAACCCCCATTAATCATGAATTTATAGTTATTAATATTAAAATTATAATCAACAATAATAAAATTATGAATAGAAGACAAATCTAATTTTACATCATTATCATTCAAATTTCCTTCTAAATTATTACTTTCTTTATATCTAAAACCAGCTATGTTAAATCTTCCATTAAAAAGTTCTAGGTTTGATTGATAAGAATTTACTTGAGGAATAAATTTGGTTTCTTTAAATCTATTTTTTATAAACCATAACGCTTCCCTATTATCTAGGTATAATGAGATTGATCCATTTATCCTTTCTACCGGGGTATTAATCTTTATATATCTATCAAAAAAGTTTGAAGATGTTTCAAACTCTAAATTATTTCCAAAATTACTTTTTATATCTGTATGTATTATAGAAAGTAAACCTTCATATTTTGTAGAATTAAAATCATTTAATATTTTAGTTTCATCGAATAATTTGAAGTCTAATATCGTGCTTAATCCGCCTTGCTGCCATAATTTTCCCATTATAGGAATATTTCCAACATAAAAACCGCCTAAAACATCCGGTGAAACCCCTTCAATAAAAAAAGACGAAATCAAATTTGGAGCAGGCCTTTGTATTATTGGATTTAATTCAAGGGCTTTAGTTTTACTTCCTGAATACATTGCACTTTGAAAATCTCTAATTTTTAATTCTTTTTCTTTATCCTTAAGTTCTTGTTCCTCACTTTTTTCATTAACTATAAACTCAGGAATATTATAAGTTTTTAAAGTATCTTGAGCTTTTAGTATATTCAAACCTAGAAATAAACTAAAAAATAAAGGAATGTGTTTTATTTTCATAATTTGTCTATCTTAGCTGCTAAAATAAAATCGTTTTCACTTAAACCTTTAATAGCATGTGTATAAAGTTCAATATTGCATTTTCCCCAAGTAAAATAAATATCAGGATGATGTCCTTCTTTTTCAGCTATTCTTCCGACTTTATTTACAAAATTTAATGCTTCTTTAAAATTTTTAAATTTAAATTCTTTATACAATCTTCCTTTAGAATTAACTTTCCACTTCCTTACTTTTTTCAAGTATTTTTTAACCAAGAATCTAGGCATTGGGAGGGTTCCGCCTTCACATGCTATGCATACTTTTTTGCTCAAATCCATGTTATTGAGTAAATATATTAAATATTTAAAGTTATCCCAAGATTTATAAATACATTAAATCTTTTATTTTTATGGATATTAAACAAAAATTACTTGCTGTTGCTATAGCTATTGTTTTTGTAGCATTTATAGCTGTAGGAATAGAAACTTTCTATAAAGAACCAATAAATCCTTGTAATAGAATTTATGAAACACAGCCAAAAGCATTTATTTCAAATTGTGAGTTATTGCAAGAATCAAATAAAACCAACTGTCTTTTACAACAACAAGAATTTTATGATAATCAATCTAGAATGAATCAAAAATGTTATGATGATTTTCAACCCGTAGATAATTTATATAAAAGAAACGTATTTATTATATTAAGTATTTTAGGCGTATTAACAATAATTCTAGGATTATTTTTGAAAGAGGTTCCTGCTGTTTATCTTGGATTAATGATTGGAGGATTAATTAATATTATTGAAGGAATAATAAGATATTGGGCACAAATGAATGAATACTTTAGATTTGTTATTCTTGGTGTATTACTTGTGTTATTAATATGGATTAGCTATAAAAAATTAAGATAGAAAGACTTATACATAAAGCAAGATTAGTCTTACTTAATGAAAAATGACAATAATATTTGCTATGAGAACAGAAGAAGCTTGGAAAAGATACGGGGAAGGAAAGTTTAAGAGTATGGATAGTAAAAAGTTCTTAAAAAAACTTAAAACTTGGTGATTAATATTGATTATAGAATAATATCTTAATCTAACCAAAATAACTTAACTCTTTCTTTTCTTGCTGTTGCTGGGATTTATTTTGTTGTTCCATTATACCCTTAATTTTAGCTTCAAATTCCTCTGCCTTTTGCAATAAAGGCTTGTAATCGACATTTAAATTAAGATATTTATCAAGAACTTCTATGACTTTTGCGGCTGCTCTAGAATCAGGAAGATTAGAATGAGTTTCAACAAATATTGCACTTACAGGACATCTAGCTTTTAATAACAAAGAAGAAGTAACCCCCATTATAATTCCTTCTTTTAAGGGCTCTATTTTAATTTTTTTAAACTTTTTTTCAATGTCTGGTGAGCATGCATAATAATAAGCATTTCCTTCTTCTGATTGAGATGCAACCCCTTCTATGCTTATTAATTCTTTAACTTTCAATTCCCTAGCTAAAGTAGTTAATTTAGTTGCAATTTCCCATTCCAAACCCTTAACACTTGTAACAGTGTGAAATATCATAATATTTGTTTTTTTATCATAATAAATGCCTAAAGGCTCTATTAATTGGGTATTATGAATAGCTACCATAGGAGCTAGTTTATCACTTTCTAACCTTCCTATTAGTTTCGCATTTAAATGCTCTATAAGAAACTCTGTTGTTATAGTACTTACGAATCCAAACCCAGGAAAACCTTCAATCATAATAGGGCTTTTTGGTTTTTGATTTAGAATAACTTCCATTATATAAGATTTATATTAAGGTATTTAAATAGCTTTTGTTACAATTTCATAATTAATATAGAATGTATAGAAAAGCTTAAAAATTACTAAATCTTGCCTATATGGGGGTATATTAATTTCTTTTCATATTTAATGACGGTGACCTAGGTTTAAGCCTCTTTTTTCCTAGGTCGCCCGAAATCCTTAATTGAATTATTATAATTTGAAGAAAAAGATGTTGTATTTATTTTTAACATGTTAATAATGGAAAACCAAACATATATATAAATTTATTTATTTTTACTTTAATATGAGTTACGAACATATTTTCCCTTTTAAATACCCTATAAAAACTGCAAGATCAAAATGCGAAGAAAGATATATTGGTTTTAAGTTCTTATCAAAAATTCCAAGTTTAATATTTCCTTCAAAAGATACCTACACTTTATGCTATGCTTATTTTAGATGGTTTGATGATATAACTGATTCTCATGATTTTTCCAAAGAAGAAATAATGTTCACAGTTCAAAGACAGAAAAGATTTTTATCACAACTTTATTCTCAAGAAATTTCAGAAGAGCTTTCAACTGAAGAATTATTTTTAGCTCACCTTGTTGCATATGATAAAAGAAGTAAAAATAGTTTTAAAAATGATCTTGAAATTTTAATAAGTACACTAGAGTTTGATGCAAATAGAAAGTATAAAATTTTATCCTCTAATGAAATTGATAAATATATAGATGATAACACAAAATCTTATGTAAATATTTCATTGGCTATTTTTAATCAAGATTGTATAAATAGGGAAGAATTTTATAAAATAGCAAGAGCTTCATTCATTATAGATTTAATTTATGATTTAAAGAAATATTTTGAAATTGGGTATATAAATATTCCAAGAGAAGATATTAATTCTTACAATATTGATTTAAATGATTTAAATTCTCCTGAAATAAAAAACTGGGTAAAAGACAAAACATTTTCTCAAATAAAAATAGTTGAGGATAAAAAATCTATTTCTTCACTTTCATTAATACCCAAGTTGATTGCAAATTCCATGTTGTTAAAAAGAAAAATAAAATTAAATAAGATATTAAAGAATATTACTTAGTCTTAGGAATTTTTTGGTTAATATTTCTAATGGATAGTCTGGATCCTTCAGGTATTAATTCTTTTGTTAATAATTCTAAAGAGCCACCCAAAGTTTCTTTTAATTTTTTAGCAAGATTAAACCCCTCAAGAGTTAATTTAACGGTTTTATTCTCATCATCATAAAGTTTAACGAAATCTTTTTTATATAAAACAAGTAAACCTTTTATTGAATTTGGTCCAAGTGTATGTAAATATTCATAACCAATGCCATTGTGTGCGTTATGTTCATATAAGATTCCTAATGTAGCTAGAACATAAGGGTCATTTAACTCATCTGCTTGATTTCTAAGATACTGACTGCCCTTAAAAGATTTTAATAAAATTTCTACTCTTTCATGGCTCAATAATTCTTTTTTTCTTTTTACAGGTTTCATGGAATAAATAGAACAGAAAGATATTTAAATTTATTTATTTGTTTTAATCTCAATGACATCTAAATTTTTTAACAAATAGTCTTTTCCAACAGCTTGTTTTGTTTTAACATTTATAGCTTTAATAAAATTGTTTCCAATATCAGAATGTATTTTAAATGCAAAGTCTAAAGCTGTTGATTTAGGCGGAAGTAAAAAACAATCTGGTAATTTTCTTCCTTCACTATCCTCTAATTTATTTACTCCGCCTGGAAATACTGCAATATATTTAAGTAAATTGAAAACAGCATAATTTAAAACATCTTGAACTCCTGTGCTTTGATAAGGTTCAAGAACATTATCCCTTATATAATGCAAAGCTGTTAATTGTTTTAATGTTAAGGCATCTTCATCTATTATTTCAAAATCTTTTTCTCCAGGAATATAATTAATTAATTTATGTTTTGCAGCTTCTCTTAAAGCAATTTCAGAATCTCCTGAACAAGGAATTATCAAATACTCTGGAAATTCTTTCTTTAATTTTTCTAAAAACATGTTGCTTCCATTAACATCTATTTTATTAGCTGCAATTATCATTGGTTTAGTAACTTTTCTTAATTCCCTGGATAAATTAAGTAAATCTTCCTCACTCCATTGATCGGGGTGATGAAGTAATTTTAATTTTTTTATTGCATCTTCTACAATCTCTTCAGTTACCTTTAACCCAGATAATTGCTTGGCTAAAGCTTGTTTAATATTCAAATTTTCTTGTCTTAAAGATTTAACAAATTTATCCCAGCCTTTTTTTAATATACTTAAATACCAATAATCTAATTCATTTTCTAAGAATTTAACATCTTTAGTTGGATCATGGCTTAATGCAGGAACTATATTCCCTTTTTCATCTGTTGACCCTGAAATATCTATGATATGGATTAAAGCATCTGCTTCTCTTACATCATTTAAAAATTCTAATCCTAGACCTTCACCTAAATGAGCATTTTCAATTAACCCTGGAATATCCATTAGTTTTATTGGAACAAAACGATTATGATTTATGCAATAGCCATACCTTGGATTACATTGAACATTAAATTCTTTGTCAACACAAGGAATTTTTACAAAAGCAACTCCTTCTTGAGATTTTATAGTTGTGAATGGATGTGGAGCTATATCAACTTCTGCTAAAGTAGCTGCCTTGAAAAAAGTTGATTTCCCAACAGATGGTTTTCCAATGACCGAGATTATCATGAAATTAAATTAAGGGGTAAGTTTAAATGTTTTACTAATTACATTTTCTCCGGAGATTCTATTCCAAGCAAATTCGTTTCTGGATAAGACAAACTTTTAAATCAAATCTTTCAATAATTTTAATTTAATTTTTTTATAGCTATTAACATTTAAATCTAACCTGTCTAGATAATTAAAGTTTTTTATTATGCTAATGAGTTTATCTTTATAATTCTTTAAATTATACTCATTTATTAGTTTATTATATTTATCCAGATCTACATTAGCTTTGATTAATAATGACATAATATCAATTTTATCTTTAACTCCTTTTTCGCTATGTTCACGGGCAAATTCAGCTGCTTGCTTTAATATAATTAATATTTCTGGTTTAACAACTTTAAATCCTTCTATAGAATTAACCTCTTCTTCAATCTTCTTTAATGTTAGGGGAAATTTGGAGAAGTTTTTTACATAAATATCTATGTCAATCTCGTCTATTTTTATTTCATATTTTCTCAAGTTATCATTTTTTATCAAAGAATATTGCTTTCTTATCTTGTTTAAATTATCAAAATCTACTATTATATCTATATCTTTTGATTTCAAAGACTTAGCATATAAATAAGCTGCCCAGCCACCTATAAGTATAAAATCAAATTTTTTCTTAATTTCTTTTAGTACATTCCAGCTCTTCTCAGTTATTAAATCATGCCAGTATTCCATTTTAAATTTTAAGTTTTTTTTCTAATGCCTGCAAAAACTCTTTTGCATACCATTCTTTTAAATTCCACAAATCAACAAATAAATTAGCTAAAGTTAGTTTATTAATATTTTTCCTTAATACAAATAAATTTGGAACACCTTTTATTTCCTTAAATCTTTCTTTAATTTCATCTATATCTGCATAAACATAAACTTCTGAATAATCTGCCGGAGCATCTTTAAATTTTAGCTTATAATAAGAGTATGCTGTAAATATTGCAGAGTTTGGCATACTGTTTTCAATTTCTCTTATACTTTTGTCTACTTTGATATTGTATATAATATCCTTTTTTAAGTTTCTTATTGAAGCCCAATAATATAATATTTTTTTTATATTAATTACATCAAAATTCTTTAAATTAACCTTTATTGCACCCATATTTTTTATAGGCTTTAAAGCATAATTTACTGTGCTTAATGAAATCTTTAATTCTTTACTTAAAGCTTTTTGAGTTAGCTTATAGCTATTATTCTCAATGGCTTCTTCTAATATTTTATTATATACAAGTTCCAGTTTTTTCATGTTTCTAAAATAAAAACTTGTTATTTATAAATGTTTCGAAATTTATCGAAACTTATATCTTCTTAATAGTAATTTCTAAAATCAGGGGCTAAAGAATTAGAGCTTACTAATTACATTTTCTCCGGAGCATCTATTCCAAGTAAATTCAAACAATTTTTAATAATATAAGTAAATGTTAAGACTAAAGAAATTCTAGAATTACTTAGCTCTTTTTCTTCTTGTATAACAGGACAAGTGTGATAAAATTCATTAAATTTTTGAGCTAATTCGTAAGCGTAATTTGCAATGTAATTTGGTTTCAAATCTTTTAATGCTTTAGAAAAAACATTTGGAAAATTTGATAAAGTTTTAATTAATGAATTTTCTTCTTTTTTATCTAATAATGAAAAATTAACTTTTTTAGAAATTTTGACTTTTTTTAATATAGATATTGCCCTAGCGTATGAATACTGAATATAAGGAGAAGATTCTCCTTCAAAACTTAAAGCTTGTTCCCAGTCAAAAATAACATTTTTTTCAGGAGAGTTTTTTAATATAGAATATTTTAAAGCACCGTATCCAATAATTTTAGCTAATTTTTTATCCTTATTATTTCTTTTATTTAATTCTTCTTGTGCTTTTTTTCTAGATTCTTCCATAAATTCTGCAAGTAAAACAACATTTCCTTTCCTTGTTGACATTTTTCCTTCTTGTAATAAAACAAAAGAATAATGAACAACTTCAGGGGCCTTATATCCTAGTAAATCTAAAGCAGCTTTTAATTGCATAAAATAAAGCTTTTGATCTTCTCCCAAAACAAATGTATTTCTATCAGGTTTCTTTTTAATCTTATAAATCCAGTAAGCTATATCCCTTAATCCATATAAAGAAGTTCCATCATTTCTTGTTAGGACAAAATAAGCTGGTTGTATTGGTAAATTGTATTGAGCTAAATCTAAAACTAATCTTCCTTTTTCATCCTTAAATAATTTTTTGGTTTTTTCCAAATCCTTTAATATTTTTTTAGTATCTTGATTGAATAAATATTTACTTTCGTAGTCAAAAAAATCATATTTTATTCCTAGTTCAGAAAAAATTTCAGCTTGTCCTTTTACACATGTTTCAACAATATCATGAAATTGTTTTCTAATGCTTTTATTTCCTTTCTCTAATTTATTTAACAATACAAATAATTTTTTTTCTAATTCAGGGTTTTTTTCAATGTCTTTATTAATTTTAATATAGAGATTTAATAATTGCTTAAATTTAACTTTTTTATTATTTGTAGCAAGGACTAGCATTGCTATTTGTTTTCCAATATCATTAACATAATAATGTGTTTCTGTTTTATAGCCTTGAAATTTTAAAATTCTAACTAAAGAATCCCCAATCAAAGCATTTCTTGCTCTGCCAACATGAGGCTCTGCATTTGGATTTATGCTAGTATGTTCAATCAAAGCTTTTTTGCCTTTCCCAATAAAACTTGGACCATAATTTTCTTTTTTCTTTAGAATTTCACTTAGAATTATTTCATTAAATTTAGATTGATTTATAAAAAAATTAAGATAAGCTCCTTTTGTTTCTACTTTTTCTAAATATTCATCTTTAACAAATAATTTAGATAAATTATGAGCTATTTCAGCGGGACTTTTTTTTAATTCTTTAGATAACAAAAAACAAGGAAAAGAATAATCACCAAAACTTGGATTTGGAGGAACTTCTAATATAGTTGAAATATCTTTTTCATTTAAAGTAGTAGATTTTTTTAATAAGTTTACTATATGCTGTTTAAAAATATCCATATGAATAACTAAACTTAGGGATTTTATAAAGTTATTTGTTAATTGGGCAATGGTGTTTGATAAAATACATTTAGAAATTTGACAATATTTTCTAAGTTTTTATTATCTTCCAATAAAGAGATAGTATACCCCCATTAGCATAACTGTTAAAGAAAGTGTAATTGCAAGGTCAAAATTATGATAAATATTACTATAGAGATAAGGTTTAAAATCTTCCTTGAATGGAATTAATGAAGAACCTGCAATAGCCATTAAGGTTGAACTAAGAAAAAAATGGTTTAATTTATAGTTTATTATACTATTTAGATTTAGTATAAATTTAAAAATCTTTTTAACTTAAATCTCGATGAGTTTCATATAAAAATGCTGCATCTTTATCATATTTTTCTAGTAAAGTTGAAACAAATTTAAATATTTCATTAGTCTTTATTATTTTTACACCTTTTAGTTCTTTTATTAAATCATTAACAACTTTTTTGCTCATATTTGCTGCATTATTCTTATTATGATGAGCATTTAAACAAGATTCATAAACAGATTGATAAACTTTCTTTTTGTTAAAACTTTGTTCACGTCCATCTCTTTTTATTACAATCATTTTTTACCTCCTTAGTTTAAGTTTATAGTACCATTAGCTATTAATATTAAAGCCCAGCCAAGTAAGACTAATATTATTCCTATAGCTAACCTCATCCAGGCTCTATTTTCCTGCTTCCATTTTTTAATAATCTGTACTTTTGTTCCAAAATAAACTAATAACAATATTACAATTAAAGGCAATACAAATATTACATTATAGAATAATAATAAATAAACAGCCTGTAAATTAAATGCTTGTGATAATATTAAAGTTATAGCTAAATAAGGGCCTCCTGTACAAGGAAGCTCTACAGCTGAAACAAAAGCTCCCAACACAATAATTCCAGGAACAGTTACTTTCCTAGATAATTTTTCTATAGTTTTTACTTTATCTGCGGGAATGCTTAAGCTAATTCCTTGCCCATACCAAAAGAAGTCTTTAATTTCAATTAATCCTCCAAAAATTATAACTCCTCCTGCTATTATTGAAATATATTCTGCTATTGTTAATGGAATTATATGGAAAAAGGCTGTTAATCCTAATCCCGCTAAGAAATAAGTTACATAAACAGCTGAAATATAAATAATTCCAACCCTTAACATCTCGCCTTTCTTTTTCCCTAGAGCTAATAATGTTGAGATTAATAAAATTAAAACACCTATAGCGCAAGGATTAATACTATCTACTAAAGCTGTTACAATTACAGTTCCAATATTTGGTAATCCTATTGTCATTTTTATTCAAAAACTATTTTTATTTTATCTCCAGGTGGAACGTCTGTGTAATGTGCTATTTCATGTTCCCTAAATTCATTATTTTCTATGTCATTAATAAACATTTTTACTTTTCCTGGCTTACCATTACATAATTCCCCATTTTTATGCCCTAAAATACTTGTACTAGTAAAGTCTTGTTTAATAGCATCAAAGAAATGTCCTACATTAGCTTCTTCTTGAGTATTTACAACACCTTCAATATGAATTCTCATGTCTCCATGATCATGAACTTCTGAGGTTCCTACTTTATTTGAAATAAATGAATCTGATTTTGGTAGTTCAGCTTCTTGTCCGCATATTATTATTTCAACATCAGCATGCCAATGTACTAATCCTTTGGAATAAGAGGTTGAATTTGCAACAATTGTAGTAAAAATTAGATAAATTGTTATAATGCTAACTATAATAGTAATACCATAAAACAAAATCTTCTTAGAAACATCATCCATGCCTAGCACACCTTACAGACATTAGAACTTTTCTTTACTACTTTCTTTTTTTTCAATTTATACACCTCTTTTATACTAAAATAGTGAAATAACTATTATTTAAATTTAACTTAAACTAAAAGTTATGTGTGACCAAGTGACATATGTCACCAGGCTAAACCGAAAAATAGTTCGCATGTGGTTTCTTTGCGAACTGAATGAAAAAAGAAGACGTAAGAAAAGAATTTTTTAAATTAAGAGTTAAAGGGCATTCTTATTTACAATGCAGGAAGTTGTTAAAAGTATTGCATGAATATGAAGTTAGCGTTAGAACTCTCAAAAGATGGGAGAAAAGAATTAACGAAACCATTTGGGATTTGCAAGATAGATCGAGAAAACCTGTAAAAATATACTACAAGATAACAAATGAGCAGGAACAAGAAGTAATAAGTCTTAGAAAGAAAACTGGATTCGGAGAAAGAAAAATTGCTGATTACATTGGCTTGAGTCACACAACAATCAATAAGATTCTTAACAAGAATCGCTTACTCAAGAGAGTTAACGGAAAAAGGAAACGTATAAAATATATTAGATGGCAAAGAGAACATCCAAATTCTCTTTGGCAGATGGACCTTAGCGATCAAAAGGTTGAGGAAAATTACTGCTTTGCTGTAATTGATGATTGCTCCAGATATTGTATAGGATTATTTGAACTAAATTATACTTCGACTAAAATTATAACTAAATTGTTAGACGATTTGATTAGGATTCACGGAAAGCCAAGAGAGATTCTAACAGATAATGGAAGTGTATTTGGATTAAGGAGCAAGCATTCTCACTTTGATATCTGGTGCAGAAAAAGAGAAATCAAGCACATAAGGACCGCAATTCACAGCCCAACTACAACTGGAAAGATAGAAAGATTCTTCCAAACATTGGCTAATGAATTGCAATTTTGTAGAAATAATTTATCTAATTTTAGAATGAGATACAATCATTCTAGACCCCATTCAAGTCTTCAGGGTAAATCTCCTGGAGAGGTTTATTTCGCATTTGAAAAACTATTTTAGTACTGGTGACAAATGTGTGTGGGCTATACA
>OBEQ012858093.1_pt1 | contig 60081 bp, 66 predicted proteins | sample 1670901 | NCBI WGS metagenome assembly OBEQ01 (sample SAMEA104232315, study PRJEB22302) | groundwater metagenome | biome: forest; feature: aquifer; material: groundwater | place: USA | collected 2011-08-07 | depth 5.4 m
GTCGATCAAGCTTATCAACCAAAGCATCAATGGCAGTATACATGTCTTTTGAAGTTGCGCTTGCATGAATTTCTGCACCTGTGACGTGTAACGTTGCTTCGGCAGTTTGCAATAACTTATCGACATTTAATACCACATTGATGTGGGTGATATGATCGCCGCGTCGTGCAAGGCGATCGAGCTTTTCTGTTGTGAACGCGCGTAAAGCAGGGGTAATTTCGCAGTGATGGCCTGTTAAGTTAAGTTGCATAGAAACCTCCGTTATTTTTTATACTACTGTTAAGTATAGTTACAAATCAAAATCATCGCCCAAGTAAACTTCGCGCACGCGTTGGTTTGTTAATAATTCATGAGGTGTGCCCTCACAAATCACCTGGCCTTCATTGACGATATAGCCGCGCGAACAAATAGCTAAAGTTTCTCTTACGTTATGATCCGTGATTAAGACACCAATATTTCTTTTTTTTAAGTGGGTAATCATTTTTTTAATGTCCATCACCGCAATAGGGTCAATGCCAGCAAAGGGTTCATCTAATAAAATGAATTCAGGATCAGCGGCCAGTGCGCGCGCGATTTCTACGCGTCGGCGCTCACCGCCTGAGAGGCTAATGCCAAGTGAATCACGAATAGGCGCGATGTTAAATTCTTTTAATAAGCTTTCAAGTTTTTCATGCCGCGCTTCATCCGAAAGGGTGGTTCGTAATTCCAAAATAGAAAAAATATTATCGGCAACAGAAAGTTTGCGGAAAATAGAGGCTTCTTGAGGTAAGTAACCAATGCCTAAGCGTGCGCGTTGATGAATGGGTAAAGCGGTAATGTCTTGTTTGTTTAAAAAAATTTGTCCGTGGTCAGCCTGAACTAAGCCCACTATCATATAGAAGCTAGTAGTTTTGCCTGCGCCATTAGGGCCAAGTAGCCCTACAACCTCGCCTTTGTCGATATGTAAACTGACATTTTGAACGACCTTGCGTGTTCTGTAGCGTTTTGCTAGCGCGTGAACGCTTAATCGACTCATGAAAGATACCGACGAACAATCTGTTTTTTACAAACTTGCATTATACCTCTTTTTTAGGGTGGAGGGTGATAGTGGTGCGTCCTGCCGGTTCGGTTGGCGCGCTGAGTGTTTGTTCGGCGAGCTGATAAATCAGGTGTGGGCCTTGAATAGTGTCGGCGCCTTGTTGCGCGTGTGCATGACCAATGAGTTCGATATACCCCTCTTTTAAGTGATATTTAATGGTTTGTGCGGTTGCGATAAGAGGTGGCTTATCGGTTTGTAGTTGGGTTGTATAGCGGGCGGGGTTGCCCATGGCGATAAGCTCTTTTAAATTATTTTTTTCATCGCTATACGTGGTGACTTGATCTGCGTTGAGCGTGGCAGTGCCTTGCAGGGCGATGACTTGCCCTTCGTAGATGTTAATACCTGTATGCCGATTGAAGCGTGCATTATTGGCTTCTAACTGGATAGGCAGTGAAGCCTCTGTTTTGAGTGCGAATCCTAGCGCGGTAAACCAAAAGAGAAGATTAGCCAGCAGGTATTTCATATTGGCCTCGTGCGTTTGTTTTCAATTCTAATGTGCCTGCGGTTAAGTTGGCGTGTAAGCCCACTGCGCTGATATGTGTGCTATGGCTAGACAAGGTAATGGGGCTGTTTGTCATGGCTGTTTTTTTATCTGGGTAGACGGTCAGTGCTTCTGTTTGAATGGTGACTTCTTCGTTGGTGGGACCTTCGTCTTGGTGCAAGTTAACATGATCTAATAAATTGACCTCTTCTGTTTTATTGTTTAACACCCCCGTGTGTGACGTGATATGCCAGGGGGGCTGTTTTTTTATATAGACCGTTAATGCAGGGGAGGTTAGCTGAGTGTGGTTTGATTTTGAATAGTGCATTAACGCCGGTGTATAAACTTGCGTGCTAACCTGGCCCGTTTCGTCCAAATTAGTAAGGTGCACCTCTGTTGCAAAGGCATCGATCACAGCGTCATCTGTTTTAGCTTTGAGCGGTGTGTTGTGGCCAATTGAAAAAGTCAGCCAGGTGGTTGTGATGACTGCAGAAAGTAAAATAACAAGAAACCACCAGTGCCGTTCGCGCATAACCTTAAGTATAGCGCTCGAGCAGGCGAGAGGTGAGGTTTTGTGCACTTAAAATAAAGTCACATACTTCGCGCGCAGCGCCGTGGCCCCCTGCAGCGCGCGTTTGCCAATCAGCATAAGGCACAATTTGGTTGGCCGCATTTGCAACGACAATGCCTAAGCCAACTCGTTGGATCACAGGGAGGTCGGGGAGATCATCGCCTAGATAAGCGACTTGTTCATCGTTTAGATTGAGTTTGGCCAGCAAGGTTTCGTAGGTGATAAGTTTGGGGTCTTCGCCTAAATAAATATGCTTGATACCCAGTTTTTCCATGCGGCGTAGAGTGATGGGGGAGTCGTGGTGAGTAATGATGGCAACTTCAATTTGTTGCTGTAATAGTAATTTCATCCCTTGGCCGTCATGTACGTGGAAAGCTTTGAGCTCCACCCCTTTTTCATTGAAATAAAGGCGGCCATCCGTTAAAACGCCGTCTACGTCAAAGATGACCAGTTTAATTTTTTTAGCTTTTTCTATGAGTGCGTCCACCTTAACTCATCCCCTTTTCTAATAAATCATGCATGTGGATAACGCCTAATAAAGTGTGTTGATCATCCACGACCAGTAAAGCAGTAATTTTGTGACTTTCCATCAAGTGTAGTGCTTCTGCTGCCAACAAATGGGGCTTAATCGTTTTACATTGCGCTGTCATGACCTCTGAGATGGTGATATTTCGAACATCAATGTTTTTGTCAAAGGTGCGGCGTAGATCGCCGTCAGTAAAAATACCTAATAACTTATGTTGTTCATCCACCACGGCGGTCATCCCCAGCCGTTTGCATGTGATTTCAAGCAGGGCATCGGTCAATTTAGCCTGCGGTAAGACGGTGGGGAGCGCCTCACCTGTGCACATTAAGTCATCAGCGCGTAGCAATAAACGGCGCCCTAGTGTGCCGCCTGGGTGGGAGAGCGCAAAGGCTTCGGTGGTGAAACCTTTGGCCTGCAATAAGGCGACGGCCAAGGCATCGCCCATGACCAAAGCGGCGGTTGTTGAGGCGGTGGGTGCCAAGTTAAGCGGGCAAGCTTCTCGTGTAACCGTGACATCGATATGGGCATCCGCCGCTTGTGCCAAGGTGGAGTGTTTATTACCCGTGAGTGCCACAAGGGGGGTGCCCAGTTGCTTGATAGCAGGTAACAAGGCCACTACTTCAGCGGTTTCTCCTGAGTTAGAAAGGACCAACAAGGTGTCTTGAGGGCTGATCATACCTAAGTCGCCATGTTTGGCTTCAGCGGGGTGAATAAAGAAAGCAGGGCTACCGGTGCTCGCCAAAGTGGCCGCAATTTTATTGGCGATATGGCCAGATTTGCCAATGCCCATGACGATGATTTTCCCCTTTGTTTGTAATAAAAGTTGACAAGCCAGGGAAAAATGGTGGTCTAAACGTTGTGCTATGCTTTGAAGAGCTTCAATTTCAAGTTCGATGGTTTTTAAACCATCTTGGCAAAAATTAAAGCCGGTCTTTTTTTCTGCAAGAAGCGTCATGCGTGGCCAAAGGGTAAAAAGGATATTCTTAAAGGCGCGTATTCTAACTAAAATAGCCGCCAAAATACATGAGAAGGAGCACGATTTTGCAGGATAAAGGGGTGGTCATTAAAAACCTTTCTTTTTACCGAGGCGAGCGCGCTATTTTTCGCGGGGTCGATATGACGCTGCCGCAAGGTAAAATCACCGCCATCATGGGTCCCAGCGGCTGTGGCAAGACGACCTTATTGCGTCTGATTGGCGGACAAGTGCGTCCTGCTACAGGTGAGATTTGGGTGGGTCGTCAAAATATACCTGCTTTAAACCGTCGCCAACTTTATCGTGTTCGGCGAGACATGGGGTTGTTGTTTCAGACAGGCGCTTTATTCACCAGCCTTTCTACTTTTGAAAATGTTGCCTTTCCTTTACGTGAACATACCCACTTGCCTGAAGCCATGATAAGAGATCTGGTATTGATGAAACTGGAAGCGGTGGGTCTGCGGGGGGCGGCAGAGTTGATGCCAAGCGCTTTATCCGGCGGTATGGCGCGGCGCGTGGCACTGGCACGTGCGATTGCTTTAGACCCTAAATTGATTATGTATGATGAGCCTTTTACGGGCCTTGATCCGATGGCGTTAGGTGTTATTGTGAAATTAATTAAGGAGCTCAATCAGACCTTAGGGATGACGACCATTTTAGTTTCTCATGATGTGCAAGAAACGTTGAGTATTGCGGATTATGTTTATGTCGTGGCAGAGGGTCGTGTCATAGGAGAAGGGACGCCTGATGAGATTATGCATGATACCTCACCTTGGATAAAACAATTTATTCATGGTTTGCCCGATGGGGTAGTGCCTTTTCATTATCCTGCCAGTGATTACCGTAAGGACCTTTTAGCATGATGGCCTGGATTGCACGCTTAGGACATTGGGGGTTGCTCTGTTGTGGGGATTTGGGGCGCTCAGGGGTTTTTTTATTTCATACGCTATTTCGCCGCCCTCGCTTTATAAAAACATTTCCATTGTTGCTTGAACAGTTGTATGTGGTAGGGGTGTTGTCTTTGTCTATTATTGTGGTGTCAAGCTTGTTTATTGGCATGGTCGTGGGTTTGCAAGGCTATCATACGCTGAATAAATTTAGTGCGGCGCAACAGCTAGGTCAGTTGGTGGCGTTGAGTGTTGTCAGAGAATTAGGGCCGGTGGTGACGGCATTGTTGTTTGCGGGGCGAGCAGGCTCCGCTTTAACAGCAGAAATTGGTTTGATGAAAGCAACAGAACAATTGGCCAGCATGGAAATGATGGGGGTAGATCCTTTGTGGCGTATTGTGTCACCGCGCTTTTGGGCGGGCGTGATTTCCATGCCCCTGTTGGCATGTATTTTTGCGGTAGTGGCTATTTTTGGCGGTTATTTTGTAGGTGTGCAATGGTTGGGGGTAGATGCTGGATCATTTTGGAATAACATGCAAGCCTCTGTTGATTTTCGTGTGGATGTGGTGAATGGGATTATTAAAAGTATTGTATTTGGTGTGGTGGTAACCTGGATTGCTGTGTTTGAGGGCTATGATTGTAAACCGACTGCAGCAGGTATTGCGCGATCAACCACAAAGACCGTGGTTTATGCTTCGCTGGCGGTGTTGGGCCTGGATTTTATCCTGACAACCATGATGATGGGGGGGTGGTAAGTGCGCCATATCGAGATTTGGGTGGGTTTATTTATGGTGGCGGGGTTGCTCGCTTTTACCGCGCTTGCCTTGAAAGTGAGTGGGTTAACCGCAGAGTTCAGTGGGCCGGGTTATGTTGTGACGGCCTCTTTTGACAATATTGGCGATTTAAAAGTGCGTGCCCCTGTGACAGTGGGGGGTGTTCGGATTGGGCAAGTGACGCATATTCAATTAAATGAAAATACATTCAAAGCCAGAGTCAGTTTTAAAATTGATGCAAAGCAAAATAAAATTCCTGAAGATTCTTCTGCCAGCATTTTTACAGAAGGGTTATTAGGATCAAACTACATCAACCTTGTGCCAGGTTTTGATAACACCTATTTGAAAGAAGGCAGTGAAATTCAAGAAACGCATTCCGCGTTGATTTTGGAAAATTTAATCGGACAATTTTTATTTTCAGTGAATAAAGGCAAGGAAGGGGATAAGAAATGAAGCGACTTTTAGGGCTATGGATAGTGTTTTTTTATGTTTCTTGCGCGCATGCTGTTTCTTCTCCTATCGATATGCTGCAGTCTGTTTCAGATCAAAGTATCGCAGAGTTAAGAGCCAATAGGGCAACCTTAAAAACCAATCCGCGCGTGGTATACCGCATCATTAATAATATTTTATTGCCACATGCTGCTATGCAAGATATGGCGCGCATTGCCTTAGGACGCAATGCCTGGAATGCCGCAACGCCTGCGCAACGTGCAGAGTTTACTCGGGAATTTACGCGCTTAATGGTAAACACCTATTCTTCTGCCTTGGCGACTTATACGGATGAAACCATTAAGTTTGCACCGCTACGTGAGGATTATCAAAATCTCAAACGTGTGCAAGTGGAAAGCACCATTATCCGTGATCAAGGGCCGCCACTTTCAGTGAAATATCGGCTGGTATTAAAAGGGTCTGCATGGAAGGTTTACGATATTACGGTAGAAGGGATCAGCATTTTAGAAAGTTTTCGTTCTCAGTTTGCAGCGGAGTTATCTCAAGGCGATTTAGAGAGTTTACTGCAAAAACTGGCATCCCATAATCAAGGCGATGCTTAGTCATGTGGCATCCTCCCACATTTTCCTTGCGAAATGATCATCTTTTTTTTCAGGGTGATTTTATTTTTAAAACTGTGGGTCGTGCGTGGGTAACACTGCATGCCATGATGAAGCAGATGGATGCGCATAAGGTGACCGTAGATTTATCGCAAGTGCAGCGAGTAGATAGTGCCGGTTTAGCCTTGCTTTTAGCCTTGTTAAGAGAGGTTATTCAGCGGGGGAAATCGCTGCATTTTGTTCACATTCCTGATAAGATGCACGCACTTGCCGTTGTAGCGGGTGTAGAAGATATTTTATTTAAGCATATTTGAATGGCTGCGCCACGTTGATTACCTGCTTTTTTAGTAGGTAATCAATTGGGTGTGGCCATTCCTGTTATATAGGTTAAAGAAAGTGTTATGGATAGGTTAACTATCGTAGGTCAAGTGCCTTTGCAAGGTGAGGTGCGGGTGTCAGGCGCAAAAAATGCGGCGTTGCCTATTCTGGCGGCGACGCTCTTAGCGGATGAGCCTGTTTTACTGCGTAATGTGCCACATTTACATGATGTAACAACCATGTTGGCCTTATTAGGCGGCATGGGTGCACAGTTCACCATTAATGAAAAGATGCATGTTGAAGTGGATGCGCGCAACATCAATGCTTTTGATGCGCCTTATGAACTGGTGCGTAGCATGCGTGCTTCCGTGTTGGTATTGGGTCCTTTGTTGAGTCGATATGGTCAAGCGTGTGTGGCTTTGCCTGGGGGGTGTGCGATTGGTGCGCGTCCAGTCAATTTGCATATTGATGGTATGCGTGCAATGGGTGCAGATATCAGCATTGAAAATGGTTACATCAAGGCAAGCAGCAAAGAAAGGTTAAAGGGCACAACCTTAGTGCTTGATCTCGTCACCGTAACAGGCACTGAAAATTTAATGATGGCCGCGGTGTTGGCAAAGGGAACGACTGTTATTAAAAATGCAGCGCGTGAGCCTGAAGTTTCAGATTTGGCCCATTTTTTAAATAAATTGGGTGCGCAAATTCAAGGTATTGGCACGGATACGCTTGTTATTGATGGTGTGGAGCGTTTAGGGGGTGCTGAATATGATATTTTGCCTGATCGTATTGAAGCGGGCACCTACCTCACTGCCGCTGCGATCACCCGTGGACAGGTGCGGTTAAAAGAAATTTATCCGCTGATTTTAGACGCTGTGTTGTTAAAGCTAGAAGAAGCGGGCGCTGTGATTAATACGGGCGAGAATTTTATTGAATTGAATATGGTAGGTGAAAGACCCAAAGCCGTGAGCGTGAAAACAGCGCCTTATCCCGCTTTTCCGACGGATATGCAAGCGCAGCTGATGGCGTTGAATGCGATTGCACAAGGGACGGGTAGGGTGACAGAAACTATTTTTGAAAACCGTTTTATGCATGTGCATGAAATACAGCGCATGGGCGCGAATATTCGTTTAGAAGGGAATACGGCGATTTGCACGGGTGTCGACTACTTATCAGGCGCACCCGTGGTGGCAACGGACTTGCGTGCGTCAGCAAGCCTTGTGTTAGCGGGGTTAGCGGCGAAAGGCGAGACGGTAGTTGAAAAAATTTATCATATTGATCGTGGTTATGAATGTATTGAAGAAAAGTTGAGACAGTTAGGTGCGCGTATTTATCGGGTGTCAAGTTAAGCGTGGTGACAGCCGTTTCTCATCTCTTCAAGATGGATTGCTTCGCTGCGCTCGCAATGACGGCCCGGAGAGAGAAAGCGCAATGACACTCTTTTCCCTCCGGGCCGTCATTGCGAGCGCAGCGAAGCAATCCATCTGAGGGAGATGAAAAATAGCTGTTATTCTCTTAGATTAACGCTACTAACCGTTCACGATGTCAGTTTGTAATAATAAGGAGATTGCTATGTTAACCATGAATGACATTAACTTAAAAGATAAGCGCGTGATGATCCGTGAGGATTTTAATGTGCCCATGGTGAGTGCGCAAATTACCAGTGATGCGCGTATAGAAGCCGCGTTGCCTACCATTATGAAAGCCTTAGAGGCAGGCGCAAAAGTGATTCTGCTATCGCATTTAGGTCGCCCAGAAGAAGGTCGTTTCTCTTCAGAAAATTCTTTGGCGCCTGTTGCGCGTCGATTGGCGCAATTGTTAGGGCGTCCCGTGCCGCTGTTATCCAATTGGTTAAATGGCATTGATATTCGCGCAGGGGAAGTAGCGTTATGTGAAAATGTGCGGTTTAACGTGGGTGAAAAAAATAACGCTGATGAGTTAGCAAGGAAAATGGCAAAGCTTTGTGATGTCTTTGTCATGGATGCCTTTGCAACAGCGCACCGTGCCGAGGCTTCTACGTATGGTATTGCACAATATGCCCCTATTGCCTGTGCGGGCCCTTTATTAGTGTCTGAGTTAGAAGCGTTGGGGCGAGCATTACAAAATCCAAATCATCCACTGCTCGCCATTGTAGGGGGCGCAAAAGTATCTTCAAAATTGCATGTTTTAGAATCCCTCATCAATCACGTCAATATTTTGTTGTTAGGCGGGGGGATTGCCAATACTTTTATTGCTGAAGCAGGGTATGCCGTGGGTAAATCATTGTATGAGCCTGATTTGTTGCCGGAAGCAAAACGATTGTTAGCGTTGGCCAAGCAAAAAAACGTGACAATTCCTTTGCCGCAAGATGTGGTGGTGGCAGAAACTTTAAGTGAAGAAGCCCAAACGTATGTTAAATCTTTAAGTGAAATCACGGCGAAAGAAATGATTTTAGATATTGGCCCTAAAACCGCCGCACAATATTGTGAGTTGATTCAGCAAGCAAAAACGATTTTGTGGAATGGACCGGTAGGCGTATTCGAGATGGCGCCTTTTGCGCAAGGGAGTCAGCGTTTGGCGGAAGCGATTGCGCAAAGCCATGCTTTTTCTGTAGCAGGTGGTGGTGACACCATTGCTGCCATCGATAAATTTCAAGTCGCGGATAATATTTCTTATATCTCTACGGGTGGCGGCGCTTTTTTGGAATATGTTGAAGGTAAAACCTTGCCGGCGGTTGCGATACTAGAGCAGCGAGCAAAAGAAAAATTGCCTGCTTGACTTTTTTGTTTCTGAACACGGCCGTGGTGGGCGAGGCGATGAAGACCAAAACCGAGGTGTTGTAGGCGATCGGGGTGGGCTTTTGCTGGGTGATGAGCGAGGCGGGCTTGCGGGTAATCGTGTGTAGTGTGCCTTCTGTAGTCCGCCATAAGCTGAGTGATGCGTCTGTGATGAAGTTATCCAACGTTTGAAGCGCTGGAGTAGGGCAAGCATTTTTGTGCATAACTTCTGAAAAAAAACCATCAATTTGTTTGGTGTGTGTGGCGATATAGGCTGGGCAGTGTGCGTGTGTGCGCTGTGCTCAGGGGCTTTTTTTTCTGTGGTAGTCGCAAGGGGTGTTATTTCTTTTTCGTCAAGGTAGGTTGCTAGCCGCGTGATAAGTGCCTGCGTTTTATTAACATGGGCGGTGACGAGGGTGATGTCAGAAAAAAGGGTATGGATGCCTTGCGTGAGTTCTTTTTTTACCTGGTGGTATTTTCCTTCTAATAACCTATCAAGCTGCAGCATGATGGCTTGAATGTGTTGTGTTTCTGTTACATCCAGTGTAAGCAATGGTGCAGGTTTAATGTGTGCTGCGCGTAGTGTTTGTGTTTCAATAGTTTGAACACGGGTCTGCATTTCAGCGGGGAGAAAATGAGTAAAGTAGTGTTGTCGGCTTTTAAGGGCTTGCAATAAGTAAATGAGTTGTTCTTTTGTTTTTTCACAATCTGCAATGGCGTCTTTGATGATTTTATCTTCTGCTTGAGGCGAGAGGTCAGAAGAGAGAAATACCTCATCCAGGCGATCACACGTTTGTGTGTTATTTTTCAATGTTTGAATAGGGGCTTTAAGTAAGTTTGCTACATCGTTGTGTTGTTGCTTGTTATAGGCTTCACTCAATGCCAAGAAGTTGTTTAAATGCGTGACCCTTTCTAAAAGTAGATTTAACTTTTCGCGTTTTTTCCTCAGTTTTTTCTGCTGCATAGCAGGTGAGGGTATCAGTTTGTGGTTTTTGAAAAAAAACGTGCATCGTATTCGAAAGCTAACAGGCTGTATTTTCTCCGCCAGTGTGGGCAAATAATCAAGATATGCTTGAATGGCTTGCCGAGCGGCTTGGCCTTCTGGGGTATCTTGCGGCTCAATGTGGGCGAATGGGGATAGAAGGTAGCTGTCACTGATGACTATCTGACGTGTCATAAATTTCCGCTTCTGAAGAGGCTGCCTTGGCATCGCTTGCGCTGGGGCGATGGGCCAGCCATTTGTTGTTAGTAAGGGCATGCGTGCTTTCTTAAAACAATATTAATACATTCTGAACAAGAAAAGAGCGTTTTGCAATAGACAGCATTCCTTAGTGTTTATCGAGTAAAAAATAATCTTTTCATGGATTTTCCCCTGAAAAAGAGTAAAATATACACAAAATTAATTAAAAAAAGGGTGATTTGAAATGTATATGTTCAGACGTTATCCGGATTCAGCGCAAGAATGTGCCACCTCCCGCCATGCCTGCATCTGCAGCAGCATCTACCGCTGCACCTGATGTGACGGCTGCACCACCTCCAGTCATGCCTGAAGCTGCATCTGCACCTACACCAGATGTGACAACAACGCGTATTCAATCGATCGTGAAAGATATTCAGCAACATGATGATGAAACAAGAGAAGAAATTTTAAATTTTTTCAGTGCATTAAAATATTACTTCCATGTTCAAGCGTCAGCAGACACCTTGTTGTTGATAAAAGAAAAAATAAGAGAATACCTTGAAAAAATTCGATTTACTCAGATTGATGAGATGATGCTAGGTGGAATCAAAAGCGCAACGCACGCAACCACTTATCTTGCGGCGTTGGAAGGCGTGCCATTAGCCACGGAAGCAGAAAATAAAAATCAGTCTGTGGTCGCAGTTTTGAGGATAAGCGAAATTAAACAAAGCAATAGGACGGGTGCAAGGGATGAAAAAAACTTTAGCAGGATTTAAAACGCAGCTTGAAGCTGAATTAAAGCGCACAAGTGATCGCGCCCAACAGGGGTGGAGGCTGGGCCGGTGGTGGGCGAAGCAGCGCATGGCTTGGCTTTTAGCGCTGAAACAACATATAAGCAGTTTTTCTTTTTCCCTTCAAGAAAATGAAGCGCTGATGCATTGGCGCCCGACTTCTATTTGGTTAAAGATTTTTTCATTTTTTGATCTTTTGTTTTATCAAGTGAACGCGCAGTTACGAAAAATAGTGAGGTGTCCGGTGAAAGAGATAGAACAGCTAAGAAAAAACCTCGTTGCTTATGGACAGCAAAAACATAGAGGCACGCACCCACATTGCCTAACAGGTGAAGTGATTTCAGGGCGTTATACTCATTTTGAGTGGATTAAAAAATTAGGGATTGAAGAACATTGGGTAGAGGCTCGGCAGAAAATAGCGGCGCACGCACAAGATTTTACGCCGAGCATGCAGAAATATCGTCGCTTAGTTTATTTTGCGCGTGCGCAAAAAGAAATAATGGCCTTCAGTCAGACAAGATCACTTCCGGCAATTCAGCTTGATAACAATGCGCTTTGTTTTTTTAAGGAATTATATTCCTTTGTTGAAGAAGCTAAAAAGCATGGCGATACCTCTAGAGGGATAAATATGTTAGGTAGCCTTATAAGACCACTGGGTATAGCTTTAGAAAAGAAGGTAACCCCCCCCTTACAAAGCAAGCCTTTTTCTGAGCAGTCTGCTTGGCTTTCAGACCAAAGAGCATGGCACCATGATTTAAAACAACAGCTTGAAGAGACGGATAAGACGCTGCTGTCGCCAGCCACCCTCAAGCGCTTGGCTTTTTTTGATAAAGCGTCACTCGTGAAGGGCTTCAAACAGGCGAAACAAGCTTATCAAGCGGCCTTAGAGGATTTCTTTGAAAAGGCACATTACGCCACTTGGCCCATTCTTTCTGATGATGCGTTTTTGGAGGCCAAAGTGCAGCATCAAGCCGCTTTTTTTATACTTTGTCATGATAAAGCAAGGGCTTATGAAGAAGCGCAGCTTGCGCTAATACAAGGCTTGGCAGACATTGATGAAGAAATTTGTCAAAGTGCTGTGATTATGAGGCCGCTTGCCTTGTCTTCTTCGTTTACACAAGCAAGACCTGTTTCTGCAAAAGAAATGCAATCTATTCTTTTCGGGGAGGCAGTTAGCCCCGTGACGGCGGTATTACCCCAGGCAGAATCTCCTTCTCCAGCAGCGGCATCATCAACAGAAAGTGAGTCTGAGCTACGTGTGAAGGTGGATGCTAGGCTCAGGGCTATTTGCCAACGATGGGGCGTGCCTGTTGATGAAGAGGGTAAGTTAAGTCTTAAAGAACTTAAAAAACATCACCACCAATGGGCACTTAAGACGCACACTGATCGTAGGCGGTCTATTTTTCCTGTAAGATTTAATGAGCTCCAGTTTCAGCAAGGCCAGGTTGAATTGACTTTGCTGGCAGATTGGTTGCGGTTCGAGTTAAAAGATCAAAGTGCACTTTCACATTCATTACGTCGTCAGCAGAAAGAAGAGAAAACAGCATTACTGGTAAGGTTAGGGGAAGCAGAAAAAAAGGTGCCTGCCTATAGTGAAGAGCGGTGTGCGGTATTAGATGCAGATATTGCTAACTTCGACAGAATGATCCGTGAAGACAAGAGGCGTGCCGCTGCTGCTCGAGCGGCAGCACCGACACCGTCTATTCCATTTAAAGAGAGAGTGTTCACGGTGACGCTTACTCCCGCCCCTGCTGCTCCCCGAGCAGCAGTACCGCCACCGCCACCGGCTACTCCGTTTAAAGAGAAAGTGTTTACGGTGACGCTTACTCCCGCCCCTGCTGCTCCCCAAGCCCGGCCGGCAAAACCGCTTACTCCGTTTAAAGAGAGAGTCATTGCGATTAAAACTGTAAATACGACACCTGAATCACCCCATGTTTTACCCCGATCAGCCAGTACACCTACGTTTTTCAAGGCAGCAAAACCGCGTGCAAGCGTGCGACGAAGATCGCGACGAAGAGCAAAACGATCACAGAGCCAGATACCTACATGGAAGAACCCTTAGCAGGAAAAACACCAGCAAAAAGCAGAGTAATTGTTATTTAACGTGAGTTCGACGTAAGAAATAAAAATTAAAGCGAGCATTAAATCCAAGATTTATGTTAAAAATTTCAAGAAAATTGGGAGCGTATTAGACATACGTGACCTATTTTGTTGAAATTTTTAACGTGAAGATTGGATTTTAAGACGAAGCTTTAAATTTGTTTCTTATGTCGAACTCACGTTATTTAATGCCGTGTATCAGGCTACCTAGCCCATATTCTTCTAGGGCTTCTTTTAGGCGTTTTCGGATGAGGTGCGGGTGAGGTAAGGTGAGTGCTTCTTGTAGCAGTTGTCTTGCCATGTCGAGGGTAAAGCTGCGGATAACCCACTTAATTCGCAACAAACTGGATGCATTCATGCTTAAAGCATCAAAGCCCATGGCAATCAGCAAAATGACAGATAAAGGATCGCTGGCCATTTCGCCACAAATACTCACGCGTTTTCCTGCTTTATGCACATTTTCTACGGTTTGTAATAGTGCGAATAACACAGCCGGGTGCAGTGAGTCATAAAGACTGGCAACGCGTGCATTGTTACGATCAACGGCCAATAAATATTGTGTGAGATCGTTGCTGCCAATGGAAACAAAGTCTACGCGCTCTGCAATCAGATCAGATTGGTAAACCGCCGAAGGCACTTCAATCATGACACCCACCGGCGGAAGTTGCGTTTGGGCATCTTCCATGACCACTTCTTGATAAGCCTTGTTAATCAGACGCAAGGCTTCGTCAATTTCATTGATGGCGCTGATCATGGGGAGCATGATGCGTAAATTATTTAAGCCGCTGTTAGCGCGCATCATGGCGCGCACTTGTGTTAAAAAAACTTCGGGGTGATCCAGCGTTACGCGTATACCGCGCCAACCTAAAGAAGGATTTTCTTCTTCAATGGGAAAATAAGGTAAAGGTTTATCGCCGCCTATATCGAGTGTGCGCATGATGACAGGCTTTGGCGCTTGAGACTTTAACAATTGACGATAAAGGATGCGTTGCTCTTCTTCTGAAGGAAAACTATCGCGGATCATAAAAGGCACTTCTGTGCGGTATAAACCAATGCCGTCCGCTTCTTGTGTTAAAGAAATGCTGGCATCAGAAGGTAAACCCACGTTGATCAAGAGTGGAATGCCATGTCCGTCAAGGGTTTCACTGGGTAAGCGACGCAACTCTTCTAAGTGTGCTTCTAGTTTTTCTTCTTGGTGAATGAGCTCTTGATAATCATTCGTAATTTTTTCAGAAGGAAAAATAAAAACTTGACCATAATAGCCATCGACGATCAAAGGCGTGCCATCACTGACTTGGCTGGGGATGCTGGCAATGCCCATGACGGTAGGCACGCCCATGGCGCGCGCTAAAATGGCAACGTGGGAGTGTGTTGAGCCTCTTGCTGAAACGATAGCAATGATTTTGCCTGTGGTAGCGTGCGCTAAATCGGTGGCCGTGATTTCATCGCCGACTAAAATGGTATCGTCTTCATACGCTAATTCGTTGGGTTGTGTGTTCTGCAAATAAGATAAAATACGGTGGCCTAAATCACGCAAATCACTTGCGCGTTCACGCAAATAAGGATCATCCATGATTTCAAATTGTTGGATATGATTGTGAATAACTTTTTTAAGCGCGCTTTGCGCCCATAAACCTTGTTTGATGTGATCGAGTGTTTCGTTGATCAAACTATCGCTTTCTAAGATGCGTAAGTAAACGTCAAATAGTGCTTGATCTTCTTTAGAAAGGTGCGTTGAAAGACGTTCACCAATCGATGCAATATCTTCTTTCGTGGCACTTAATGCCTTTAAAAATAAAATAATTTCTTCGTCAATATTTTCAATGAATTTATCTGGAATGATATTTAAATCGGCTAAAGGAAATAAGCGGCGTGCTTTACCAATGGCAAAACCAGGCACGGTCGCAAGACCATATAACGCAATTTCTTGATTGTTATTGACATAGGTGGCGTCAAGCAAACGAGCCACTGCGCCAGTGGTTTGAGCGTGTGCAATAATGGCCGCCAACTGCGTGGCCAGGGTAACAAGAAAGGCTTCTTCTGTTTCATCAAAGCGACGTTTTGTTTTTTGTTGAACGACAATGACGCCTAATAACTGGCGGTGGTGAATGATGGGCGCGCCTAATAAGGCGTGTAAAGTGTCTTCGCCTGTTTCAGCATGTAAAGAAAATTGTGGGTGGGTAGGTGCATCTTCTAAGTTGAGCGGCTCACTGCGCTGCCCAACTTGGCCAACGACGCCCTCATCGTAGCGTAAACGTGTTTGTCCAACGCAATGGAGGTTCAGCCCTTCTGTTGCCATCAAGATGTATTGCTTGGTGCGCGCATCGTAAAGAAAAACGGTGCAGGCATCAGCGCTGATAGCAACACGTACCCGCTGTACTAAAATTTGAAGCGATTCGCCAAGATTATGTGCGTTACTGATTTCTTGAACGATGCGGCGAAGGGTGTTAAGCACGTATTGTTACCCTCCTTGCGTTAGTAATTGTTCACACACCCACCGAATACGCCCTGGAGGGCAATCTTGAACGAAAAACATTTCGAAAATGCGCATGTATTTTTGTATACACTCCGCTTTTTCTCAACATTTTTCGTTCAACCTTGCCTCACCATGGTGTATTCACTTAAATTCAATTTCACACTGTGAACAGTTATATGCGTTACAGCTTCATTTTTTTAAAAAAGGGGGCTAGTTCTTGCAAAGCCCGACGATAAACTTGGCGTTTGAAATGGATCACTTTTTCTAAAGGATACCAGTAGTTGACCCAGCGCCAATCATCAAATTCAGGATCATCGCTGCGACTTAAATGAATGGCATCATCGCTGCTGACTAATTTCAATAAAAACCATTTTTGTTTTTGGCCGATACATAAAGGTTTATAGTGTTGGCGTTGTAAATATTTAGGAAGCCGATAGCGCAACCAGCGTTTTGTGCAAGCAATAATGATGACATCTTCTGCATTTAAACCCAGCTCTTCGTGTAGTTCGCGGTAGAGTGCTTGCTCAAGGGTTTCATTGCGTTGAATGCCGCCTTGTGGAAACTGCCAGGCGTCTTGACCGATGCGTTTTCCCCAGAGCACTTGGCCTTTTTCGTTGGCGACAATAATGCCGATGTTGGGTCGAAAACCATCTTTATCAATCACAGCATGCTCATCTATCTATTTTCTTAAGGAGTATAGTCTATGAGCTTAGCCAAATATGTCAAGGCAGCGTCAATTCAGTGTTTTTTGGTCGATAATAACTGTTGAATTTCTTTTTTCCGATCTTCTAATGTGGGGATGGGCGCAGGTAAATATTGACGTTGTTGTAAGCGCTGTTGTCGCGCTTGGTATCGACTTTTTACTTTTTCTTTTGAAAATAAAGGGGTGGGTGTGGTGTGTAAGGTGATGCAATCCATCGGGCAAGGTGGCAAGCACAAACCACAACCAATACATTCATTTTTCAACACGGTATGAAGATATTGGTGGGCACCCACAATGGCATCAACAGGGCAGGCAGGTAAGCATTTTGCGCAGCCGATGCATTGAGATTCATCGATGTAGGCGACTTGAAATACGGTCGACATTATTTAACTCGCATGCCAGGTTCAGCGCCTGCATGGGGCTCTAATATCCATAAATCTTTGCCGCCAGGGCCTGCAGCGAGCACCATGCCTTCAGACAAACCAAAGCGCATTTTGCGTGGCGCCAAGTTTGCCACCACCACAGTCAGTTTGCCTTCAAGCTGTAGCGGTGTGTAGGCACTTTTGATGCCTGCAAAAATTTGGCGTGTTTCACCCCCGCCGATGTCTACGGTTAACCTCAATAATTTATCTGCTTCGGGCACGGTTTCAGCTTTAATAATTTTGGCGATGCGCAAATCAAGTTTGTCAAAGTCATCATATTGAATGATCGGCTTGATGCTTTCCATGGTGTTTGGGGGAGTAGGCGTCGTGGGTGCAGTAGTAGGCGTCATCGCTTGCATTTCATCTTTCATGGCAGTTATCCGTGCGTTGTCAATACGTTGCATTAAGGGTTCAAAATCATTAATGGGGTGAGTCAGGTAATCGGCTACATTATCCCAAGTAATCGGTGGAATTTTTAAAAAGGTTTCTACGCGTTGAGCAGTGAGGGGCAAAATGGGTTTGAGATAGGCGATCAATAATTTAAATAAATTTAAACCCAAGCTGCAAACACGATGTACTTGCGGCAAATCCGCTGTGTTTTTTGCTAAGTGCCAGGGTTTATGTTCGTCAATATAAGCGTTAACTTTGTCTGCTAAATTCATGATAAGGCGCGTTGCTTTAGCATATTCACGGGTTAAATAAGCTTCTGCGATAGCTTCTTTTGCCGCAAGCAACTCTAGCCACAAAGGGTGTGAGACAGGTTCTGTCAGTAATGCTTGATTGAAATGTTTTTTTAAGAGAGCACTTAAACGGCTAGCAATATTGACTACTTTGCCCACCAGATCAGCATTGGTTTTTAAAACGAAATCTTGAAAATTTAAATCAATGTCTTCAATGCCGCTACTTAATTTAGCGGCGAAATAATAACGTAAATATTCAGGCGGTAAATGGTTTAAGTAAGTGCGCGCATTAATGAAGGTGCCGCGTGACTTAGACATTTTTTGATTTTCGACGGTGAGAAAGCCGTGTGTGAAGATGGCGGTAGGCAAGCGATAACCAGCCTCTTTTAACATTGCAGGCCAAAATAAAGCATGAAAATAAACGATATCTTTGCCAACAAAATGATAAAGCTCTGTTTGGTCTTTTTGCCAAAATTCAGCAAAATCTATTTGCTTATTTTTTTCTGCTAAATTCAGCGTGGCCGCCATGTAGCCTACGGGGGCATCTAGCCAGACATAAAAATATTTATCTTGGGTGCGTGGGATCATGAAGCCAAAATAAGGTGCGTCACGTGAAATGTCCCAGGCTTGTAATCCTGTTTGTAGCCACTCATTGAGTTTGTGTGTGATGTGAGGAGAGAGTGTGCCTGCGTGCGTCCATTTCTGTAAAAATTTTTCATATTGCGGTAAATCAAAAAAATAATGCGTCGATTTTTTTAAGACGGGGGGCGTGTTGGTTAAAACAGAAATCGGATTTTTTAATTCAGACGGTGAATAGGCTGCGCCACATTTTTCACAATTATCACCATATTGATCAGGTGCCTGACATTTTGGGCAAGTGCCTTTGATATAGCGATCAGGCAGAAAAACCTGTTTGATGGGATCAAACGCTTGCTCAATTTCTTTGGTGAAAATCGCCCCGGCTTTTTCTAATTTATCGTAAATGTCGGCGACTAATTTTTTATTTTCAGGGGAGTGGGTAGTGTAGTAGTTGTCATATTCAATTAAAAAATCGGTTAAATCTTTTAAATGAGATTGGTAACAAGCCGCAATAAGCGCTTCAGGGGAGGTGTGTTCTCGTTCTGCACGCAAAGAGATGGCGGTGCCGTGTGCGTCATCCCCACAGACAAAGACACAGTCGTGTCCCTGCATTTTATGAAAGCGGACCCAGATATCCGTTTGGATATGTTCCACCATATGGCCCAAATGGATCTCGCCATTGGCGTAAGGTAGAGCGGCGGTGACCAGGATTTTTCTTGGTTTTGAAGGCATGGGCGGTATAATGTCCTAAAAATTAACAAAATAAACATTATATCAAAATTAAGGTGAAATGATGACAGACAGACCTGAAGTGACATCGCATGCTGTGCAAGCAGGCTTAAAGCCCTTGTCGGGGGTTAAGAATATAGTTGCCGTGGCCTCTGGTAAAGGGGGGGTGGGTAAGTCAACCGTGGCGGTGAATTTGGCCTTGGCCTTGCGGGCAGAAGGCATGCGCGTGGGGATATTAGATGCGGATATTTATGGGCCGAGCCAACCGATGATGTTGGGGGTGGGCGCGGAAACACGTCCTTTGGTGCAAGACAATAAAATGGTACCTATCCAAAAGCATGGCCTTCAAACGATGTCGATAGGGTATTTAGTGGATGAAGAAACGCCGATGGTGTGGCGTGGCCCCATGGTCAGCATGGCTTTGCAGCAAATGTTAAATGACACCCTATGGGAAGATTTAGATTGTTTAATCGTTGATTTGCCACCCGGCACGGGGGATATCCAACTGACTTTAGCGCAGAAAGTGCCGCTAACGGGGGCGGTCATTGTGACAACACCGCAAGATATTGCTTTGCTTGATGCGCGTCGTGCAATAGAAATGTTTAATAAGGTGAGGGTGCCTGTATTGGGTGTAGTAGAAAACATGAGTCATCACATTTGTAGTCAGTGTGGGCATCATGAAGCGTTATTTGGTGCAGGGGGAGGTGAGCGTATTGCAGCGCAATATCGCACGGAATTATTAGGTCAGATCCCTCTGCAACTTGCGATTCGTGAACAAGTGGATGCGGGTTTGCCCAGCGTTGTGCATCACCCTGAAAGTGATGTTAGCCAAGCTTTTCGCGCTATTGCACGTAAAATGATGGCCAAATTAAGCCAGCAAACCAAAGATTACGCATCAAAATTTCCTAAAATTACCGTTGTCTAAAGGGTGGTGTAATGAAAGTAGCGTTAGTGACAGGTGCGGCCCGTCGTGTGGGTGCTGAAATTGCAAAAACATTGCATCAGCATGATTACCACGTGGTGATGCATTGTCACCAATCAGGCGGGGAAGCGCAGCGTCTTGCCACAAGCTTAAATCAGCAACGCTCTCACTCAGCGTGTGTGCTTGAATATGATTTGGCGCAGCATGAAAACTTATCGACCGTGATTGAAAAAACCCTGGCTTGTTGGGGGCAGCTTGATCTGCTTGTCAATAATGCCTCTAATTTTTTTCCAACGCCTGTTGGAAAAGTGACGTTAAATGCATGGCAGTCGTTAATGGCCGTGAATTTGCAAGCGCCTTTTTTCTTAAGCCAAGCGGCTTATCCTTGGCTTCAAAAAACAGAAGGCAACATCATTAACATTGCAGATATCCACGCTGATTTCCCTATGCGTGACTATAGCGCCTACTGTATTGCCAAGTCGGGCTTGGTGATGGCAACCAAAGCGTTAGCAAAAGAGATGGCGCCGTCTGTGCGCGTGAATGCCATTGCCCCAGGCACGATGATGTGGCCTGAAGGGGAAAACGCTTTATCTATTGCAGAGCAAGAAAAGTTAATTCAAAAAATCTGTTTAAAGCGCCAAGGTACAGCACAAGATATTGCAGAAGCGGTTTTTTTCTTAAGCCAGGCTGCTTATATTACCGGCCAAGTGCTAGCGGTAGATGGAGGGCGCAGTGTCGCTTGAGCAAAGGTTATTGCAGTTGCTCGTTGAAGAAATGATACAAGCCATCGATGTGCGTGCTTTACGTGTGACTGGGCTTAGCCAATTTTTTTCTTCAAGTAAACCAGTCAATCGGGCGTGTGATGTGTTGCAGAGTGAGGAGAACGCTATAAAAAAAATTCTGCAATTAATGCAAGGCGCTGGTAATGACGGGCCGAAAGGGAAAGTGGAGCCGCTTACACAAGCATTAGAAGCTTACTGTCGGGCGCTGGGCACGGTGTGTGATAGCTATAAAAAAAGAAGGTTAGCACAAGGGTTTTTTGCAAGGCTGATTGCTTGGATAACTGGTGCAGATGAAAAGCGGGAGAGGGCGTTGCTGCGTGCGACAGAAAAAATAAATAGTTTATTGGCGGAATTAAGGTGTCCTCGTGCAGGCACTTCGACGCGGGCAATTTCTTTGTTAGATGGAGAGCCTGTTTATCTTATTGATGTTGATATGCAGGCGACGCTTTCGCAGAAAAATAAAGAAGGGGCTAAAGCCGCCGCAAAAGAAGTGACGGAGAAGGCAAGACGAGAGGCATTCCTTGAAATATCTCGCCCAACACTGCCGTCTCAGACGACGCCTGTGAACCTGGTGTTTTCTAAAGCGGCAAGACGTGTTAACAACGCAGAGAAAATACTGTCAGATGCGATCTGCTACTTCAGGCGTGCGTAACCTTTTTCTTCTGTTGGCCCGTCATTGCTCCGTCAGCGAAGCAATCCATCCGTTGATATTATCGCGTAAACGGTTATTTACCCCATTTCTAAACACACTTCTTTTGCATTAGGCAAACAACCTGTTTTGGTGATTTTCAACGTCAGTTGTTCGAGTTTAAATTCTTGCTGCAAAAATGTTTTTATCTGTGCGGCCATTGACTCAATGAGGAGAAATGCACGGCTTTCAACAAAGGCAGTGAGTGCAGCGGCCAAAGCGCTGTAATCAACGGTGTCGTGTAAGGCATTGGAGGCGGCGGCTTTATCGATGTCGATGGTAAATGACAAATCGATGAGGACGGTTTGTTTGACTTGTTGTTCAAAGGGAAAGACACCTAAAAAAGTGTCTACCTTGAGTTGAGAAATTTTTAAAGTGGCCATGGTTTTTTTGCCTGGGGTTTATCTTGAGGGTCGTCGCGTTGATGATTTTCCATTGTGAACGGATTGCAAGAGCGAGGCTGTTGATGCGGATGTCAACAAACCAAACTGACGTAGGGTTGCTTGTAGTACGTTGACCGCTTGTGCTTCACGATCCCAATCAGCTTGTGTTTTTTCTGCAGATTTTTTTAGTGCTGCGTCCCGCTCTTTTTGGAGTATCGCTAGCGTTTTTTGGGCGTTGGCGTTAGACATAAATTTTTCCTTAATTATTGATTTTTTGTGAAATCAGTTTTTGTTAAATAATAAAAGTGTTGTCCTGCGTTTGCTCGTCGGATCTTGGCTCTTAATCGGGGGCGGATAGCGCGCTGACGTTACCGTTAAGCTGCCATCACACACCCATCCTCATACAGAGTCACTATGTGATCCGGGTAGATGACGTAGGAACAACACTCTTACTATCATTATAGTTCTTTGTGCGAAATTTGCTACTTCCTATTGCAGCATGACTTAATCAGGACTAAAATGGTCCGATTTGTAAGAGCCCCTATAAATTATGCTGAAAATAAATAAATTAGCGGATTATGGTTTGGTGGTGATGAGTTGCTTGGCGCATCAAGGCACTTTAAATGCGCGCGAAGTAGCGGCGTACACACACTTGGCTTCACCCACGGTCAGTAAAGTATTAAAGGCCCTAACAAAGGCGGGGTTGCTGATTTCTTCGCGTGGCACACAGGGCGGCTATAGTTTAGCGCGTGCAGCACAAAAAATTTCTTTGAATGAAATGTTAGAAGCGTTAGAAGAAGACATGGCGATTACCGCGTGTGCGCAGCGACCAGGCATGTGTATGGTAGAGCATTATTGCGGTATTCGTCACAACTGGAAAATGGTCAATCAATTATTTCAGCGTACGCTCAATGCCATTACGTTAGCAGATATGCTGGCGCCTGCGACACAATTTAAGAAAAAACTGATCGAGACTGTCTAATGTCAACTGCCATTAATCAATTTATTAATAAAGAATACGAGCATGGTTTTGTGACTGAGATTGAGTCAGATGCGATTCCTTGTGGTTTAAGTGAAGATGTCGTTCGTCTTATTTCTGCGAAAAAAAATGAACCTGAGTTTATGTTGCAGTGGCGATTAAAAGCGTATCGCCAATGGTTGAAAATGAAAGAGCCACATTGGGCGCACTTGAATTATCCACCGATTGATTATCAAAAAATTATTTATTACTCCGCGCCAAAAATAAAAGTTGCGCCGAAAAGTTTAGACGAAATTGATCCAGAAATTTTAAAAACCTATGAAAAATTAGGCATTCCTCTACGTGAACAAGAACGTTTGGCCGGTGTTGCAGTGGATGCAGTGTTTGACAGTGTGTCTGTTGCCACCACCTTCAAGGGCAAGCTTGCAGAAAAAGGCATTATTTTTTGTTCTTTCTCTGAAGCGGTGCAGACACATCCTGAATTGATTCAACACTATTTAGGATCGATTGTGTCTTACGCTGATAATTTTTTTGCAGCACTCAATGCGGCGGTGTTTAGTGATGGATCTTTTGTTTATATTCCAAAAGGGGTGCGCTGCCCAATGGAGTTATCAACGTATTTTCGCATTAATGCCGCGGCAACAGGTCAGTTTGAACGAACTTTGATTGTGGCAGATGAAGAGAGTTATGTGAGTTATTTAGAAGGTTGTACAGCGCCGATGCGAGATGAAAATCAATTGCATGCGGCTGTCGTGGAATTAATTGCATTGAAGAATGCACACATCAAATATTCCACCGTTCAAAATTGGTATCCCGGTGATAAAGAAGGCAAAGGCGGCATTTATAATTTTGTTACAAAGCGAGGCGCCTGCCGTGGTGAAAATTCAAAAATTTCTTGGACACAAGTAGAAACAGGATCGGCCATTACTTGGAAATATCCCAGTGTTGTTTTGCAAGGAGATAATGCAATCGGTGAGTTTTATTCCGTTGCGTTGACAAATCATCATCAGCAAGCAGATACGGGCAGCAAAATGATCCATATTGGCAAAAACACAAAGAGCACTATTATTGCTAAAGGTATTTCTGCTGGGTTTGGTCAAAACACCTATCGTGGTCAAGTGAAAGTGTTAAAAAAAGCGGTGAATGCGCGCAATTACACACAATGCGATTCTTTGTTGTTGGGTTCGTTGTGTGCGGCACATACCTTTCCTTATATCGAAGTAAAAAATCCTACTGCAAAAATAGAACATGAGGCTTCTACCGCTAAGATCAGTGAAGAGCAATTATTTTATTGCCAACAACGAGGATTAAGTGCAGAAGACGCTGTGTCTATGATTGTGCATGGTTTTTGTAAAGCTGTTTTTAAAGAATTACCCATGGAATTTGCTGTTGAAGCGCAAAAATTATTAGGTATTAGTTTAGAAGGTAGCGTAGGTTAATTATGTTAGAAATTAAAAATTTATATGCCACAGTTGAAAATAAACCGGTTTTACAAGGAATCCACTTAAGTATTAAACCAGGTGAAATTCATGCGATCATGGGCCCGAATGGCTCGGGTAAAAGCACCTTAGCCAATTTGTTGGCGGGTAAAAGCCAGGCAGTCGTGACGCAGGGCGAAGTCTATTTTAATGGTAAATCATTGTTAGAAATGCCTGTTGAAGCGCGTGCGCATGAAGGTTTGTTTTTGGGGTTTCAATATCCTGTTGAGATTCCGGGTGTTACCAATATTTATTTGTTGAAAGCAGCATTGAATGCAAAGCGTCGCGCACAAGGGTTAAAAGAAGTAGATGCGATGGATTTTCTTGCCTTGGTAAAAGAAAAAATAAAATTAATTGAGATGGATCAAGATTTTCTTTATCGATCAATGAATGAAGGTTTTTCTGGTGGTGAAAAAAAACGAAATGAAATTTTGCAAATGGCGGTATTGGAGCCCAGTTTAGCGGTTTTAGATGAAATAGATTCTGGTTTAGATATTGATGCGTTGCGTCTTGTTTCAAAGGGGATTAATGCTTTTCATCGTGCTGATCGCGCTATTTTATTGGTGACGCATTATCAGCGCTTATTAGATTATATCAAGCCTCATCATGTTCACGTGTTGGTGAATGGTCAGATCATTAAAACAGGCGATTACCGTCTGGCGTTGGTGCTGGAAGAGAAAGGATATGGTTGGGTAACAGACAGTGATGGGAAAAAAGCATGATACCAAATGCAGTTCAGCATTATATTCAGCAATATCATCAGCAGTCTTCTTTGCGATGTGCAGAAGATAAAGCGGTGTGTCGTGCGCGTGAACAGGCGTTAGATTATTTTGCAACACAAGGGTTTCCTACAACAGCGCTAGAAGCTTGGCGATACACACCATTAACCACTTTTCAAAAAAAATTATTTCAATTTTTGCCTGTTATTCAATCTGATAAAGCAACCGTCTCCCCTTATTATGTAGAAAATAGTTGTAATTTGTTTTTTATAGAGGGTGTTTTTCATTCGACGCTTTCAGACAAGTTGCCCGAGGGCGTGGTGTTTTCGTCAGCGATGAGTGCGCCTCTTCTTGAGTGTTACCCCAATTCATTGGTTGCTTTAAATCAAGCGTTAATGCATGACGGATTTGTGTTGCAAGTAAAAGCAGGGGTGGTGGTTGAAGCGCCTGTGCATCTTTGTTTTATCACGACAGGGCTTGAAAATAAGATGATGCATTTGCGTCATCATATTCAGTTAGAGACAGGATCACAGCTTACTTTATGTGAGCGTTATGTTTGTGCAGCAGAAAAAACAGCTGAATTTTGTAATGTTGTGATGAGTGTGGACATTCAATCTGGATCCCATTTAAAACATGAGAAAATTATTTCAACTTGTCTTGATGCTTATCATGTTTCTTATACGAAAGTGAATCAACGATCAAAAAGTCATTATCAGTCTACTGTGGTGACTTTAAATGGGTTGCTGAACCGCAGTGAGTTGCAAGTGGATTTGCAAGGAGAATCTGCAAGTTGTGATGTAGCGGGTTTATATGCTGGATCAGAAAAAAGCGCTGTTGAGCAGCATGTTGCGGTATCTCATTTGCAACCTAATACACGTAGCCGTGAATGTTATAAAGGGATTTTAAATCACGAGGCACGAGGTGTGTTTGAGGGTTCAATTTATGTAACCCGTGAGGCGCAGGGTACGGATGCAGCATTAAAAAATAGAAATATTTTATTGTCAGCCTCATCGCAAGTGAATACAAAACCAAGATTAGAAATTTATGCGGATGATGTAAAGTGTGCGCATGGTGCAACCACTGGCCATTTAGATGAATCCGCCTTGTTTTATATGCAATCAAGAGGCATTTCGTATGACGAGGCAAGGCAATGGTTGCTGATGGCTTTTTCGGAAGAAGTGTTATCACGCCTGACCTTAACGCCATTACGTGACGCGTTATCAAAAGAAATAGCGTGTGTTTTTTAGTGGGTTAATTTTTGAATCGTGCCCCCCTTTCGGGGCCCGTTGTTGCGTTGCAAGCGAAGCACTCCCCTTTTCGGGGCTGTTATTGCGTTGCAAGCGGAGACAATCCCCCTTTCGGGGTCTGTTGTTGCGCTGCAAGCGAAGACAATCCCCCTTTCGGGGTCCGTTGTTGCGTTGCAAGCGAAGCAACCCCCCTCCGGGTCCGTCATTGCGAGCGTAGCGAAGCAATCTATGTGAGGTATTATGTTAAACATTAAAAAAATTCGACAAGATTTTCCAATCTTGCACCAACCATTTCACAACAAACCGTTTGTGTATTTTGATAATGCGGCAACAACGCAAAAGCCACAACAAGTGATTGATGCGGTGAGTCAATATTATCAGTGCTATAACGCGAATGTGCATCGCGGCGTGCATACCTTAAGTGAGCGCGCCTCTGAAGCTTATGCGTGTGCTAGAAAAACAGTACAGCAATTTATTCATGCAGATTCATCAAAAGAAGTTATTTTTACAAAAGGTACGACAGAAGGTATTAATTTGCTTGCGCAAAGTTATGGTCGGCACTACTTAAAAGCCGGTGATGAAATCTTGGTGTCGCACTTAGAGCATCATTCTAATATCGTGCCTTGGCAATTATTGTGTGAACAGATAGGCGCGACGTTAAAAGTGATCCCTATTAATGATGCCGGTGAAATTTTAATTGAAGCGTATCAACAACTGCTTTCTGAACACACCAAAATTGTTGCTGTCAATCATATTTCAAATGCCTTGGGCACCATTAATCCCGTCAAAGAGATGATTGCGTTAGCACATCAGGTCGGTGCGGTGTTTGTAGTTGATGGCGCACAAGCAATGGCGCATTTACCCGTGGATGTAAAAACCTTGGATTGTGATTTTTATGTATTTTCATCGCATAAAATGTTGGGTCCAACAGGCGTGGGGGTGTTGTATGGTAAGGAAGCATTATTAGAAAAAATGCCACCTTATCAAGGCGGCGGCGATATGATTCGCCAAGTTTCGTTTGAAACGGGGGTAACTTATAACGAGTTGCCTTACAAGTTTGAAGCGGGTACGCCACCCATTGCAGGCGCCATTGGATTGGCGGTCGCAATAAATTATTTAAAAGAGATAGGGTTATCCGCCATCATGCATTATGAAGAAACTTTATTACAGTATGCGACCGCGCGTTTAAGTGCGATGCCTGAGATTCAAATTGTTGGTACGGCTTCTAAAAAAGCCGCCATTATTAGCTTTTTGTATGAGGGTGTGCATGCGCATGATGTAGGAACGATCTTAAATCATGAAGGGGTGGCGATTCGCAATGGTCATCATTGTGCAATGCCTTTAATGGCGCGTTTGGGTGTGCCTGCGACATCACGTGCTTCGCTTGCTTTTTACAACACCAAAGAAGAAGTGGATCAATTTATTTTGGCATTGCAGCAGATAAAAGAGGTGTTTCATTAATGTTGGATTTAAGAGAGCTTTATCAAGAAGTGATTATTGATCACAATAAAAACCCGAGAAATTTTCACAAATTGCCTTGTTGCAGTCACACAGCGGAAGGGTTCAATCCTTTATGTGGGGACAAAATTACTTTATATGTGGACGTGGCGTCTGACAAAATTGCGGATATCAGTTTTCAAGGCGCAGGGTGTGCGATTTCCACCGCGTCTGCTTCTTTGATGACGGAAATAGTGAAAGGTAAAAAAATCTCAGAAGCAAAAAATATTTTTTCTGTTTTTCATGATTTGCTAATGGGTAAAGAGAATGCGTTGACACCCGACCTAATGGGTAAGTTGACGGTCTTGGCGGGGGTGAAAGCCTATCCTGCGCGGGTTAAATGTGCCACCTTGGCTTGGCATGCTTTTCAAACCGCGTTGCAAGGTGATAAAAGTGCGGTTTCTACGGAGTAAGCCATGCAAACAGAATTAAAAACGAAGATTATTAATGCGTTAAAAATGGTTTACGATCCTGAAATCCCTGTCAATATTTATGATTTAGGCTTGATTTACCATATTGATATTAATGACAACCAAGAAGTCATGGTTCAAATGACTTTAACTTCGCCGAATTGTCCTGAGGCGCAAACCTTGCCGTGCATGGTGCAAACGGCAGCATTAAATGTAGAATCCGTTAACCAAGTTAATATTGACTTGGTGTGGGAGCCGCCATGGACTAAAGATCTCATGTCAGAAGAGGCCAAGGCGTTGTTGGGTTTGATCTAAAGCGGGCACAAGCTAATATCAAGGACGCTATGATAAAAAAAGTATTGATTGCCAATCGCGGTGAAATTGCTTGCCGCATCATCAAAACAGCAAAGAAATTAGGGATAAAAACAGTTGCTGTTTATTCAGCTGCTGATAAACAAGCTCAGCACGTGCAGTTAGCAGAGGAAGCAGTTTTCTTAGGGGTGACCCTGCAAGAAAGTTATTTAAATGCAGAAAAAATCATTGTTGTTGCTCAACAAACAAAAGCACAAGCGATTCATCCTGGTTATGGGTTTCTTGCGGAAAATCCTGATTTTGCACAACGGTGTGTTGCCGCCAATCTGATTTTTGTAGGGCCTTCTGCAGAAGTGATTCGCTTGATGGGGCATAAAGATGCTGCAAAGCGGGTGGTTGCGGAGTTAGGCATTCCTTTATTGCCAGGCTACCATGGCGACAACCAAGGCGCTCAATTTCTATTAAAAGAAGCGGAAAAAATGGGTTTTCCTGTTTTGTTAAAAGCAGCCGGTGGCGGTGGTGGCAAGGGCATGCGTATTGTAGAAAGCGCTGCTAATTTTGAAGCGCAATTATCTGCAGCAAAACGAGAATCTTTATCAGCATTTGGTTTTGATAAAATCATCATTGAAAAATATTTAGAAAACCCACGGCATATTGAAGTGCAAGTTGCAGCGGATGGTTTGGGTCATGTGGTGCATCTATTTGAGCGAGACTGTTCAATCCAGCGTCGTTATCAAAAAATTGTTGAAGAAGCACCTGCGGTTTGTTTGTCTGAAACCCTTAAAAAGAAGCTCTACGCGGCCGCCATTAAGATAACCCAACATATTCAATATCAAGGGGTTGGCACGATTGAATGTTTGGTCGAGGGAGATGCGTTTTATTTCATGGAGATGAATACGCGTTTGCAAGTGGAGCATCCTGTGACTGAATTGATTACGCAGCAAGATTTGGTTGAGTGGCAATTTAAAATTGCAAACAACGAAGCCTTGCCATTAACGCAGTCAGAGATTGTTTCTCATGGTCATGCGATTGAGCTGCGCTTGTGTGCTGAAGATCCTGATAATGCCTATTTGCCTTCTGCGGGTAAAATACGTTATTTGCGCTGGCCAACGGCGCTTCGTGTAGACACAGGCATAGCAGAAGGAGATGTGATCACCATCCATTACGATTCTTTGATGGCAAAGTTAATTACCTTTGGAGAAACACGTCTTGATGCAATACATCAATTACAGCAAGGCGTTGATCAGACAGAAATCATTGGGGTGACCACGAACCGTACTTTTTTGAAAAAGATCATTGCATTGCCTGATTATCAGGCCGGCAAGCTTTCTACGCAGTTTATTCCGCAACATCAAGCATTATTATTTACAGCACCTATGCCGCAATGGGATGTTATTTTACCTTTGGCGAGTTTGTTTGTTTTAAAAAATAATGCCGTTTTGTCTGAAGGTGAAGATGTCTATTCTCCTTGGCGTGCCTTGTGCGGCTTTCAGTTAAATCAAGCGCCACACGCAACCCTTTATTTTTATGTGAAAAATGATGAAGTGGCGGTAACGCTTACGCAAGATCACTGTCACAGTCGTTTATTTAAAACGGCTGTCTCTTTTAGTGATGTGAAATATAACGCTGAAAATCATCAAATCTCAGCAGTGTTGGCAGGGAATGAGTGTGCGGCAACGTTCATTAAACTAGAAAATAATTTACACATTTTTTATGCGGGATGGCATGATGTGATCCAGCTTAAAGGTGATTTTTTAGCAGAAGAAACGGATGCGCATGAAACCTGTATTCGTGCGCCCATTCCCGGTAGTATAGTGGCTGTTTTGGTCAAAGAAGGTGAGCCCGTATCTCGTGCGCAACCTTTAGTGGTGATGGAAGCCATGAAAATGGAACATACCATCGTTGCACCCAAAGCCGGTACGGTTCATCAAGTTCACTTTAAAGTAAAAGATCAAGTAGAAGAAGGCATGGAACTCATGAAGCTTTCATTTGATTAGCTTGTGTATTTTTAAGAGAGAAAACGCATGCACCACGTTGCTTCGAAAACACATTTTTCTTTGCCTCAACAGGTGAAGTTAGTGGAGGTGAGTCCGCGTGATGGTTTGCAAAATGAAAAAAAGCGGGTTGCCACAGACATTAAAATTGAGCTTATCGATCGTCTTTCGCAAACAGGATTAAAAGCCATTGAAGTCAGTAGTTTTGTATCCGCAAAAAAAGTACCGCAATTAGCTGATGCAAGTGAAGTCTTGCGTCGAATTCATCGTCAAGTGGGTGTGCATTATCCGGTGTTAGTGCCTAATTTAATGGGTTTTGACAATGCCATACAGGCGGGCGCAAAAGAAATTGCTATTTTTGGTTCTGCTTCTGAAACTTTTTCACAAAAAAATATTAATTGTTCTATTGCAGAAAGTTTAAAGCGTTTTGCTAGTGTCATGGTTAAAGCAAAAACATTGGCAATCCCTGTGCGTGGATATATTTCGTGTGCATTTGGTTGTCCTTATGAAGGAAAGATAGCAATTCAGTCTGTTTTATCGATGGCAGAAAAAATGCTGTCGTTAGGGTGTTATGAAATTTCAATTGGCGACACCATCGGGGTAGGCACCCCCCTACAAGCAAAAACTTTATATCGTGCTTTGATGCAAGTGGTGCCGGTAACGCAGTTGGCGGCGCACTTTCATGATACTTACGGCCAAGCCTTAGCAAATATTTTTGCGGTGTTAGAAGAGGGCGTTGCTGTATTGGATGCGTCGGTTGCCGGGTTAGGGGGTTGCCCTTATGCGGTGGGCGCAACGGGTAATGTCGCAACAGAAGATGTATTGTATCTATTAAATGGCTTAGGCATTGAAACAGGGGTAGATTTAAAAGCCTTGGTCGCCGTCGGTAAATTTATTTGTGCGGCGTTAGGCAAAGCCACACAATCTAAAGTCGCAAAGGCAATGCACGCATGAAAAAAGGAATGGGTTTTAATAAAGTAGCCGCGTCTTATCAGCAAGCCTTATCGGGCCTTGAAAATAATATGACGGTCATGATCGGTGGTTTTGGGTTATGCGGCATTCCTGAGGGGTTAATTGATGAGGTGCATCAACTCGGTGTAACGGGATTAACCTGTATTTCGAATAATGCAGGCGTTGATAATTTTGGTTTAGGTAAGTGGTTGAGTAAGCGGCAAATCAAAACCATGATTTCTTCTTATGTGGGTGAAAATGCATTGTTTGAATCGCTTTTATTGACAGGTGAATTAGAAGTGATTTTAACACCCCAAGGCACCTTGGCTGAAAAAATACGTGCAGGCGGTGCCGGTATTCCCGCTTTTTATACGGCAACGGGGGTGGGAACGGTCATTGCAGAAGGGAAAGAATCAAAAACGTTTAACCATCGCCCTTATATATTAGAAGAAAGTTTAACAGCCGATTTTGCTTTGATTAAAGCATGGAAGGCGGACACTCTGGGTAATTTAATTTATCGTGGTACTGCGATGAATTTTAATCCTGTGATGGCAACGGCAGGGCGCATTACCGTTGCAGAAGTAGAAGAAGTGGTTGCGCCGGGTGAGATTGATCCGAATCATGTGCACACACCCGGTATTTATGTTGATCGGATTATTGTAGGGAAGTTTGAAAAACGGATTGAGCAACGCATAACGCGCGGGTAACTTGAATGAAAATGGATTTCCTGCCCATTTTAAAAAACATGCCTGGCCATCTTTATTGGAAAGATGTGCAAGGCATTTATTTGGGATGTAACAAGCGTTTAGCGCGGGCTGCAGGCTTTGCCCGTGAACAAGACATCATGGGTAAAACGGATTTTGATTTGCCATGGCAGCAGCAAGCTGCCACCATTCAAGCCAATGAGCAGCAAGTGATTCGTAGTGGTATTGGGGTGGTTCAAGAAGAAAAACGCAAAATTGCAGATGGTAGCGAATTGGTTTTTCTTACCAATATTGTGCCCATGTATGATGAAAATCAAAAAATAACAGGCCTGATTGGTATGGCGCTCGATATTACCGAATACAAAAATTCTGAAAAAGATTTAGATAAAAAAATTCAAGCTTCTCAGCGACAAGATCATGAAAAAACACAGCTGTTGGTGAGTGTGAGTCATGAGCTTCGTACGCCTTTGGTGGGCATATTAAGCATGCTGCGCGCATTTGATAAGTTATTGTTGCCGTTGCAGGCGCAAGAGTATCTTCAAGACATTAAAATATCTACAGAACATATGTTGTCATTAACGCATGATTTGCTAGACAATGCCAAAATGGCAGAAGGCAAAATGCAGTTATTGAAATCGCCATTTCATTTGCGCGAGTTGTTGTTACAAATTCATGCCATGATGTTGCATCATGCACGCCTTAAGTCATTGCAACTTATCTATGAGATAAAAGACGAAGTGCCTTCCCTTGTGGTAGGGGATGAGCGTGCGATAAAACAAATATTAATTAACTTGATGAGCAATGCCATTAAATTTACTTTGCAAGGCGAGGTGTTATTGCAAGTGTCACTTGTGAAAAAATCACCTCAGGGTGTAGAAATAGCCTTATCTGTGAGGGATACAGGCGTAGGTATTCCAGAAGATAAGCAAGTCGCTATCTTTGATCGCTTTGCGCATGCTGATCCTTTGTTAGCACGCGAACAGGGCGGCAGTGGTTTAGGGTTATCGTTGTGCCAGCAGTATTTAGTGTTAATGGGTGGGCATATCACTGTAAAAAGCGAAGTAGGTTATGGTTCGCAATTTACCTGTGTTATCCCGTTTTCTTTACCTTCGGATGAAAAAATGAATATGGCTGAAGAAGCGGCAGTGTCTGTACCTGTGGGCGAAGAAGTGCCTCGTAATTTTGTAAAACCCCATTTTTTATCTGCGCAAGCGGAGCAGCTGATCAGGGTGTTGTTGGTAGAAGATAATCTGATTATTCAAAAAGCGCATACGTTGTTATTGCAAGAGATGGGGTGTTGGGTCGATGTAGTAGACAGGGGAGAGTTGGCGCTATCGCGTATTTCCCAAGGTGAAAACTACGATATGATTTTTATGGATATTGGTTTGCCGGGAATCACAGGCATTGAAGTGGTGAAACAAATTCGTGAGTGGGAATTGATGCAGATGCGTTTCTCTTTGCCCATTATTGCGATGACGGCCTATCTTAATGCAGAAGAACATGAGCGTTGTTTGGATGCGGGCATGGATGCAGTGATTACCAAGCCCATTCAAATGAATGAATTGCGTTGTGTCATCATGAGTTTTTTACCCCCGCAGCAGCATGTTCACTGAGGTTGTTATGCAAACGGACTCTCCTGGTTTTTTATTGAGGCAAGCGATACAAAAAGAAAAACCATTGCAAATTGCAGGCGTGATAAATGCTTACTGTGCTGTGATGGCAACCACAGTAGGTTTTCAAGCGTTATATTTGTCAGGTGCGGGGGTGGCGAATGCGTGTTTTGCTTTGCCTGATTTGGGCATGACAAGCTTAGACAATGTGGCAGAAGAAGTGCGCCGCATTACAAGCGCGACCTCGCTTCCTTTATTGGTGGATGCAGACACCGGTTGGGGGCATGCACTGAATGTTGCACATACCATTCAAGTGTTAGAAAAAGCCGGCGCTGCGGGAGTCCACATTGAAGATCAAGTTTTTGCAAAACGTTGTGGCCACCGCGAAGGTAAGCGCTTAGTTGAAACGACGGAAATGTGTGAACGCATACAAGCCGCTGTACAAGCAAAAAAAGATAAGTCGTTTGTGATTATGGCGCGCACAGATGCCGCCAGTGTAGCGGGTGTGCCAGAGGCAATACAACGTGCGCAAGCGTATGTGGCGGCAGGGGCAGACATGATTTTTGCAGAAGCGGTGACGAGTTTGTCAGACTACAAGCAATTTGTCAGTGCGCTGAGTGTGCCCGTGTTGGCGAACATGACCGAGTTTGGCAAAACGCCTTTGTTTACCATAGAGGCATTACGTGAAGTGGGTGTTAGCATGGTGTTATATCCTTTGAGTGCCTTTCGAGCGATGAATCAAGCGGCTTTGCAGGTATATCAAACGCTAAGACAAACGGGTACACAGCAAAGCGTGTTACCGCAGATGCAAACGCGAGAGGCGTTATATCAATTTTTAAATTATGCGCAGTTTGAAAAGCAATTGGATCAATCATCATGAATATGAAAAAAACAGGTGGATTAGCAGGTGTGGTGGCAGGAGATTCTGCTATTTGTACCGTGGGTGTGGAAGGCAAGGGCTTAACATATCGGGGCTATGACATTCATGATTTAGCGCAAGGCGCGACGTTTGAAGAAGTGGCCTATTTATTACTGTATGGTAAATTGCCCACGCAAACTGAGTTAACGCATTACCGTGATAAATTAATTTCACTGCGTGTTTTGCCCGCGCCGCTTAAAATCATTTTAGAGCAGCTACCGCGCGAGGCACATCCGATGGCGGTTTTGCGAACGGGTTGCTCTGCCTTAGGGCTGTTTGAACCAGAAACTGCTTCACATAATGCCGTGCAGGTAGGAGATCGTTTAATGGCATTGTTTCCTGCCATGTTAGCGTATTGGTATCACTATTCTCGCCAACAAGTGCGCATTGAAACGAATGTAGAGGAGCCCAGTGTAGCGAGTTATTTTTTACATTTATTGCATGGGAAAAAGCCAGAGGCGTTGTTGGTGCGTGCTGTAGATGTCTCCCTTATTTTATATGCTGAACATGAATTTAATGCCTCTACCTTTGCTGCGCGGGTAACCGCGGCGACAAAAGCGGATCTTTATGCGGCAATCACAGCGGCCATTGGTGCGCTGAGTGGGCCTTTACATGGTGGTGCGAATGAAGAGGCTATGGCATTGATTGCGCGTTTTGCAACGCCTGCTGATGCGGTGGCAGAGCTGAAACAATTGCTGGCGCAAAAAGCATTGATTATGGGGTTTGGTCATCGCATGTATACGGTGAGTGATCCTCGTTCTGACATTATCAAAGCTTGGGCAGAGCGCTTGGCGTTGCATTTTCATGAAGAAAATTTATTTCAAGTTGCGTTGGCGATTGAAAAAATTATGTGGGACGAAAAAAAGTTATTTCCAAACCTTGATTTTTACAGCGCCATTGCTTATCACTTATGCGGCATCCCAACGCATTTATTTACGCCGCTCTTTGTATTTTCACGCACCAGTGGGTGGGTGGCGCATGTCGCAGAGCAGCGTGCCAATAATAAGTTAATACGTCCTACATCCCACTATACGGGCCCAGATCACCAGCCATTTATTTCCCTCCAAGACAGAAAATAGCTAAAATAGTCTGTTTTTTTAGATGGATTGCTTCGCTGCGCTCGCAATGACGGCCCGGAGGGGAAAAGTGTCATTGCGAGTGCAGTAATGCCCCCCCGCCGGGCCGTGTAGTAACGGCCCCCTCCGGGCCGTCATTGCGAGTGTAGTGACGCCCCCCTGGGGGGACCGTCATTGCGAGTGTAGTGACGCCCCCCTGGGGGGACCGTCATTGCGAGTGTAGTGACGCCCCCCTCCGGGCCGTCATTGCTTTCGTCAGCGAAGCAATCCATCTATCTTTGGCGATTAAAAATGCGTGTATTGGGCATTGAAACTTCTTGTGATGAGACCGCGGCGGCTGTTTATGATAGTCAGCAGGGCTTGATGTCGCATGTGCTTTACAGCCAAATTCCCTTGCACCTTCGTTATGGTGGCGTTGTGCCTGAGTTGGCATCGCGTGATCATGTCCGTAAGTTACTGCCACTTGTCAAAGAAGCGCTTGCAAAAGCGCATACCCCTTGGGGCGCCATAGAGGGAATTGCTTATACGCAAGGTCCTGGCTTGGGGGGGGCGTTGCTTGTTGGCACGGTGTTTGCACGTGCGTTAGGCTATGCCTTACAAAAACCAACGTTGGCAGTGCACCATTTAGAGGGGCATTTGCTAGCGCCTTTTTTAGAGGAGGAAGCGCCCACGCCGCCGTTTGTTGCCTTGCTGGTTTCAGGGGGGCACACCCAGTTAATGAAGGTGAATGCCATTGGCGATTATCATCTGTTAGGCCAATCACTAGATGATGCAGCGGGTGAAGCGTTTGATAAGGTGGGGAAGCTATTGGGTTTAGGTTATCCTGCGGGTGCAGCATTGGCTAAATTAGCAGAGTCAGGTTTGCCAGGCTATTTTAAGTTTCCGCGTCCTTTAATCCACCGTGATGATCTTGATTTTAGTTTTAGTGGGTTAAAAACAGCGGTATTACATGCTTGGCAACAGTCCCCAAAAACAGATCAAGATAAAGCAAATATTGCCTATGAATTTCAAGCGGCGGTAGTAGATACCTTGGCGGTGAAGTGTGCTAAAGCCTTGCAGCTGACGCAATGTCAGCAGTTAGTGGTGGCGGGAGGTGTGAGTGCGAATAGTGTATTGCGTGCGCGTTTGCAACGTGACATGGCAACCATGAATGGCCGCGTGTTTTATCCTCGTTTGGCCTTTTGCACAGACAATGCCGCCATGATTGCTTATGCTGGCTGGCATTATTTATGTGCTGGCAAGCACGATCCAGATTTAAAAATCCACGTACGTACCAGATGGGAGTTGGGAAATGGATAGTAAACTACTTGAGATTTTAGTGTGCCCCATTTGCAAAGGTAAATTGATTTATCAAAAAGAAAAACAAGTATTAATTTGCAAATTTGATCGTATTATCTATCCCATTAAAAATGGCATTCCAGTCATGTTAGAAGAAGAAGGAAGACCCTTAACATTAGAAGAGAAGGATGCGCTCTCATAAAAGTGAATCTGAAAGACCCTTTTTCTCACCCAATCACGCCGTAGCTTCAGCGAAGGCGGATGGTGCCGATGGCGAGAGTCGAACTCACGACCTACTGATTACGAATCAGTTGCTCTACCAACTGAGCTACATCGGCTTATTTGTGGTATTTCACGGGGCCATCCCTGGCCCTGCATTGTGGCTGTAAGCAAGGCACCCTGGGCAACATCGTGTTGCCCGTTTACCGCTCGACTTGCTCGCGCTAAACCCAACTGAGCTACATCGGCTTATTTGTGGCATTTCACGGGCCATCTCTGGCCCTGCATTGTGGCGCTTAAAAATGAAGAGGCAAGTATAAGAATAATGTAGTGATAATACAATCATCAATCAAAGCAGCTAGCCTAAAATCCAGCGCACCACGTGAGGGGTTTTTTTATAAAAAGTGAAGGTGCGTAGCTTTTCTAGGGCAATACCTAAAAGATACATGGTGGCTAATAAAGCTAAGTAATACAGCAAGTAATGTGTGTTAAAGCCGATAATGCCTGCCAGTGGTAGCAATAGGTGGTCAATTGCAGCAATGTGAAAGAGGTACATAAACAAGGAGGCTTCACCCAAGGGGCGCAAGGAAATTAAAAGAGGTATTCTGGGGTGTAAGTAATCAATAATAATCAATACGCTCAGCGCCATGCCCATTGCAAAAATCATGAAGCCAGGGACAGGCGGGTAAAATAATTCTATATAACCATACCGAACAGATTGTTGGCCTGGAAAGTGTTGCCAGAGCATAGCTCCCACAACCAGCAACAATAACGCTGCAGTGATAAAGGCAGGATGTGCGAAGGTGCGTATTGCTGTAGTGGCATAACGCATTTTCCCCACAAGCACACCAAATAAACTAATAGATAGCCATGGAAATAGCGGAAACCAGCCATCGATTAAATATCGATGGGGCGCTTCTTTTAAGAAAGTTAACCAGTAAATGTGAAAATTTTCCGTGGGCAACGTCAAGAATACAGTGGGTTCATAGTGCATATGAAATTGCAAAAAAGGGGTGATCGATAAAATAATAACGCTTAAAAATAAGATGATTTTGTTATTTAACCTGCCTAAGAGATTAATAATAGGCAGTGAGATCCCTATAAAATAAAGCACATCAAAATTCACAAAAGGAATGAGCTGATTCATAAAATCAAACAGCCCTGCGACAATAAACAAGAAAAAACACCGTTCAATAGAAAGCAATAAACTATTTTCTTTTTTGTAACTTAACCCAACCATCATGCTGGCTAAGGTAATAAATAAAGGTGCTGCTAAACTGGAGGCTAGCCGAAATAACCAGGGTGCTGAATCGTGGCTTAAAATCGCCATATTGGCGCCGACCATTAAAATAATGGCAATAGAACGGACGATATCGACAGTGAGGTCACGCTTGAATTTCATGATTCACCTTCAGATTTAGAATGTTATTCATTGAGTGTAGCCTATACTTTTTTTGTCTTCGTGGTATACAAATAACACAGTGCGCTGTCCCATGAACATTCAATACGAATGGCTTTTGTAAATGCTAATGTGAGCTGTGGCAAAGGGCGCAAGCATATCACCGTGTGAAGCTGAGGCATCTGATTAATGCGTTGTGCTAATGCCCTTAACAAGGTTGGGGGAAAGCACGTCGCATTGATTAAGACGACCGTGGCTTGCGTGAAAGGTACTCTTAAAAAATCACCTAAGATAAAATTTAATTTGCGATTAGATTCATAAAATACAGGTAATTCTGTTTGGATACGCTGCGCAGCAGTGTATGCTTGCTGATGTAGTTCGCTTAAATATTCTATACCATGGGATTCTTGCACGTTTGTTTGTAAAAAAACTTGTGCAGAAACACGGCCAACACCAGACCCCAGATCAAAAAAAATATCTTGTTTCGTTAAGTGAATATGCTTTAAAAGCTTGTTCAAGCCTTGCGGTAAAATTTCACCATAATTGGCTTGGATAGGATCTGTTTTTTTTAAATGGTAAGGCTTTTTTTGTTGATAAATTAAATCTAAATAGCGCTGTGAGAGGTGTTTTAATGTCGTCATTTCAAGGTGGGGTGAGTAAGGAATAAAGTGATTTTATCATGATAGACAAACGCAGCGATGAAAAATATCAACAATTGCAAATGGCTGTGAATACGCACACCGATGTTAATTTTCAGCAACAAGCTTTCAAGCTTACACTGATGCGTCGTATCAGCGAAAATGGCTTAGTATTTTTGCTGCAATATAGTGGTTTACTACTATGTACAGTAACAGACAAACCTTTGTTGGTTTGGTTTGCAACAGGGAGTGCCTGTGGTTTTGCATTCTTGCGAGGCTATAGCATTTTGCTAGGGGTGTGGCTGGGTAGCCTCGCAGCTTATTTGTCCGCAGGCGCGCCTTTTTATCTTGCGCTGGATGCTGCAATAATCTATTCAGCGCAAACAGCCGGTTTGTTGTATGTGATACGTCGTTACTGCGGTGCTACGTTATTGTTTAGCACCCTTACTGCGTTATTAAAATTTTTATTGTGTGCCATTTTAATTGTCTCTGCTGCAAGTATCAGCTTGTTTTTTCTCTCTTTGCGTGTCGCAGCGATAACGCCTTCTTTTTCAGTGTGTTTGCAATGGATATTCGCAAACTTAAACGGCTTATTTGTTTTTTCAACCGCGTTGTTGACATTAGATGCTTATTTTCCGCAATGGTCTTCTTTTAAATTAAACAATAAAATACAGCTCATTTTTTCTTATTTTATTTGGGGGGTATTAAGCGCGGTCATGTTGATAAGTAATGCGTGGGCTTACATCGCTTTTTTTAGTATTTCAAGCTTGATCTACTTGGTTTTATTGCACTTGTTGTGGGGTGAGTGTGCTGCCATTGCTGCTGTTTTTATTCAAGCTTTGATTTGGGCGATGGCAGGTTTGTTTGTGCCACAATCGCCACTGCCGCTGCAAGTGTTATTGCTATTAGAAATACTGAGCAGCTTAAGTTTGATGATCATGGCGACACGTGCGCGGCAACAGCGCATCGTCAACATCGGATAAACTACGTTCATCACGTGCGCCAGGCAGCAGGGTGACATTTTCAGGCAAATCTGCAGACTGGCAACGCCACAGTAAACTCTGATCGGGGTTGAGATAGGGTGTGAAGCGTAATACCTTGTTTGCCAGTGCTTGGTTAGCCTGATGGCCATACACCACATGGATAGCGCCTTGCTGAATTTCAATATGATGAACGTAGCGCCCTTGCGCTGCCGTCAAGCCCAATGCGCTTAATTGCATAGGGGCTTGTCCCGTTTCATAAAATGCTTCTGAAAAGGCCATCTGAATAGGGGTTGCAAGTGTAAATCCTTCTGCAATCTGTGTGCGCTGTAAATAACGCTGATAAGAAGGTAACCCAAATCCCATTAATACCGCTATTAATGCAATGACTAGCATGATTTCTACCAGCGTAAAGCCTTTAGACTTCTTCCCAAACTCACTGCAGGGAGCGAATTGTTTCGTCGATGCGGCGCTCGAATCCTCCTGTACTGGCGTGTACACTCCGGTTCTACGCTCCGCGTCTTCTCGCACTTCGCTCCCTGCAGTGAGTTTGGAAAGAAGTTTATTATTTTCCATGTCTATCCTTTTTAACATAATTAAGTTATTATTTGTTGCATATAATATGGAATTGACCGGAGAAGTCAATGCGCAGTGTGCATGCCTTTCATCTCGCGCGTATTCGTCGCGCAATGCAAAAAAATTTTAAAAATGAGGTGGCTAAATGGCCACAGAAAGAAGCTCAACGGTTCTATGTGCAGCTTTCGACCTTGTTACAGTCGGGGATGAGTTTGTTGCAATCGCTACACATCATCATAAACCTGCAACAGGCTACTTTTCATAGGCTCTTGCAAGACCTTCAGTCACAAATTGTACAAGGCTGTAGTTTTTCTCAATCTTTGTTGCGATACCCACGTTGCTTTGATGTTTTATCTGTACAAGTTTTATCGGCTGGCGAGGCGAGCGGCCAACTTGCGCAAAGTTTGCAAGAGGTTGCGCGATATCACGCTGAAATGATGGCACTCAAGCATACTTTTTGGAAGGCGCTCAGTTACCCTTGCCTATTATTGCTAGGGAGTTTGGGTGTGGTGGCTTATGTATTATTAGGATTGGTGCCGCGATTTGAATTGTTTTTTTCTGATATGCAGTTACCTTTGCCATTTTGCACACAGTGTTTGTTGTTTTTATCACACGCAGTATCCAGTACAGGTTTTAAAGTTGCCACAATTGTTTTATTGTTGGTGCTCGTTGGGATGATCACTTTGCAGAAGTCGCTGCTTTATCAGTTGCCGGGTGTTCGTGTCTTGCGCCAATATTATGTGCAGCAAAGGTTTGCCTATGTGTTAAGTATGGTGCTGGCTGCGGGCATACCCTTGAGCGAGGGCTTAGTATGGGCGGCCAAAAGTGCACACACAGCATCTATTAAAACAAAATTATTGCAGGTAAAAGACCAGGTAGTGTTGGGCTATACTTTGACGCAAAGCTTAGAAAATGCCGCATTATTTAGCGCGAGCTTTATACATATCATTGCGGTGGGAGAAGAAACGGGTGATTTAGTAGCCTTACTAAAGCAAGCGATGCACTGGACTCGCCAAGAGGTTGACCATTTTTTATCTAAAATATTGGTCTTTTTTGAGCCGTGTATGTTGATTTTTTTTGGTTTTGTTGTGATTTTGCTTGTTTTATCCATTTATTTTCCATTTTTTGAGTTGATGGCGGCGTTTTAAGAGTTTTTTGTTCAACATAGGCTATATTGAAATAAACAAATCGATAGATAGGGTGAAATATGAGAGTTTTATTGGTTGAAGATGATGAATTGCTGGGGGATGGCGTTCGCGTAGGCTTAAACCATTATGGGCATGCCGTAGACTGGGTTAAAGATGGCCAGATGGCGCTCAGGGCTATCAAAAATGAGTCGTTTGACATTATCGTATTAGATTTAGGCTTGCCTAAAGTTTCTGGTTTAACTGTTTTGCGTGAAATTCGTGCCAGCGGTGTGACAACCCCTGTTTTGATTTTAACGGCATTAGATACCATCGATGATCGTGTAAAAGGTTTAGACAGCGGCGCGGATGATTATTTAACGAAGCCCTTTGATTTAGAAGAGTTATTGGCGCGTTTGCGCGCACTGCATCGCCGTTTTTCTAAGCGGGCCATTCCTGTGATTGAGCATGGTGATGTGATATTAGATCCAGCTGCGTTCATGGTGAAAGTGAAGGGAGAGCAAGTCAATTTGCCTCGTCGAGAGTTTATTTTGTTGCAAACCTTATTAGAAAACATCGGTCATGTATTATCTCGCGAACAACTTTGCCAAAGTTTGTATGGTTGGGAAGATGATGTCGACAGCAATACCTTAGAAGTCCATATTCACAATATCCGTAAAAAAGTGGGCGTGAATTTTATTCGCACTATCCGTGGTGTGGGTTATATGATTGAAAAAGCGGAAAACAGCGAACAAAAAGCAGAATAAAATGATTGTAATGGTATTTTGCGCTCCGCAAAAAAACCGGGCTTCGCTTAGCGTAGCAATGATACTTTTTCCCTTTCGGGCTGTTGTTGCTACGCCAGGCGAAGCAATCTATTTTCCCTTTGGGCCGTTGTTGCTGCGTAAGCGAAGCAATCTATTTTCCCTTTGGGCCGTTGTTGCTGCGTAAGCGAAGCAATCCATCTTCCCTCCGGGCCGTCATTGCGAGCGTAGCGAAGCAATCCATCTTGGAGAGATGAGAAACAGCTGTTATTTTCTTAAGGTGACAGCATTACGTGAACAGTTTTTTTATTGGTACGCCAAGTATGCCTTCTATTCGTAAGTTTTTACTGATCAATTTGTTGTTGACGATTACGCTAACCACCTATGTTACTTTGGTGGGAAATTATTATATCGATCAAAAAGAAATACAAAAGCATCTTGATATGTTGATGAGTCAATATGCCTTTTCTTTGCAAGCCTTGTTAAGTCATGAAGATATCCCGCAACACTATAAAGAAATCCAAAAACAGTTAAACGAGGTGCCCAAGTTGGCGAAAGAGTATATTGATAGTCGCCAAAGTAATTATCAAATTTTAATTTGGGATCGCAGTGGTAGTTTGTTATTGCATTCTGCAAATGCCCCGCATATTGCACTAAAAGATTATCGTCCGGGCTACAGCGATGTGTATGCCGATGGTAAACCTTGGCGTGTGTTTTCATTAGCAGGGCAACATACGCAATACAATATTTCTGTGTTAGAGGGCTATGATATTCGTAACGATTTGGCGCAACGCATTACGCGAGATGATATTTATGTGATGTTAATTACCTATCCTTTATGTGGCTTATTGATTTGGGTCATCATTGGGCGAGGTTTAAATATTTTACGTAAAGTCGCCAATGAGGTTGCTAACCGTGCGCCCAGCCATTTGGTGCCGGTGAATATTGAGTATGTGCCGGTTGAAATCAAACCGTTGATTGATGAATTAAATCGTTTGTTTTTACGCTTGCAATTGGCTATTGAGCGTGAAAAACGTTTTTCAGGCGATGCAGCGCATGAGTTGCGTACGCCTTTGGCTGCGTTGAAAACACAAACGCAAGTGGCGCTGAAAGCAACGGATCCTATTGAGTTGCGGCATATTTTATTAAATGTGATTTCGGGTGTAGATCGCTGCACGCATGTCATTCAACAGTTATTAACCCTCAGCAAACTTGCACCAGAAGCCGATACGATTAACGATTCTATCCAAGTCAGTTTGGTGAAGCTGACAGCAGAAGTCATTGCGCAGTTGGCGCCGATTGCTTTAGATAAAAATGTGGAAATTGTTTTAGATGCAGAAAAAGAATCTATTGCTGTGATGGGAAATGTGACTGCGCTGAGTATTTTAGTGCGTAATTTGGTAGATAATGCTATTCGTTATACCCCATCGGGTGGTTTTGTGCGAGTAGATATTTTTACGACACCAGATAGTGTGGTGTTGAAAGTCATTGATAATGGCCCAGGGATTCCGCCTGAGTTGCGTGAGCGGGTATTTGAGCGTTTTTTCAGGGTATTAGGCAACAAAAGCCCAGGCAGTGGTTTGGGGTTGGCGATTGTGCAGCAAATTGCACGGTTACATAATGCTGAATTGGTGTTGGCTGATCCGCCAGGGGGACATGGTTTAGAGGTGCGTGTTTCTTTCCCTGTTGCTTATTCTTCTTAAGGGGGAGTCTTTTTTGAAAATCGCGACTTGGAATGTAAATTCTTTGCAAGTGCGCTTGCCACATGTCGTATCTTGGTTGCAAACAGAATCGCCAGACGTGTTAGCGTTACAAGAAACTAAAATTCAAGATATTCATTTTCCGCTTTCTGCACTGACGGATCTGGGCTATCACGTGGTGTATGTAGGTGAAAAATCGTACAACGGTGTGGCGTTGTTAAGCAAAGTATTGCCTGAAGAAGTGCTTGTTGAAATGCCTGGTTTTGCTGATCCACAGCGGCGATTTTTGGCTGCAACCATTGCAGATGTGCGTGTGTTAAATTTATATGTGCCAAATGGACAAGCGGTGGGATCAGATAAATACCAATATAAATTAAGTTGGTTATCTCAGCTCATTCAGGTTGTGCAGCAGCAATTAGCGCGATATGAACAGGTGGTCTTGTTGGGTGATTTTAATATTGCGCCAGAAGATCGTGATGTACATGATCCGAAAGCATGGGCAGGTCAAGTGTTAGTAAGTGATGTTGAGCGTGCAAAATGGTTTGAATTGTTATCGCAAGGGTTGGTGGATACCTTTCGCTTATTTACGCAAGAAGCAGGGCATTATAGTTGGTGGGATTATCGTATGAATGCGTTTAAACGGAATTTGGGTTTGCGCATTGATCACATTCTTGCAAGCCACACACTGGCACACACCTGTGCGCGTGTGCAGATTGATCGATTGCCGCGTAGTTGGGTGCGGCCATCTGATCATGTGCCTGTTGTGGCGGTATTTCAGTGAGAAGATAGGTAACCTATGCAGCAATGATGGGCCGCAAGGGAAAAATGTCACTGAGTGAGCTATTGCGACGTTAATTAGTGCGAATCTCATTTTGCATGCGTAAAAACAATAAGATGACGTAATATAAAAAGAACGCCGCGATCATGACCAACAAGGGTGTGAGCATCTCAGGTGCGATCGTGGGTTTGGTGAATTGACTTAAAGTGGCGCCTTGATGCAAGGTGTGCCACCAATAAACAGAGTAATGAATGATGGGGATGTTGATGGTGCCGATAATGACGACCATGCGGCCGGCCATCTCACCTAAACGTTGTTGTGGAAATGCAGCAATAATAGCGATATAGCCCAAATACAAAAATAATAAAATTAATTCAGAGGTTAAACGCGCATCCCAAATCCAATAAGCGCCCCACATGGGTTTGCCCCACAAAGCACCGGTGATTAATGCTAATAAAGTAAAGCTGGCGCCAATCGGCGCGCTGGCTCTGATGGCCATATCTGCAATTTTAATTTTCCAAACGAGGGCGAGTAGCGCCCAGCACGCCATGCTGACATAGATAAACAAAGAGAGAAAAGCGCAAGGCACATGAATGTAAATAATGCGAAACCCTTCGCCTTGTTGGTAATCTGGTGGGGAAAAAATCAGCCCGCCTGCGAGTCCATACGCCATCAATAATAAAAACCCCATGCTTAACCAGGGCAAGCAACGCGTTGCAAAAGCGTAAAAATGTTTGGGTGCAAGTAAGACATGCAGGCTTTTCATCGTGGGCCCATTTTTAAAAAAGCACGGTAAGAGGTTGTCTGTGGGCGATGTAAAGGGGCATTGCCACGAAAATAATTTAAAAATTGTGTTTCTGCTACGCTGTGTAAGGGCGTGTTGTGTTTGCTTAATTCGAGATAGTGATTTTTCAGCATTTTTACGCTCATTTGAAAGCTTTTTGTGTGGAATGCTTTATCTTCGCCGGGGTTGATATCTCTTTTAAAAAATAAAGAAAATTTTGCAAGCCCAGGATGGCGCTGTTCGTGTAAGAAGTGGAAAGGCCCCTCAAAATTTTTAAGCAAAGTAAAAAATTCTAATATATTTTCACGTGTTAGTGTGGGGTCTTGTAAGGTATTTTTTAAGCTATCTAAAAAATCTGATTTTTGATGTAGCGTGTAATCACGGCGGAGGGATAACAGCGGGTTTTTTATATAGGTGTGTGTCTCAGTGGTCGTCGTAAGCGTAAGTTGTGTTTCTGAGGAAGGCGAAGAGGTGGATCTGTCGGGGTGGTGACGCTTTGGGGTTGAAGAAGGGGTTGTGTCACCGCTGTTTGAATCAGTGTGGTATGAGGCGGTGTCCTCTTCTTCCTCTTCCTCATCATCGTTATCTTCGTTTCTATCGCACGAACTTCCAAGGTGAAGGGTGTTAGTGGTTGCTGTGTCATTGTCCGGGTGGTGAGGGGGGATTCCCAGTGCGCTGAAAGTAACAGTTGTATCGCCAGTTGCTGCTGGCGCCGAAGGCGCGTCGCTGAGAGGGGTAATTACATGGCTAGATTGGCTGTGGTCGTCGTTGGGAGGGGGCGGGGCGAGATTGTCGTCAAAAGATCTTTTTCTGGAAGGTGGTGGAGGTGGCTGTGGACACATAGCGATGCTTCCTTTAACAAAGTTACTCGCCATTCATGCCGAGTCGTAACGAAAAGGCGATGATAAAGGGGAGTAGGCCAGCACTCAATACCAAGAGCGCAATTAAAAAACAGAAAAGCGGGGTGGTATCTAACCCCCACTGTGCATAAACACCGAGGCTTAAGCCAAAAATCAAAACGGGTAGGCATAAAGGGAGAGTGAGTAACACCAATAATAAGGCATTTTGTGAAAGGCGCAGCGTCAAGGCGGCATTAAAGGCACTCAACAAGGTGAGGGTGGGGGTGCCTAAGAGTAAGCTGCCTATTAATAGATTGAGTTGTGCAAAAGGCAGGTGAAGCAAAACTGCCATCACCGGGATAAATGCCAAAATAGGTAAACAGGTTTTTAACCAATACGCTGTGATTTTAACCCAGATGATCTGCGTTAAAGGGAGCGGAGAAAGCAACATTTGTTCGAGTGTGCCGCTGGCGTAATCTTGTGAAAACAACTGGTTGATAGAGAGCAGCAAGGCTAATAAAACCGCTGTCCACAAGATGGCAGGTGCGGCTTGTTGTAAGAGGGTAGGGTTTTGTTGAAAGCTAATTGCAAACACGCACGTGATTAAGATTAAAAACCATAAGGGCGCAGTGAAGTCATTATAACGCCGTAAGCTTTGGCGTATTTCTAACTTTAATAAGGTAAAAAGGCGCATGAAGGAAGCTCAAGGTAGTGTGTTGCCAAGTCAGTTTTTTGGTGACTGGTGAAAATGACGATGCCGCTTTGCTGAGTGTGTTGCAAGATTTTATGTTGTAACCAGTGGATGCCCGCTTGATCTAAGCCTGAAAAAGGCTCATCTAAAATCCACAAGGGGGTGTGAGGTCGATAAAGTTGTGTGAGCATCAATTTTTTTTGCTGACCGATAGACAGTGCGTGTGCAGGTAAGTATGCCTGTGGTGCAAGCTGCATTTGATCTAATAATGCAGCGGGTGACAGGGCTTGCAGATACAGTGTTTGATAAAGTTGAAGGTTTTCTAACACTGTTAATTCAGGTTTTAAGCCAGGTTTATGGCCCAAGTAGAGTCTGGCGTGTGCATAGCGTGACGAGGCGGATTGAATAGAGTGTTGCTGCCAATGAATTTCACCTGTCATGGGCCAAGCTAGGCCGGCTAATAGACGCAGTAAACTGGTTTTGCCGCAGCCATTTTCACCCACAATTTGTAGGCAGTTGCCAGGGTGAGCTGTGAAACTTAAATCAGAAAAAAGCGGGGTGTGACGAAATTGGCAACGAAGATTCAGGGCGGTCAGCAAAGGGGTCTCAAAACCTGAAAACAAAGGGAAGGATAGTAATGGAGCGGGGGGTGGCAATGCAAGGGTTTACTCTATAAAATCGGCAGGTTTTTAAAGCAGTCTAATGGTGTATTTGCTAAACGGATGGGATACAGAATGCATTACTTTGCGGAATACAGTTTTTTCTTGGCTCAAATGTTCACTTGGGTGGTGGCCATTTTGGTGGTGGTGGCAGGGTGTGTTGCGATGGTATCAAAGGGCAAAGACAAACCCAATCAGGGGTTGAAAATCAAACCCTTAAATAAAAAATGGGATGAATTTTCTAAAACGCTGAATGAGGGTGTGTTATCAAAAAAAGAATTTAAAAAAGTTAATAAAGAAAAAAAATTAGATAAAAAAGAAAAGGGCATGCGCAAGAGAATGTTTGTTTTGAATTTTGAAGGAGACTTGCGTGCCAGTAATCTAGGTGCATTTCGCGAAGAAGTAACCGCTTTATTGACTATCTTAAAACCCAACGATGAAGTGGTCGTAAAAATTGAAAGTGGAGGGGGGTTGGTGCATGCCTATGGGTTAGCTGCCTCTCAATTAGATCGCATTAAACAGCGTGGCATTAAACTCACGGCATCCGTTGATAAAGTAGCTGCAAGTGGGGGTTATTTGATGGCGTGTGTGGCAGATAAAATTATTGCAGCGCCATTTGCGATTATTGGTTCAATAGGCGTGTTAGCGCAAATCCCTAATTTTCATCGCTTGTTAAAAAAACACGATATTGACTTTGAGCAAGTGACCGCAGGGGAATATAAACGTACCTTAACCGTGTTTGGTGAAAATACCGAAAAAGGCAGAGAAAAATTTAAAGAAGAAATAGATCAAATTCATGATTGCTTTAAAGAATTTGTGATAGAACATCGTCGTGCTGTCGACATCAAACAAGTAGCAACAGGAGAACATTGGTTAGCTTCTAAAGCCAAAACCTATCATTTGGTAGATGAGTTGATGACCAGCGATGATTATTTTATGGATGCCAGCAAGCAGTATGATGTTTTTGAAGTGTCTTTTATGCAGAAAAAACCTTTCTTAAATCGTTTATTAGAAAAAGCCAGTTTGTGGAGCGGTTTATGAGGGCATTTTTTCAGATGGGGGGCTATGCATTTTATGTGTGGTCTGCTTATGGTGTAACCGCGCTGGTGTTGCTGGTGAATATCGTTTGGGCTTTACGTCAACGTAAACGACATGCACCCACTTCGTAAACAGCGGCTGATGGTGATAATGAGCGTGGTGTTGTGTGTGGGGTTAGCCACGGGCTTGGTGCTATATGCTTTGCGGGCGAACATCAGTTTGTTTTACACCCCTACACAAGTGCGACAAGGTGAAACCCGACCGCAACAATTATTTCGACTAGGGGGCCTTGTGCAAAAAGGCAGTGTGCGGCATTTACAAGGGTTGACGGTGCAGTTTGTGTTAACAGATTTAAAACAGCAAGTCACGGTGGAATATACAGGGTTGTTGCCAGATTTATTTCGTGAAGGTCAAGGCATTGTGGCGCAAGGTTATTTGTCTTCACAAGGGGTGTTTTTGGCGCAAGAAGTGCTGGCTAAACACGATGAAAGTTATCGTCCATCTTACGATAGGAGAGTCTCATGAAAGTTTTCAAAAAAGTCAGTGTTATGTTGAGTGGTATATTGGTTTGCGCAATCGCATTGGCTGAGGTGACGCAAACACAAGTTGTTAACTTTAATCCGCCAATCCCTAAAAAGCCTATTAAAAAAGGCGCTTGTTGGGGTGCTTCGCAAGCGGTGCCTCGCTTTGGTGCTTGGGCTTGTGCGGCTGGACGACACAGTTATGACCCTTGTTTTAGCCAAACAGGGATAGTGAATGCAGTGGTGTGTGGTGCAGATCCTGTGCGGAATAAGCCTGGTTTTCGTTTGAGTTTGGTTCAGCCTTTACCCGCAGGAGAGGGCGTGCCTGCGTTGCCAGGGGAGGCTTGGAAAATGCGCTTAGAGGGCGGTATGGTGTGTTCAGCGGTGGTAGGTCCTCAACGCATTATTCAAAATGTGGGGAGGATTGGCTTTATTTGCCAAGATCCTGAGTTGCCCATGGGTGTGCAATCAGGTTTGCTGCTGCAACTGGATACAGGCGATATTTGGTATGGCCACCTCGTGCATTTTACTTATGCGCAAGGGCAATATCAGTTGCAAGGGGATGTTCAACAAGTTGCGTTAGATATGGTGTGGAGATGACACCAGAGTGGGGCCACTTTGCATTGGTATTAGCATGGGTTTTTGCGTTATATCAAGTTGGACTTGCAGTGGCTGCGGCTTGGAAAAAAAATCAAACGATCATGATGCTTGCGCCTGCCAGTGTGTATGGGCAGGCTTTTTTTCTTTTAATCGCCTATGCGTTATTGACATACGCTTTTTTGGTACATGATTTTTCTGTGCGCTATGTTGCATCGCATGCACACACTTTATTGCCGTGGCCTTATCGCATCTCCGCTGTGTGGGGTGCGCACGAAGGATCTATTTTATTGTGGGTGATGTTGCTGAGTGTGTGGAGTGCGGCATTTATCTTTTTTTCTGCAAAAAAAATACCGTTACGTATACAAGCCAATATGATAGGTATTTTAGGCCTATTATCATTGGGGTTTTTGACATTTTTAATTTTTACTTCCAATCCATTTTTGCGTTTATTGCCGCAAATACCCACGGAAGGGCTTGGTTTAAATCCGTTGTTGCAAGATCCTGGTCTTGCCATTCATCCACCCATGTTATACATGGGGTATGTGGGATTTGCTGTGACTTTTGCAGTGGCAATGGCGGCACTGCTTGAAGGTCAATTTGATGCGAAATGGGTGCGGTGGTTAAAACCATGGGTGTTATTGGCGTGGGCGTTTTTAACTTTTGGAATTACGTTAGGGAGCTGGTGGGCCTACCGTGTGTTGGGGTGGGGAGGCTGGTGGTTTTGGGATCCTGTTGAAAACGCAGCATTATTGCCTTGGTTAACCGCAACGGCGTTGTTACATTCTTTGGTGCTGGTTGAAAAGCGTCATACCTTTAAAGTATGGGCATTGTTGTTAGCGATTTTAACGTTTTGTTTGAGTTTGCTGGGCACGTTTTTAGTGCGCTCAGGCGTGTTGATCTCGGTTCATGCTTTTGCAAACGATCCGCTCAGAGGTTCATTTTTATTAAAATTTTTGATGGCTGTGGTGGGCAGTGCGTTATTGTTATTTGCCTGGCGTAGCCCTATTTTGCGTAGTGAGCGAGGGTTTCAATTTTTATCAAAAGAAACCTTTTTGTTAATGAATAATATTATTTTGTTTGTGTTGACGCTGAGTGTGCTGTTTGGCACGCTCTATCCTTTGTTTTTAGATGCCTTGAATCTAGGTAAAATTTCAGTAGGTTCGCCTTATTTTAATTTCATTTTTATCCCCTTGATATTGCCTTTAATGTTGTTGATGAGTGTAGGTCCTTTTTGTCAGTGGCAAAAAACAAAAAATCATCGTGTTTGGCAGGCTTTGCGCTGGCCTTTGGCCGTGAGTGTGGTGTTGACCGTCATCATGATGTTTTTTTTGAAAATTTCATCAGGTGAACGCGTTGTGGGTTTGTTCGTGGCGATATTCTTGATGGGGTCAACGATGGTTTGGTATGGGCAACATCGTCGTTGCCTAGGGATGAGTTTGGCGCATATGGGAGTAGGTGTTTGTGCGATAGGCGTGATTTTTTCAACGTTACTACAAGCGCAAAGTGAGATTCGCATCACCCCAGGGGAAGTGGCGACGCTGCAAGGGTATCAATTTAAGTTTTTAGGGGTTCGTGAAGTGCAAGGCGAAAATTACGCCGCCGTAGTGGGCGATTTTTCAGTGTTCTGGCATCAAAAAGCCGTTGATAGATTGAGCCCTGAAAAAAGACGGTATGTTTCTTCGCCCAGTTTAATGAGTCAAGCTGCCATCAGCACCAACTTATTCCGTGATTTATATGTTGTATTAGGAGCGCCTTTAGATAAAGAGGCTTGGGCAGTGCGGATTTATGTGAAGCCATTTGTCCGGTTTATTTGGTTAGGGGGGGTGATGATGTTGCTGGGAGGGTTGCTGTCTTGGTGGAGTCGTGTGCGCAAACCATGAAAAAAAATATTTTTTATTTTGCACCTTTTTTTATTTTTTTATTATTAGGATTTTTTTTGTGGCGGGGGTTGTCTTTAAATCCTGCGAGTGTGCCTTCTACTTTTATTCATAAACCTGCGCCTGATTTTGCTTTGCCAGATTTATATCATCCAACGCATGAGGTTAACGAAGAAATATTACGGGGCAAGATCAGCGTTGTGCATGTGTGGGCGAGTTGGTGTGAGGTTTGTGTGTCAGAGCATGCCGCCCTATTTTACTTGGTGCGTATACCGGGTGTGCAAATGATAGGGTGGAATTACAAAGATGAGCTTAGTGCGGCTAAACGCTATTTGGCGCAGCAAGGGAATCCTTACCATCGTGTTTTGTGGGATAAAACAGGTGTTTTTGCAATAAATTGGGGTGTGTATGGTACGCCAGAAACGTTTGTTGTGGATAAAACAGGCGTGATTCGCTATAAGCATATTGGTGCATTAAATGAGGTGGGTGTGCAAGAAAAATTGTTGCAAGTCATTCATCAGATTCAAAAAGGGGCGTCATAACATAATGAAAAATGGGCTCTTTTTTTTATGTTTATTTTCATCGGTTGTTTTTGCTGTAGAAGACATCCAACACTTTAATACGCCGCAGCAGAAAACATTATATTTAGAGTTGACACAACAATTGCGTTGTTTGGTTTGTCAAAATGAGGCGCTGTCAGATTCGCAAGCCGTGTTGGCGCGTGACTTGAAAGATCAGATTAGAGACCGCGTTGCGCGCGGTGAGAACAAAGAAAAAATATTACATTATCTCACGGTGCGGTATGGAGATTTTATTTTGTATGATCCACCGCTTCAAAAAAACACGTATTTATTGTGGTTTTTCCCTTTTTCGATGTTGGTTATAGGGGTGGCTGTTTTGATATTGTTAATTAAAAAGCGGTCGTCATGAAAATAGTGGGTGGTTTTATTTTTTTGTTGGCATTGGCGTTGTGGTGTTTGATGTGGCCAGTGATAAAAGAGCGGCAACCGGCTCGCTATAAAATAAAATTATTATTACCTGTGTTGACTCTTTTTATGGTGCTCTCTGTTTTGATGTATGGTTTGGTGGGGGGGTGGTCACAATATCAATCTTATCTTTCTTTCCTGCAAACTGAAAAAATAAAAGCTGAATTTGGCTCAGTCGATAAGGTCATCGAAAAATTAGCGCATCATTTACAGCAAAAACCGGATGCGCAGGGTTGGTTTTTATTAGGGAAATTATATTTAAACCAGCGCCAATATGCGCAAGCTGCAGCGTCTTTTGAAAAAGCGATACAGTGGGGTGCAACAGATAAATCAGTGAAACGCTTACAGGCGCAAGCGCTGGCCTTGGCACAGCAAACGCAGCGTCTTTCTTTGCTACCAGGGGTGACGGTGACGGTGGTGTTGCCGCCGGCCATTCGTCGACAATTTTCTGATGACACGGTAGTTTTTATCGTGTTAAAAGCGCCTGGCATAAAGATGCCCATTGCTGCGGTGAAAAAACAAGTGCGTGATTTACCTTTAACGATACGCATAACAGATTCATCGCTCATGATACCGGATGCGCATATAACAGATTTTCACAAATTGACCGTGCTGGCAAAAACGGCTTTGTCGGGCACGATTGTTTCAGGCCCGGGTGATTATCAAGGGGTGCGTTGGGTCACGAACTGGCAGAAATATACGCAATCTATAACGGTTTCTATCACTCATCCAATTCATTAGAATCAAAAGGTTACCCTTTCAAGGAAAGAGAGTGGGCATGAAAATTAATGGGACTTTGGTTTTTTTAACATTATTGCTGGCGTTGATGGGGCTGGGGTTTGTGTTGCTGTTTATGGTCGGCACGCATTACGTTGGTGGTGGCAGTTATATGGATAACCTGGCTGAAGGCCAAGCCGCGTATGGCAAAGAAGTGTCTGTGGTGGTGGTGAACTTGCGAGAGGATGGTGCTTTAGATACGGAGGCGGCCCTTTTTAAAGGAGAGCTCTATTTGTTGATGCAAGTCTTAGATAATAAAACACGTATCTTTTTTAATGATTTAAGTGCGCTGCAAGCACTTGATGAATACCAGCAAAATATGGTGAGCGCGAATAATGCGGTCTATAAAAACTTAGAGGTGGGCCAGTTTTCACGTGCTGGCAAGGCGTTTAATGAAGAAGGTTTAGAAGCGGCTGGCATTCGCGCATTAGAGCTTTATAGCGAGCCGAAGCAAAAAGAGAAGTATGGCCAAGTGATAGGGGAGGTGGTGATGGCAAATGGCAACCGCTACCCTTTGCAGATAGTGAATATTGAGTCTAAATATTTGGGGCAGTCATAAGGCGACTGCTCAACACACCACGCCAGCACAGAAAGCAGCTGCCAAAAAAACGCAGACCCTGCTAAAGGAAATGCCGTTACAAGACTTACGCCAAGCCTACCAAATGAGCCAGGTTCGCCTTGCCGAATTGCTTTCAACCAAACAAGCCAATATTTCCCGTATCGAACGCAGAGCTGATATGTATATCTCAACATTACGCAGCTACATCGAAGCAATGGGTGGAAAATTAGATATCGTCGCTCGCTTCCCTGACGGCGAGGTTCACATTAATCAATTTGAGAGTATTGAGAAAAATAAAAATGCTGCCAGGTATTAATTGAGTCGGCCGCGCTCGTGCTACGTAATACCTTGCAGCTTGAGTGCTTTCCCAGGCTTAAAACGTAAGACATATTTGGCGGGGGTGACAATCTTCTCGCCAGTTTTAGGGTTACGGGCTTGGCGAGGCGCGCGATGATGCAGAACAAAAGTACCAAACCCTCGAATTTCAATTCTGCCACCTTTGATGAGTTGCGCTATCATTAATTCGATGAGTTGATTAACGCTTTCACTGACCCGGTATTCAGGTACGTCGGGTAAAAGCTTCGCTATGACTTGAATCAGGTCGGATTTTATCATAGAGCAGAAGATTATTATTTGTATGGTATCGGCTATAATAGCCAATCTTTGGTCTAAACTGCAACATGAGCGGATTTTAAGTATGAATAAAATAGCCTGGATTTGGCTGGGTCTTTCTTTTTTGTTTTTTGCAACAGCCTATGCAGCAGACCCCGCAGCCTATGTTGCGACGGTGTCTGTGAAGTCTCAAACAGAAGACGATCGTTTATTAGGGTTTCGCGCGGCGCTTTCTCAGGTGGTCAATCAAGTGAGTGGGAATCGGGGTATGGCGTACCAACTCAAAGTCAGTGGCATGACAAATCTTTACCCTTATATCCAGCGTTATTATTATCAAGCTGCCTCAGAAGAAACGGGGGAAGACGAAGAAACACTCGATAATATTGTAAAAAAAACGCAACGGTTGGTTGTGCAGTTTGACCCGCTTTCTGTTGATAATTTAATAAAAACAGCCAGTTTACCTGCCACGCCTGCCGTGGCTGTGCATTTAACACCTGTGTTGCTGTGGTTGTCAGTGAATGAGAAAGGTAAGGCATGGCTGTTATCAGACGACGGTGAAAACCCGCTAGCAAAACAAGTGAAATTCATGGGTAAAAATAAAAATTTAGACATCATGGTGCCCATGTTTGATTTAGATGATGTGAATGCCTTGAGCGTCAGTGAAGTAGATAAAATGAATATAAGTAGTATTTCTCAAGCTTCTGCACGTTATGGCAGTGAATTGATTTTAGTGGGCAGTGTGGCAGGCCAAGACAAAGATTGGAAAGCGCGATGGATGTTATTGAAAAATGGCAAGCGTTTTGCTTGGGATGACCATGGTGTTTCTTTAAATGGCGCTGTTTTAAGTGGTTTACTCAAAGCCTCTGATATGGTGAACAACCCTAATGCGATAGAAACGGCAAATAATAAAGGGCGGATTATTTTGACAGTGTCAGGCATTGAGAATGTGACGCACTATGCCTCTGTCAATGCGTATTTGCAAAATCTGAATGAAGTGTCTTCGGTGTCTATTTTGCGTGTAGAGCCCAGTCGTATTATTTTTGATGTGGTGTTAGCAAGCGACGATCGTGATGGTTTTGTGAAGTCATTAGCGGCTAATCCGCATTTTGTTGCGCAGCCAAATGTTTCAACACAAGAGTTAAATTACACCTGGAAGTGAGATTAACACATGGAAAAAATACGTCAGGAAATCACATGGATATTAGCAATTGGTGCGGCGATTGCAGGTCTTTATTTTTTGGGGCCCGTTTTGCCGCCATTTGTGATGGCATTTATCATTGCTTATTTGGGTAACCCCTTAGTGACGTGGTTGATGAAATGGAGCATATCGCGTTTTTGGTCAGCCTGTATCGTGTTTTTGTTTTTTGTGTGGCTCTTGGTGTTGGCATTCATTTTGCTGGTGCCCATGTTGCAACATCAGATTTTGCTCTTTTTTAATAAATTACCAGATATTTTAGGGTGGATGCAGCAAACCCTTCTGCCGCGCATCAACGATTATTTTGGTGTAGAAGAAGCGCTGCCTGTTGACTATTTAAAAAAAGCGGTTTCAGAAAACTTTCAGCAAACTGGCACGGTGGCTGTTTCAGTTTGGAAAACCTTGTCGCATTCTGGTGTGGTGATTTTAGATAGTTTATTAACGTGTTTGTTGGTGCCTGTTGTTACATTTTATTTGTTGCGCGACTGGCCTAAAGTGTGGGCAACGTTATTAAGTTATTTGCCTAAATCTGTGCGCCCTAAAATAGCTCATTTTATGAGAGAAAGTGATGATGTGTTGGGTGCATTTTTGCGTGGTCAATTGATTGTGATTTTATGTTTGGGTGTGATTTACTCCGTTGGTTTGTGGTTGGCTGGCATGGAGTTTGCGCTGTTAATTGGCCTTATTTCTGGCTTGATTAATATCGTGCCCTATTTGGGGATGATAGTGGGGATGACAACCGCGTGCATCATGATGTATATGCAATATCACGATGGGTTACATGTGTTATATGCCATCGCTGTTTTCTTGATAGGCAGTGGTTTAGACAACACGGTGCTCACGCCGAATTTAATTGGCGATAAAATTGGTTTACATCCGATTGCCGTGATTTTTTCTGTGTTAGCGGGGGGCCATTTATTTGGGGCGGTGGGTGTTTTGTTGGCATTGCCTGCTGCAGCCATTATCATGGTTTTTTTACGTCATTTACGCACTTATTTCACTCATGCTCATGCCTGAACTTGCCGCGCAATTGGTGCTGGGTATTCGTTTGCACGAAGATGCGAAATTTGAAAATTTTTTACCGGGCCAAAATGGTCAATTGACTGCACACCTGCAACAGTTTTTACAAAACGAGGACGAACATTTTTTTTATATCGGTGGTCTTGAAGGCAGTGGTAAGAGTCATTTGTTGCAAGCATGCTGTCATTGGGTGACGGCGCGTCAACAAACCGCCGTGTATGTGCCATTAAAAAGTTATCGTGAGCTGAGTGTGCGGCTGCTAGAAGATTTAGAATGTGTAAACTTAATTTGTGTCGATGATATTCAGTGTGTTGCAGAAGATAAGTTGTGGCAAGAAGCCTTGTTTCATCTTTATAATCGTTCCAAGGCCGTTCAATCTAAATTAATTGTCAGTGGTTGTTTACCGCCGCGAGAAATAAAATTGTCATTGCCTGATTTGGTGTCTCGTTTATGTTGGGGCCAGGTTTATCAACTTCATCCTTTGTTAGATGAAGATAAAATTGCGGCTTTACAAACAAGGGCGAAGGCACAAGGCTTTGCCTTGCCACTTGAAGTGGCGCGTTTTTTGTTGCGTCGTTGTTCTCGTGAAATGCCTGCATTGTTTGCTATTTTAGAGCAGCTTGACAGGGCTTCTTTATCTGCCCAACGTCGTTTGACCATTCCCTTTGTTAAGCAAGTGTTGCGCTTTTAAGGTAACGTGAGTTCGGCATCCATCACCCGCCACGAAAGCGCGGTTCCATCCGTAGTGTGAGCGTAGGGTGAGGCGTGGGGGCGATAGGGGGAGGCGCTGCTTGGGGTATTAAAGGCATGGGCGGTGGGGGTGTGATGATATGCTGTAATTGGTATTGACGCAGACTCTCTTGCACACATTCTTCTAATAAGCGTTCTTGCCTATCTTCGAAGTAAACCAAAATATTACCCTCTATTTCATTTTCACCTTCTAACAATTCATATTTCACGACGCCATGTAAATTACCCCACTGGAAATGATCAACACGTGAAATACCCCCTGGAAATAAAGGTGCGCCTGTTAAGGTGGGGTTGCCGTGGTAGTAAATGAGTTCAGGTGTCAATGTTTTAAATTGCTCGTATTGTTCTGGTGTAAAAGCAATTTGCACACTGGGGTGTGTGGTGTCTAATGCTACTTTTAATTGTGCTTGTAAGCGCGCGATGGCTGCATGATCAAGCTTTTCTTGAGGAAGTAAAAAGGGGGTTGGTTTTTTGTTAATAAGATAATAAGGAAATAGCGGGTCGAGGTTACGGCTACTTAATCGGTGTTGATGCCAGTAGAGAAAATTGAGTTGTTCTGCCGAGAGGGGCTTGCCGTTTTGAAAGGCGCGCAACAAATGATAATACGTATCATGTGCGGGAAAAAATTGTGGATAAGGGTAATGTAGCATGGCCCGTCTCGTAGAAAAATTTGATGATAATTGTATCATAAATACGTTTTTTATGATTAATGAGGCCTTATTTAAGAGGGTTTGGTGTTTTTTGGGGATAGTGTACCTTTCAACAAGGACACAATTGAGCTAATATATACCTATTGAAAGGTATACCTTGATAGGCGGCGCTAATGGGTTATTTATTGGAAACATTATTAGAAGAGACTTTTGCCACGGTAAAACGTGCACGGAATAGCTTTCAACGGCAGTATCAGTTTCCAAAAGCGGATAATATGATAAAAGTGGCTGTAGGGATGCGGCGTACTGGAAAAACCTATTTTTTATATCAAACAATTAATAAGTTATTGGAGGAGGGGGTTACTCAAGAACAGATTCTCATGATTAATTTCGAGGATGATCGGTTGCTTCCGATGACGGCAAAGGAGATGGGGGCATTACTTGACAGTTTTTTCAGTTTATATCCAGCAAACCACGAAAGAGGTTGTTATTTATTTCTTGACGAAGTTCAAAATGTAAAAGATTGGCATAGGGTTGTTCGTCGTTACTTTGATAGTAAGCAAGTTCAGTTATATTTAACGGGCTCATCGTCAAAATTACTCAGTAAAGAAATTAATACCAGCCTGCGTGGTCGTTCATTGGCTTTAGAAATTGGGCCTTATTCTTTTTCTGAATATCTTGCAGCGCAACATATTACGCCAGAAAGGCCCCCTTTCGGACAAAAGTCGTTTGATATTATGCAGGGATATTTAAAAAATTATTTTTCTAGCGGTGGTTTTCCTGCAGTGCAAAATCTTTTTGAATCTGAGTGGAGGGAAACGCTGCAAGGATATATTGATACCGTTATCTTGAGAGATATTGTTGAGCGTCACAATGTCGCCAATATCGTTTTGTTGAAATACTTGATTACGACTTTATTAAATAGCGCGGCTGCGCCTTTTTCAGTTAATAAATTTTATAACGATATTAAAAGTCAGGGGTATAAAGCAGGGAAAGAGACAATTCACAATTATCTTGAATACATCCAAGATGCTTTCTTGGTTTTTTCTGTTCCTATTTATTCAGAGTCTGTAAGAAGAAAACAAAATACACCCAAAAAAATCTACGCAATTGATAGTGGGTTGATTAAGGCGGTCTCGACCAACATCCATGGAAATGATGGGAGATTGTTAGAAAATTTAGTTTATCTTGATCTTCGGAGGCAAAATAAAAAAATCTATTTTTACCATACTCGTGATGGTTATGAGGTGGATTTTATGACTGTCGACGACAAAGGGGCGCCTGAATTAATCCAAGTGGTATGGGGTTTAGATGAAAAAAAAGTTGA
>OBEQ011307877.1_pt1 | contig 59955 bp, 5 predicted proteins | sample 1670901 | NCBI WGS metagenome assembly OBEQ01 (sample SAMEA104232315, study PRJEB22302) | groundwater metagenome | biome: forest; feature: aquifer; material: groundwater | place: USA | collected 2011-08-07 | depth 5.4 m
CTTCTCAAGCTTCTCCTCGCCCACTGGAAACACGCTCATGATTCTGTCCACAATCTCCTCCGGAATCGCCATCACCTGCGTGTGCCCGCCCTTAATCAGCCGGTCGCTCAAATGCCGGTAAAAATCTTCCTCCGTATTTGTGATCTCATCCGTACCCGGAGCCTTCTTGACAATAATATCCACCAGCTCGGGGGGCCCGCGCGTCGCGGCAGGCATTTTTTCGAGTGAAGAAGCTTTTTCGGTCACTTGTGGAACAGCAGCCTTTTGTTCCACAAGATCCGGCAAAATCACCTTTCCTCCTTCTCCAAGTGAAGCGGCTTTGATTTCAAGAACACTTTTAAGCCAGGCAGATTCCTCACCGGGAAGGCCCAGATTTTCAACATACTGCTGATCATTTTTATCAAGCTGGAGCATCGCGCGGGTTTGCTGGATAACGGCTTCGGCTTTGGCTTGGCCGCCCAGCATTTCGGAAAGTTCGTTCAAATCCAGGGAAGCACCGACCTGATTACGTTCAAGCAAATTCTGGAGTACCGCATAAAGGTTTTCACTGCCCCGTATTTGCGCTGCGGCAAGAGCTAAGACAAGCGGGAAATTCCGGTTCTCATTTAAATTGACTTGATATTGAACAGCCGACTGCAGGATCGCTTCCAAAGCAGCCTCAAGATTGGCGGCAGCATTCTGAATACTCCACTGAGCCAGGGCCGCAACGGCTTTGAATTCTCGTGTAAGATTTTCAAATGCGGCCGCCTCCAGGCTCATTCGGCGATAGCCTTCTCTGATTTCCGGCGCCTGAATACTTTCAAAAGATTCACGGATAAAAGTGTCAAATTCCTCGATTTTGGTTCTTTCTTCGGGAGGAATCTGTTCCCCGCGGACTTCTTTATCCTTGATTAATTTGCGCATATTGAACCAAGCGAGATCGATTCCTCTTTGCTTGGCATAAGCCGTGTTCACAAGTTCACCACCCGTCATGAGAATATCGCCGAGTAATTCATATCCGGAATAGGACTGGCCAAAGTTGCCCAGCGGCAAAGGCGGCCTGGGAATGATATAAATCGTCCTGTTCCGGTGAACCACGCTGTGCGGAATATTCCGGTTATTTAAATTTTCTATCAGCGCGCTCACCATCACCGCCACCTTGTCCAAAGCCTCCGGAGAATCCTGGTCATAGGAGAGCATCCATCCGGTTACCGGCATATTCTCATTGGGCTGTATCGTACCCGCCTTGATGCCGTCCGCATCTATAAATGGCTGCATCTGGAGGCCGTCAATGGGCATGGGCTGATTGGGCATAAATTGAAGATGTGGGTGCCCTGCCGAGGCATTGGCACCAATGGAATTGAACCAGAATGTGGAATCAGGCATGTCCTTGGCAATATCAAGTCCCAACCGCAGAAATCGCAGACCTAATCGCTGCCTTTCATCCCTGGCTGAAGTGATCAGACCATGACCTCTCACATTGGAGAAGGCATTCACAGTCATGTAAGCTTTTTCGGAAGCGCCAAGAACAGGCCGCTCAACTTCCAGAATTACTTTATTGGGTTGATTGCCCGCCATATTGCGCAGAGGATCGCCAATAACGCCGTACGGATAATTGATGCTGTTCCTCAGCTGTTTGGACGCCGCGCCTCCCGGCCTTTGGTCGCGTGGAGGAATCATGCGGACAATATAATCCGCAGGCTGATTTTCAACTCTTCTTACCGTATTGTTATCCGGATGCAGAGGATCGTAAAACAAAGGAATTTCATTGATCTGTGTTATTCCGTGCGCCCGTAAAATATTGCTCGCGGCCTGCAGTTCATTCCAGCGCGCATAAACTGCCGGTTCCAAAGCCGCTCCCTGCCCGATCTCGGCCGCGAGTTCAGCCGAAGCCTCGCGAAAAGCGGCCGCAAGCTGGGCTTTGATATCCGGGGCTGAAAAATCAAGCGCTTTAATTTTTTCTTCCAGCTGGCCGAGAGACTGCGCCTCGGCCGCCTCTTGTGCGGCTGACTCTTGCTCAGATTGCAGCTCTTTGTGATATTTAAGGCTCTCAAAGGAATAAGGCCCGCTGGGCTCGGGCAGCACGGTTTTCTGGGCAGCTTTTCCGTCCACGGTAAAGCGCGACCATACTCGGGTCTGTCCTCCGGCCGGAAATTTCGGGTCGCGCAGCGTGGGCGCAAACACATCCGTGACCGCAAGACCGGGAGCTTTCGGAGTTTTGGGTTTTGCAACCAATTCCTGGTGCGTTTCATGCACCCGGTAGAGCATTGCTCTCCATGCTTGAGCCTTTAAAAGGACCGCTCCTTGCGTATAAGCATCGGTTAAATCAAGCAGGGCTCCTTGATTTCCCTCACCGCGGGTTTCATAGGCCACACTACCAACCAGCCGGCTGCCCGATGCCAGATTGCTGTTAAGGACCAGCGAGCCTTTGAGATAAACTCCGCCGATGGGAATGCCTTTGGCAACCTCGGCAAAAGTGATGGGCCGGCCCGTGTCACTGCGGATGCCGTTCGCATCAATGTCCACATTTCCTAATCTAGAATTAATAACCGGATGGGTGATGCCCTTGAAATCGCGGATCCGTTCTGCGTCCTCACGAATCAATTGCGCTTCCTTCTGATCCTCCAGTTTTTTCAGGGGTGTGTCTTCAATGTAACCCTCCTCATCGATCTTGATTTTCTTCTGCGTCATGTCTGCCACCATACGCATCGGTTCTTCATAAAGCTCGGCCGGACGGCGATGGCGCCACCAGAGCATGTTGCTTCCGACGTCATAAGTGCCCATTTTTTCCTTGGTGATACCGGCTGCTTTCACCAGATTGCGGACATCCTTAACGAATGATTTCTTTTTCCCGGTTTCCTTGGCAATCTGGTCATTGTTCTTGCCCTCCACCATCATCATAAGGATGGACATGATAATGTCCGGCGGTTCAAGACTCACGGTGCGCTGCCAGGTCCGGTTATCCAGGCGGTATCCGTAGTGGCTTCCCATAGCATCCAGAAACTTGCGGCTCATACGGTGGGAGCCAAGAGAATACACGACATTTTTCCGAACCAGCGCGGCTCCGGCTGTGGGCGGCTGTTCGATAAGAAGCGCTTTGGCCTCATCTTCACTCAAAGTTCCCTTGGGCTTGGCCTCAAGCATCCGGCCCTTATTAGCCATGCCAGGAATATCTTCTGAAATATAAACTCCGAGATCTCTTAAATTTTCAGCCGTAAGATCTTGTTTCCTGGCCTTGGTAACAAATTTCCCGAAAATAAAATCATCCTGAGGCGCTGGCGTCCATTCCGCCTTGCGGTCTCCGAACACCGCTTCAAATTGCTGCTCTTGTTTCCTGGCCTGCTGCTTATCGGTAAAACTCAGGACAATGACATCGTAGCCGGTGTAGGGTTTGGCGGGATCCACCATGTCCCGATAGGCGCTGACATCTTTGTCGCGGTCTAAAAACAGCTGGCTCACGTAATGCACATCAATGTGAGTACCGTCATTGGTCTGGGCATAAATACTGTTTTGAATCACCGTGGCCATGAGCAAGGTCATGGGAACGTCCCCCCCGGAAGGAGTCCGGATGGTCCCCTGCAAGGGAATATCCCCGCGGGAGCTGTCCTGGGATTGAGACACGGGGCTTACACGCGTGGAGCTTCCGGCATCCGAAAAGGTCCCGATACTGACGCGCCCTTTATCGGAGAGATATTCGAGATCCTTTCCGTACTTCCGGAGCGCCTCCTGGCGGGCCAAATCATAAGCGCGGCGGGTTGAGAGCAAATTCCCTCCATGAAGGTCGGTGCTCCAATCATCTAGAACCACAGAAAGGACCATGGGATTTTCCGGCCGCGTCCTGCTTTGCGCGATAAATTTGTCCGCCCTGGCGCGGTTTTCAGCTTCGGGATGTGTGGCCGCAAAGGGTTCTGTCTGACCGGCAAGCCGGATCAATTCCGCAGCACGGTAGACGGGATTTTGGTAATTAGGATCAGAACTAGAAAGAATTAAATATTGTACGCCGCGGTCATCGGTCCATGGGCCGGTTTGCGGACCCGCGCGAATCAGGCCCCGGCGTGCCATATCTTCCAAATGCTGGGCCATGGCGTCCTGCTGTTCGGATCTCAAGAAATTGGCGGCGCCCGCGACCTCCGCAGAATTTGCCAGGACGGCGTCGAAATGTGTCAGTTTTTCTTTCGTAATATCCGGCGCCTGCGCGGCCGGTGCCGACTGGATCGATTTAAGATAGGATTCCATGCGCAGCCCGTTATCGGCCGGAATATGCGTGCTTTCGAAGCGGGCCGCCGTTCCGATCACCCGTATCAACTGAGCAGCCAGCTCCTCCGGCTTTACGTCCTTGGAAATGAGGAGCAATTCTTTTCCTGCCCGGTTCGTGTAAAACATGGCAGGGCCGCCGAATTCGTTGGCCATTCTCCCCAGGACATCGTTCACCGGGCCCACGCGAATGAGGCCTGTCTGGGCAAGTGTTTTTAAATACGCCGCCATCTCCGGCTCATGGATTTCCCGTAAAAACTTCACGGCCGCCTGAACTGCCGGAACCCCGGCAGTTCCAATCCCCTGCCAGGTGCTCAAATCCTGCTGATCAAGCGTTTTCCGGGCCCAAATGCGGGCTAAAATGCGGTTAAACCGGGGGAGATAAAAATCGGCCATGACGGAGGCTTTCAAGGGCTTGGTCGCTTCGATCAAGGCCTCTATTTCATTCAAGTCGTCCTCGGTGATGATGGGATCTTCCGGAGTTTGATTAGGCTGTCTCAACCGGCGGAATTGCTGGAACCAGGCCTTCATCATTTCCAGCCTTTGCACGGGATTGGTTCCCGAAAGTTCCGGATCCGAATCGGAAAAGAAAATCGGGAACTGCTCAACCGGGATGCCCGCCATCATAAATAGAAGCTGAAGTTCCGTGTCAAAGCTGAAGGTTGTGTCGGACACATACGGATCAATGACTTCATAGGCATTCCGGGTAAATAATTTAAAACCTGCCTGCGTGTCTCTGAGCGGATGTCCCTGCAATAGCATTTCCCTTTTTACCCAGTTATTTCTTGCGCCCACCTGCATCTCGGGTGTGTCCACGTTGTGAGGCGCTTCCACGGCCCCTTTCCGGGCATCGCGAACGCCTACGGAAGCCAGCGGTCTCAACTCACCGGTATCCTCCACCATTTTGTTGATGGCAGATCCCGTGAAAATCAAATCAATCGAGGTGTCCGCATCCGTGTACATCAGAATATCGGCCGGCGAATGCGTATCGCTTTGGCTCATGGCGTACCGGAAACCATGGTGCACCTTACCGCCTTTCCCTTGCACAGGCAGGTCTGTCATGTATTGAACCGACAGCTTGCCTTCCCGCCAAAGATCCGGATGATAAGTTCTTGCCAATTTTTCCGCATAGCTACCAGATTGATCGGGAGAAGTGACATGGGCTACCATAACGATCTCCCAATCAATTCTTCCGTTCGTCGCGCGTTTTATTTCCTCAAGACGGGCGATTTTTTGCGCCAGCGAATCTTCCCCATCAGGACCGATGCGCTCCGATTCACGGTGCATTCCGATAACGACCGCGATTTTATAATGCTTGTTCGTACGCTCCAAGACGTCGCGAACCCGATCGAATTGGCCCGCCGTCGGGCCGATCAGCTGCTGTTCCAAATGTTTATGCTCGTCGGGTCTCAAGAACCAGCGGTTTGAAAGGGGCGTTTCAAATCCCGCAGGGAGTTGAAGCGGTTTGGTGTAGGTGGCGGCTCGGCGGCCCAATACCGCCAGATATTCGTTATCATCTTTGCTCACTTTAAATTGCGCGGCACTTCCCTTGCCCTGATTGCCCTTGGTGATACTGGTTCCCAAAAGGGTCATGAGAGCAAAATAATCCTCGGGATGCGCCTTATAATGCTCGTCAGCGCGGAGATCCCAGACATGAGCCGTTTCATGCCCACGCGCATACAGGGCGGCCAATGCGAATATATCATCTATCAACACTTGAAAAGCTCGGGACTGCTCCGTGTCTCCCAAGGGCGGAGCTGCCAGGGCCAGCCCGATATCGAGTGAGAGGAGTTTTGTACTGCGGTCGTAGGTTGCAACCTGGCGATCGGTACGGTCATCCAGGGCATACCGTATACCGGTCTCGCGGCTGGCTTGATCGGCGTATTGGCGCAGAATTTCTTCCTGCGTTTGGTTCACTTGCTTCCTGTCTCCCACAAATTTCACGGGATAGGATGCATAGTCAGGGTTTGAGGCCTCCAGAACCCCCTGGACGTAGGCTTCATCCGTGTAGCGGATTCCATAACTTCGGGTGGCCGCAAATGCCTTGAGCTTGGCGGCCTCATCTGGCTGGCGCCGGAGCTGGCTCAAGCCATCCTGCCTGGCATAGACGAATGGGTATCCTGACTGGTAGGTAATACTCATTCTAAAAATTTCATTCACAAAACTCATGAACCGGATCGATTCTTCATTGTCCGGATCATAGGGCGGTGCAATCAACGCCAAGGCTTCATCAAATTGCATTTTGCCGGTTTCAAGATTGAACACCGCAAGGGGTCTTCCCTCGCGCGGAGCCAACGTATACTCAAGCTGAGGAAGGACTCGGCCATCCAGATATTTTTTCAAATTCTTTTCCTGATCCGTCGTGATGGGCCCCCGCTGGACTGTAAGAGTCGCAGGGTAGTAAAAGTATTTATCGGAAAATCCTTTAACAAATTCGCCGATATCCTTGGCAATTTCCTGACTGGGAATTTTGTTCCGGGAGGCATCCATTCCCTGCTGCACCAGGGTTTCCAAAATAGCCAGATCTTCTTCATCAATGGTTTTTTCCTTCTGAATCCGGCGGTATTGGTCAATCCAGGCCTTGACGATCTGCCAGCGGACAAAAGCGCTGGTTCCGCTTGCTTCCGGATCCGAATCACTCCAAAAAACTCCCACCTCTTCAATCTGTGCGCCCGATTCCTGAAAGGCCAGCGTAAATAATTCCGTATCAAAGGCAAAGGTGGTGTCTTTGGCTTTGGCCACGATTTTTTCCGCAACCTCCCGTGGATAAGCTTTGAACCCGATCTGGGTTTCGAGCAAATCATCGGTCCGGAAAATCGGACGGTCCGGGCGGTTCTGATTTTCATGGGGCCGCGTGATGGAATCATACAGGTGGCTCTTGGTCATGGGACGGGTTCCGTCATTCACCACGTTCTCTTCAGCCAGAGGTGAAGGATCCAATCCAGGCAAAGCCAAAGCGCCTTTCTGCGGGAATCTCGATCCAGTCACCACTTTGTTCTGCAAAAGATTTCCTTCCGCATCCTGGCGCAAATGGCCATCCTCTCCCAGGAACATCTGTCCCAGCAGCAAACCTGTCTGCCGAAGATCCACCGTGACATCCGTGTCGGTGTAGAGAATCACATCCGGCTTCAGATGGTCCGGATCATCTTTCAGAGCTTCCTTCATACCGTAGGCCACCTTACCGCCCTTGCCTTGGGTGGGGCCGGGCACATTCATTCGCACGGAACGAACCTGTCCGGACAAATAATAGGGCTTCAAGGCCGGATCTTCCTGGAGGATTTCTTCCACCAGACGGTCGCTGCCGTCCGGCGAGTTATGAGAAATCATCATGATTTCCCAATCAATATTGGTTCCGCCAAAAAGCTCCTGCAGCTGACGGATCTTGACCCGAAGCGAATCCTCTCCATTGGGATTTTCAGGACTGGCCGGGCTCAAGCGGCTTTTTTCCTTCTGCATGCCAATCAGGAAAGTCAGTTTAATCCGTTTGTTTGCGGCTTTTAATTGCGCATCCAGCGTACGTGCATTGCCCTCGGATGTAATGAAGAGACTCTGAATTTTCTTCACGTCATCCACGGAAACCGCCCAATTGGTTTGCACAGGATCTTTGAACCTTTCCGGCCAGCTTTGGTCCGAAGAATCCTGGGTCAAAAGATTAAAGCGGTCAAAATAGGGATGCGAAGGATTGCTTTCCCGCCATTTGCTCAATGGAATGGTAATTTTCAGGCTGGTCAGATAATCGCCGTATCCCCTGAATCCCCACAAACCTTCTCCCAAAAGCGGATAATGCGTGGATTCCAATTTTCCGTTGGTGATCACGTCGGCGAAATAAATATATTCTTCCGGGTGGGCCGCGAAGTATTTGGACCGCTCCTTGAATACTTCCCATTTATTTTTTCCGGCGGCATAAAGCTTGCCGTGTTCAAAAATATCATTGATTAATATTTTGAATGCTTTTTCGTGCAGTGTCCCTGGCGGCGGAAGAAGCGCGGCCAATCCTTCGTCAATCTCAATTTCGTTTTGAGCCACGTAAACGACCGCCAGGGGCGCGTCAGGACGAGCGGCCAGCCGGTAAGTAATTCCAGTTTTTTTACCGGCTTCATCAAGATACTTTTGAAGTCTGCGTTTCTTTTCGTCCGTAATCGTGCCCCTTACTTCGGGGGTGAGCTTGAGCTCTCCCGGATAAATGGTGGAAGCGTAAGAATCCAGGTCTTTCAGATAATCCGGATCCAATTCCAGGTCTGTGCCGCTAAGTTTCAAAAGCCTCATGGCTTCCAGTTCCGACGGATGTTCCCGGAAATAGGCATATTGGGCTTCGTTGTTCATCGCCGTGCTGCCATTGACCTGAAAGCGCGATCTTTGAGCCTGACGGAACATGTCGCGAAGAAGCACTTGAAAAATCGGGGCGTCCTTGTGATTCAGAGCCGGCAGCTGGGTGGCTAAAATCTCATCCACGACAAGTTCATTGGCCACCGTGTCATATCCCACCACCCCGCCGGCAATCGAATGATCGACAAGGCGGTATGAAATCTCGGTCTCCTGCTCGATGGCATCCAGATATTGTCCCAATAAATTCCTTTGGGCATTGGTAACCGCCGACCGGCCGGCCGTGGTCGGGGTAAGGACAGCCGGGTAGGCAATGTATTGAGGTTTTGAAGGCCATAAGGGCGATAATTGCCGGCCGTAATTTAAAAGATGAGACCAGGTTGAAAGCGCCGCCTGCAGTTGTCTTCCGATGGGATTGATCGCCGCCTGGTCAAACCTCGTTAGTTGCGGCAGAAGAGCCTGGACGGCGGGTATGAAAAGCGCCAAAGCCGCCACCCTGGCGTGCCTGTTTTTAACGGACGGATCGTCCAGCAGCTCCTGGATATTTTTGAGTATATCGGCCGGATCCAGCGGGGTGAGCCGCGCAATCATTTCCCAATCTACGGGAATCCTGAGAGTGTTGTTTTTCTGGTTGATATAAATCATCTGCGGCAACCCGTCTTTTTCCAGGACAAGCGCATTCCTGTCCCCGTCGACAAGTACCGAACCGCTCAGCTTCACCCCATCCTGGGCCAAAGCACTGTGGAAAGGCACCAATATTTCCCTTAAATTTTTGTTTGAAGTATTCACCACCTCTAGCAAAACAGAATCATCATGATCGATTCCCGCCCGCCCGATAATTTTCCGGTAAAGCGCCTGTTTTCCATCAGGAGAAAGAATCCCGCGCATAAGTTCATCCTCCGGAGTTTCAAATTTTTCGCGCGCGCTCACGAGGCCCGCTTCAATCTTTTCTTCTGTCGTTTCCGCCGCCGGGGCCGGGTTCAGAGGTAACAGCTGGATGACCATTTCCCGCGGATTATCGATACCCGGAGTAAAATTCATGCCGAACTGCCGGGCAACGGTTTCCACGCCTCGGTCAGTCAAGGTTTCATCCCTCCACAGACGCACGCCTTTTAAGGAAGCCTCGATCACGGCAATGTCACGCGCCGCTAAAGGCCTTTCCGAGGCCAGATAAGCCATCGGAAAGCCCTCGATGCTGTGCGACTGGTAATATTGATAAATCAAATAAAGCAAATTCACGACAGACTCGGGGCTGAACTGCTCCAGGTGAGGCCTAAACCCATGCAGAGCCAGATTTCGGATAAATGTTCTGAATTCCCCTTCCGGATTGGGTTCTATTTGCTGGATGATATCGAGAATTCTCCGTAGTCTTGACGGAGGGGCAATCGCGTTCAATTGCTCCGCATAGTAAACGCTCAGCAGGCGGGTGAGTTCCTCGGCTTTAGCCGTATAATCCGCCAATGACTGCGTCTCATAATGTCTTTCAACAGCCAAAAGAACGATTCCCTGCCTGGTTTCGAAGAAAAGGGTTTCATCTTGAACTAGTTGAAGCAGTGTCTTCTGCTGATTGGCCGTTTTGGCCGTGTATGTGTTTAAAATTTCAGCCAGACGCTGCTGTGCGCCCGTGAGGTTGTCTCCTTGGGCATTCAAATATTGCTCCAAATCTTGCAGCCGCAAATCACGCAGTGCAGGAGGAAGAAGAGCCAGTAAAGCCTCGAGATCTCCGGCCGTGGCAGTAGCTTTTATCCGGTTGGCATAATGACCAGCCACGATTTTCGCATCAGCTTCCTGAATCGCCCGCGCCACCTGCTGTATCCCGTCAGGCAGACTGCCGGTTTCAAAATCCATCACCCGCGCCAGCTCTTCCAGGGAAAGCCCGTCCAAGCGGTCCATGACTAGCTGCCTCATTTCATTTTTCCCGGCGCGAAAAGCTTCCACAGATTCTGCATGCAGCATTCCCCGGAGCGTCTCGCCTAAACCGCGCTCGTATCTCTTGAAAAGTCCGCTGCGGCGGCCTTCAAAGCCGGGGATCCATTTTAATTTTTCGATAAATTCAATGAACTGGCCCACGGCCTTTTCAATCGCGGGCTGCTGAAGTTCGACAATGGAGAGTTCGCCCCTCTGAGACCGGGCAGGCCCGTTCAGGAGGAGATCCAGCATTCTTATTTGGTCCTCTTGCGCGCTCACAGGCGTGGCCTCCCTGCCGGCCTTGGCCCCTATAACCGGCTGTCCGTTTTCAGTCATTGCATTGCCCTCTTCATCTTGCATGGGCACAAAGGTGAGATTGCCCAGGGTTTCAAGAACGCTGATCAATTTATTGGTATCAAGCCGGGAGGGAGTTTCACCGGCCATATCGGCCAAATTCATGATCGTGACTCCGCCCAGGATATTGGTCTGGGAATTATTGCCGCGAACGCCTTCGATTTCATCGCGCAGTTTGAAAAAGGTTTCATCCCCGGAAACCAGCCGCGTGAAAGCGTTATGGCTGAAAGCAAGAAAAGTGGCCAGCCGAACGTCCTGCTCGTTGAATCCGAAGCGGGTGAAAATCCGCTGGGCCATCGGAATCCCGATCGTCATGTGTTCCGGGGCCGAGACGGTTTTGCCGATGTCATGAATCAATAAAGCGAGATAAAGCACGAGCGTCCCGTCGTTCTTTTTCCCCGGGGTGGTGAATTTGATTTGAGTTGCCCGGTGATAGGCAAGAAGCATTTCTTTGAAATTATCCATGCTCAAATCAGGCAACAGCGGAAGTTCCTGCTGGTAGCGGCGCATCAATTCCTCAGCATGCAAATAATCGGCAGGAGCAAGGTCTCCCTGGGCATTCAGCAGTTTTGCGCCTTCGTGGAGGAAATAGAGCCGGCGGACGGTATTCAGCATGTGCTCATACATGGACAAACTGCCGTGGGCATCGGCGTATGCCACATCGGCAAGTTCCCAAAATTCCGGCAGGGCCTGTTTGAGGCCGCCGCGCCTGATCAAATTTTCCAATGCCTGGGCCGGATTCATCTCGCCGTTAAAGACCTGGCGCTTGAGCCCCTGATAACTCTGGGTGGCCTGAGTCTCCGTCACATTGTCGCCCATGGCTTTGATTTGACCCGCGAGTTCTCTAACAGCTTCCAAATTGCCCGATTTGACATCTTCCCGCAATTTTTGCCGTTCCATGCGTGCCGCATCCGCGGTGATTTCGCCTTGCGGTTTTTCCAAAGATGCAAGGTCCTTAGCGGGAAGGCTGGCGACAAAATCAATCATGTCTTTAAATGCCGGCGTCTCAATCTCCTTATAGGAAGCCGCGATTAAGTGCAGAAAATCTTGTTCGGTCAACTGGTCAATGTCTTGCGCCTGCGCCTCACGCAGCGTGCTCTCGATCAGCGCGGCGGGAACCTTTATCCCGGCGAGCACTTTGGCGCGCGTGACGCCTTCTTTGCGTGCCAGCCGGATCACCTGCCAGTTTCTGGAAATTTGCGTCAAGAAGGCCCTTAACTTATTGGCATTTTCCCCACGCGGCAGCCGGTCTGCCCAGCGTTTGAATTCCCAACCGTTTTTTTCCGCCAGCAGGGCCGACCCGAGGCGGATTTCAGCCGCCGAAACTCCCTCTTGACGCAGGGATTCAACCATGCCCTCCAAACGCCGTGAGAACCAATAAGTCAGACTGGTGGAAGGATCAGCCGTTGTCTGATCGAACACATCCATTTCAAAATACTGCCCCAAGTTTTCGCGCAGCGCCTCAAGGGAACTATAATTTGCGCTGCCCCGGACCCCTCCGTAAAGCATCAAAAATGCCTCGGAATCGCGCCGGGTATGAATCACATTCAAGGCTTTAATGCGCCGGGTCAAAATATGGGTCATGCGCGTTTCGTGTTGGTCAAGAGCCTCCCGTACAGCCTCATTCACCTGAGCCTCATCCATTGCATTGGTATTGATGACTCGAAAAACTCCGGGATGATTACGCAGGGCCTCTTCCGTCCGGTCCGAGCGGTCACGAGCCGAAATTCTTTCAACCGCCTGATCAAAAAGCTCGCCCTGGACCTCTCCCGAGTCCCGGGCAGCGCGTTCCTCCAAGCCGGCATGAAGATAAATATGGACGCCCGCTTCATTCACATAGCCGCGGCCAGCAATGGCCAATGCTCCGTTCCGGGCCAATTGATTGCGGATGACCCTTTCTCTTTGAACCGTGAGACGCCGGTAATCCGGGATTGTTCTCAGCAGGGCATTCAAACGCTCTGTCTGCTCCTCGCGAAGTTGGTCTTCACCAGCCAGACGGCCATTGACATAAACATGGCCGGCCCGGACCTGGATGCGGATGGATTGGGCATAGCGGGCAATCACCTCACGGTCGTCCTTGGTCAGAATATCTTCGTCCTTTGTTCCCGCTTCTAAGGATGCAAGCGCTTCTTCCAAAGGCACGGAAAGCTGCACGACCCCTTGATTGACAGCCTGTAAAATCTGGGCGGCATAGGCGCGGTAAATGGGTCCGGCGTCAAAAAACTGCCAATGACGGCTCTCGGCAACGGCGTGCGCCGAGGTTCCTTTCCCCACCCGTGCAGGGCCAATGATATTAACTCCCTGGGAGGGCGCCACCAGATTTACGATGGAGCGCAAAAGTTCCGGATGGTCCTGATCCGGCTGCCACGATAAATATTTGCCCAGCTCCTTGGCCATGGCCGGAGCCTGCTCCAGTCCTGATTGTAATCCTTTGATCTCCGGGTCTAACAGCCACTCAATCATGACCGTATCTTGCACATAACCTCTCCGCCATTGATTCCAAAGAAGATTGAAATTGGCGGCATTTTTGCTCAGGCCGGCCAATTTGGAGGACAAAACGCTCTTCATGCTCACGACTTGTTCGGAATCGGACGCCAGCACGTATTCGGCTTCTTCGAGGAGGGAAATGAGCTGCTGCGGAGCCAGAGCCTTAAAATCCATTCCGAGGCTTTGCCCTTCGGCCGTCCCGGTTTCGCTTAATCCCGATTCAAACATCCAGTTAAGATAGGCCAGATAAGTTTGGTACGCATCACCGGCGGTTTCCGGTTTGGCTCTTCCCAGAAAAGCGGCCATGTCTTGAATCTCGGTCTGGGGCTTTCGGGTGATTTCCCGCGGAGCCTGACGGAAGCTTCTGACAAGAGGATCCACCCCTGTTTCCTGATAGGCACCCTGTGTTCTCCTCAAATCTCTCGCCGCGGTTTCGCGGATTTCCTCATTGGCCGTAGCGTCCAGGGCCTGCTGTAACGTGGCGCGTTTAATCCGGTGCCCGGATTTTGTCACCAGCGGATCCGGCAGAAATGGAATTTCAAGGAGAGCATCGTTCAGCTCCTCAATGTCCCCCTCTTCCTTAGGGGAAGGAATCATAAAACCACTCAATTTAACGCCGAATCCGGGAATCAATTTCTTTTCGGCAATCTCCTCGCCCAGTTTTTCGATGAGCTCGCCCATTTCCCGCTCCGAAACCTCCGCGGGCAAAAGCCCCAGCAAAACGGATCCTTTCAGGGCCGCCAACGCCTGACCGGTTTGATTTTTGGGAATCCAGCCTTTTCCTTTCAAGGCGTGGTAAAAGGCCCGGGCATAAGGCTCGAGAACGGTTTTTTCTGCCTTAGTCTGTCCCAGCATCTTGGTCAGATCGTGCATGGTGTATTCCACGCCTCTGGAATCAATAAAGGTCGGGAAAATGGAAAAAATCAGGGGGCGTTTGCCGTCGGCCGGAAAATTCCGCAGGTATTCGGTCCATTGATCCAAAAAGGAAGTCGCGTCCAGAAACTCCGGAACAAGATTGCTGGTTGAAAATGTTTCCGTTATCTGGCCCATATGCTGGCCCAGGGCCTGCTTCTGCGCGAGCCGTCCCTCCCCGCTATAAGCCGCGCCTCTAAGGAACCCCATTCCGCGTCGGATTGGCCGCCCGAGAGCGATAGCGCGCTCCCTGGCAATCACCCGGGCCAGTGGCTGGCGCAGGTGGTGCATTTTGTCGACGATTCTCTCGATTTTATAAATCTGCTCCGCCTCTTCTGTTTCCTCATCCACAATCTGCTCTGTCCCCATAAAATCCTTCCTTGTCAGGCCGCGGCCACCTAAAATCCAGTCTACAAAAACCTCCTGAAATTCGTTTCCTTTCAATTGTTTGATTTCAGAAATAAAGCGCTCGACATGATAGCGGTAGTGGAGATCGGCCTTCTCTTCCTCAATCATTTTCCTCATTCTGTCCGGCCCCATGATTTGAACAAATCTTCCCAGATGGGCGAACAGGGCGTTCAGCTTTCCATCTTCGGTAGTCAGGATTTCTTCATTGTGCAGCATCACCCATTCATGCAAGAGTTTTTTCTCTTTAATCGTCATACCCGGAAGCAGGGCATTCATAAAACCAAAGGAAACCTGCTGGTGGGCAGGATACGTCGGGGGAGCGGTCAAATCCTCCGCCGAACCTTGCATCCGGGCCACACTGCGGGCAATAAGAATTTCGCGCAAATACGCGCCCAATTGCTTTGACTCCACCGACTGCCTTAGCACCTTCCCCTCGCTGTCATAATCTTCCTGATAGCCCAGGTTGACTTCGCTGTAAGGATAGTACTGCTGATAAACCATGGCTTCCAGAGCGGAACGCAAAAGCATGTTCGGATCAAACTTGATTTCCGCAGTTTCACCGGGCTGAGCTTCGATCTGATCAAACACTATTTTATTGGGAGGCGCTAATCCTTCCTCCCTAAACCATTTTTTAATGTCCTCCTCCGTCAGGCCGGTTTGTGACCAGTCAAAGACTCTTTCGTTTTTCGGCATTCTGCCATCCTCGGCGCGCGGGGAGTATTTCGGAGCCACGAGAAATTCTTCTACGTTCGACTGTTTATCCTTATAAAGAATGAGAGTTTTAAGAAAACCGGTGATAATACCGCCGGACATGCTTTCGACCAGCCGGACATTTTTGGCGCTCGCGCCCGTAAGGCCCGCGGCTTGCAATTCGGCGTATATTTTATCTGCGGTGCCGCGGAATTCCGGATCCGAGGCCATTTTCTCCACGAATAAATCAAGAAGAACTGCATAAAATTGATCCGGGGACGCGCCCGAACGTTTCACCTGATCAATCATGTCAGCCATGCTCTGATGCGCGGGGCCCAATTTTTTACGGGGAACGTCAATAATCAAATTTCGGGATTGATTAAACGCATTCCCCTGCATGGCCTTTTTGGTCAGCCAGTAATTGGTGCTGTCCCGGCCTAAATAGATATTGGTGCGGCTGTCATCGATTTGCCTAACTACAAAGGGGAGAAGCCGGAAAATGGCAATCAGGGCGTGGTAAAACGTGTACCGGCCCGCGTTGGCCGGGTCATAGGCCTCCCGCATGGCCCGGACCAGGAAATTCCGGCGTGCCCGCAGGCCGAACTGCCGGATTGGAGCTGAGTCAGAATCCGGCTGAATTCCCGCATTCAAAGTAGCGGCTTTTTCATCGATTTTAGTCAGAATTTCTGCGGGACTGAAATTTTGAACAGGTGTGGCTGTTTGATAGAGTGTATTGAGCTGAGAGGCATTAACTTCGGGTCTGGCGGAGGCAATCGAAGGCACCGTTGGCGGCGGCGCGCGCAATGCCGTGGGAGATTCCGAAAGCCCGGAGACCAGGTCCGGATTGTGAAGCCGGAAAAATTCAAAATCATTCATCATCTCATCCATATTTCCTGCCGCATGGATGCCGTTGGCGCTGGCCATGATGGTCGTGTGGGCCGCGCTCCAAAATCTGCCTTCTTTCACGGTTTTCTTCAGGTTTCCAAAACGCAGTTCTTCGTGAATCAGATTGCGGAGCGTTCCGCGGGGAGCCTCCTCCGTGGACGCAGGACCCACCAAAATGGTGCTCACGAATTCTTGCTCGCTCACTTCATTCAGCCCGTGGCCGAGAAGCGCTTCGGCTTCCTGTTTGGAAATGCCGTAATCCTCGAGGATTTTTTCGCGCGTAACGCCCGGTTTTGATCTCAAAATAAGCGGCTGGACATCTTCTTTCAAGTAATACCATAGAAACGCCAGCCCCCGGATACGCTGATCGTCTTGAATGGCGCCTGATTTGGCCATATCCAGAAGCTGAGTCAGCCATTGCTCAAAAGCAGCGCCGTCAAGATTTTCAATCGCTTCCCAAGCGGCGGAAATTTGGGCTGTGCCTTCCTGACCGCTTTCCCGCAATGCTTCCTGGACCCTGCGGAGCAGAAGTGAAATACCGGTCCTTCCCCAACGCATCAAAATCTCATCCGTAGAGGGAGAGTAACGTTTTCCTGTGATCACCTCGTAATGCCGGCCCAACTGTTCCATGATCCGTTTGCGGACATTCCACTCTAATCCGCCGAATTCGCCGCCCTTGAGATAGAGCAAGACATCGAGCGAAGCCAGGGCAGTTTCAAAAATCGTGGGTTTAAGGGACGCAGCTTTGTCTTCGAAATGCTTTTGGATGTCTCCCGCGTGATAGGCCGGCAAAGAGGCTTGAGGCTTCACCAGCGGCAGGGCGCCGCGGTCATCGATGGTATTGAGTTCATATTGAATGGGGGCTGGGTTCAAAGCTCCCGCGGCATTCCTCTGCGGGACCAAATGAATACCGGTGACGCTTCTTCCGACAACAAGGGCAATCCCCCGGCCGGTAACTTCAATGTCCTCCTGCCCTCTTTTTCTGGCAAGATATCGGGCATCGACCCTTAAAATTTTACCGCCGGCGATGGTTTCGATTTTACCGTCAGGCGTATTAAAATGTCCCACAACAACACGGTCAAAACCAAGTTCATTCACAAGGTGTTCCAAGTCAATGCCCGGATGCTCCGCCGGAAATCTCATCGCATGAAGCGCCGGCATGTCAGCCTCAGGATAAGTTTTGTTCCTGATATGCGGAGAGGTAGGGGCATACATGTTCAAAACGTCTTCATCCGCTTTCACGCTGATCAGCGGAGAGAACCGGCCGTGCCCCAACTTATCCAGCAAGGCGACTTCTTCCCCGTAAGTTTCGCGAAATTGCGCCAGCCGCTGGGCCAAAGTACCCGCGGGCCCTTGCAAAGCTTCTTCATAGGCTGCGTAGAGTTTATCCAGGCGTTCTTGCAATTCATCCCAGTAACCCAGCAGGGCGCCTCTCAATCCTCCCTCCAGAGTCACGTCAAGCAACTGGCCTTCGAGGTCTACCAACTGGCCCTGTTCGTTCACGGGAATCGCGGCATGAATCAAGAGCACGCGCGGATGCTCCTTCCACTCGGGATCCATGGATTTCATGGTCTGATCAATCTTTTTAAGCGCGGGTTCGGGCTCCAGAATGTCATAAAGGCGGGCGGACTCAAGAATTTTACGCAATTCCTGAATCCGGACCGAGCCGGCCATCTTGAGCTGAAGATCTTCAATGATTCCCTTTTCTTCTTCCGACAAACGAAAATACTTGCCCAGAAGCATGCGATCCCCGTCCGTCAGGTTAGCGTCTTTAAATTCGGCTTCGTTCGTGGCGCGGATCGTCTGGATCAAGGCCTTTGCCTCCTCAACAAATGCTGGCTCAAGCTCAGGATCAATGGCCAGCTGTTCATCGGGAATGCGCGCCAGGGCTGTGAGATTTCCGACGGCTTTGGCATGCAGATTAAAAGCGGCCAGCGAATAGATGGTTTTGAAGTCCTGCGGGGCCGAGGCATCGGGCCTCAAAATCCCTGCCGGACTTTCGGCATCCGCGGTGAGCTGGCCGTAGAAAGCGCGAGCGTATTGTTTGAATCTTTCAAGGTCAAGACCGTAAGTCTCGGTAATGACATGTTCCGCGCCTGCCTCCAGCTGGAAGCGTAAAAACTGGCCCATCGAACTCTCGTTCCCGAAAACGGCGGCCAAATTTAGCGCATCATGATTTCCCATCGTCATCCTCGGAGAAAACTGCTTTCCCAATGCAATAATCGGATCCATGTCATGACCGCGGTCCATGAGATCGCCGTCCAGCAGCAGTTCCGTATTGGGAAGAATCATGGAAAGTTTGGTGGAACCTTCTACCGTTGCGTGAATATCCGAGACCACGGCAAAATCCCTGGCGGCAAATATCCGGTAAAGCGCGGGTCTAAGCCGCGCGGCCGTCGCCGGCTCACTCATCAACTGTTTAAGCTTCCCCGTACCCGCCGCCAGTGATAGCAGCTCCCGGGTCAAAATCCGCGCCACTTCCACGGCCACATCCCGGAGCGGCATGCGGTTGCTCGGAATGCCATAAGCTTTTGCCAGAAGAAGAATGCCTTTGGCCTCTTGAGGTTTGATCTCGGCTTCCCGGCCCGGTGCGCCCAAACTTGCGCCGCGAACCTCTCCCATGGCAGCTTCAAAAATAGTCGGTGTCCTGCGAGCCGCTTTTTCTTCAAAATGCGTCTGCACATCGCCCGGGTGATAAATAGGAAGATTATCCTCGGCGACCAGCCGCGGTAAAGCCCCCCGGTCATCCAAAGTCGCGGTCTTATAAAGAACGGTGTTGCTGTCTCTGGCTCCGTCCGGCTCCGCCGGCGGCACGGTCAGTTCGATGCCGGTCACGCTCCGTCCCACCACCAGCGCCACGCCCAAACCGGTGGTCGGGTCTGCCGATTCGCCGGCTTTTTTCTTAAGACCGCCTTTTTCCGTGAATTTCGGATCAATCCGCAAAATTTTACCGCCGGCATACCGTTCAATTTTTCCGTTCTTGGTGTTGACGTGACCGATCACCACATAATCAAAGCCGAGGGGCCCCAGCACCGCGTTCCAGTTGAATTGCGTCGATTTCACCAGCGTCAGGAAGGGCGCGGAGGTTTCATCAATATCCTTGTCATGAATGTACGGCGAAGATTTGGCATAAATATTCAGAACATCCTCCAGTCCGTTCTTAAGATACATCGGCGAGTTAAATCCCATGGCCAGGTCATTCACAAGCTTGAGGCCCGCGGCATTATCGCTCTGAAATTTTGTCAAACGCTCGGCCAGCTCTTTATCCGTCCGGGCGCCCGAAACCGCCTCTTCATAAGCGGCGCTTAAACGGTCCAAGCGCTGCTGCAACTTGTCCCAGTAGGAAAGCAACGGCATGGTCAAAGGATTCCCTTCGAGATCCACCAAGGTTCCGTTCTGATTGATCGGAATGCCCGCATGAATCAAAAGCGTCCGGGGATGAGACTGCCACTCAGAGTCTGCCTGCTGCATGGCGTCGTCTATCGCCTTAAGCACGGGCCTTGCTTCCACAATATCGTAAAATCTTGCCTTCCCCAAAAGCCTTCGGGCATTGGCCACATTCGGCGATTTAGCCATTTGAACCTGCAAATTCATAAAAACTTTCCGTTCCTCGTCGGACAGCCGGAAATACTGTTTTAATTTTTCGCGCTCATCGGCATTCAATAAGGAAGAAAGATCATTGTCTGAAACGGCCTTTTCATCCACGGCGCGGATTTTGGGGAGAATCTTGGTCCGCACTTCCGTAACCAGCGCGGCCGGAAGCTTCGGATCAATGGCGATTTGGCGGTCCGGGATTCTGGCCAATCCGCTCAAGTTTCCTTTGGCTTTCAAGTGGATGTTCAGCGCCGCCATGGCATACACGCTTCCCAGCCTGGAAGGCGCCGTGCTCCCGTCAGCGGTCAACCCTTTCTGGGCTGCCTCCTGGTCGGAGATAAATCCGCCGTAAGGGCTGGCAGGATCAACCCATGCCCCGTAAAATTTGCGCGCATAAGCCTTGAATTGCTCCAGGTTTAACCCGTAATGCTCGGTCACCAACGCTTCATTATTATAGGCAAGCTGCCACCGCAACCATTCGCCGAAACTGCTGATGTCGCCCAGGAAAGCTCCCCAGCTTACCAAATCATGGTTTCCTACGGTTCCGCGCGGCGATAAATCCTGACCCAAATTGAGCATCTGGGCAAGCTGCGGACCCCGGTCCACAATATCGCCGTTGATGACCAGATCCGTATTAGGAACAACCATGGAAAGTTTGGTGGCGCCTTCCACGGTTGCGTGGGGATCGGAAATCACGGTGACGTCATGTTCGGCAAACAAACGGTAAAGCGCGGGGCGCAGCGCATTCGCGGTTTCCGCATCCTGCAGCAACTCAGCCAGCCGGCCGCTGACCTCACCGCGCAATAAAATTTCTTCGGTAAGGATACGGGCAAGATTCACGGCAACAGCCGTCAAAGGAGCCCCTTCCATTTGCAAACCGTATTCCGTTGCCAGCCGCAATATTCCTTGCGCTTCTTCCGGGCGGATGTCTTCCGGATTCACCCACGAAGCCCCTTGCGCCGGAATACGGGCCGCAATCTGGGCCACCGTGCGTTCATCCTGCAGAATCGCGGCCACAGCATCCGTGAACCGTTCCGGATGCCGGCGGAATTCTTCAACCAGTTCCGCCAAAGTCATTTCACGGAAGCCTTGAATGCCCTCGCCTTCCGTGTCCGGCCTAAGCTGCCTCATTTCTTCCTCCGTAAAACGGTAAGTATGAACCGACACTTTTTCGCGGTTATGAACATAATCGCTGGCCTCAATACCGCTTTCGGTCTCGAGCGAACCACTCACTTCCTCCAGCCTGTCGCGTTGCTCAGGATCGAGGACATAAACAAAAACAGTGCGATAAGACGGATGCACTTTAAAAAGTACCCGTTTTGAAGCTTCCGGCTCACGGGAGGCCTCTTCGCGCTCAAACCGTTCCTTCAGCTCGAGAAGCCGGTTGTATTCCTGTTCGCTTAAAGCGGCGATTTCATGCATTTCAAAGAAAACCGGATAGTCATAATCCTGTCCGGGCGCGAGCACCACCTTTTCCAATCTTTGGTCATCCAGGTTCCTTACGGGCAGATTCCATTCCTCGGATATTTCCCGCTTTACGGTTGTCCGGCTGTCCCTGTCGGTGGTTTCCACGCCGCCCGTAACGGCCGTGGTCAACGTGGACGGAAACATATAAATATCCGGCCCTCTTTCCTGAAGCATGATTTTGCCGGAAGGAGTGATGCCCATGAGATAAACGGAAGCGTGCGGAATTCCTTGCTGGTGAGCTTCCGTGGAGCCGACTTTTTGGTTTGTTTTCTCGCCCGTGGCCCAATCACGCGCATCTACTTTTTTATCGGCCCGGCGGTATTTGAGGCGAATCAGACGGCTTTCGAGAAGTTTCAAATTTTGTTCCGAATCGACGGATAAAGCCGTTCCGGAAACTTTTTCCATGACTTGCTGATAAATTTGCTTGGCTTCCTGATATTTTTGTTCTGCAACCTTGTAATTCCCCTCAAACAGGCTATTCTCGCCTTCCCTGAACAAACCGTTCGCTCTCGTAAAAAGCGCGGCCGGTTCCGACGCAACTTCAGGCTGAGTAATATCCTCAAACCAGACCACGGCGTTCCGGGGCTTTTTGGCCATCTGCTGCGCCTGATCAGCGCGTTTGAGCAGAACATCCGTCGCGAGCCCCGGCGAGTGCATCACCGCCCCGATGGAAATTGTGAACGGAGGAAGAATTTCTTCAAAGCGTCCCTCCACTTTCAGGGTATCAAGCAATGTCTGCCAGGCGGATTCAGGTTTTTCGTACGGAGGAATGTCAAACACCACCCGAGCCTCGCCATTGTGAATTTGCAATCTTTTGCGGCGGAGGATTTCGGCAATTCTATCCAGTTTTTCCTGCGGCAAACCGTCAAGATGCGTCAACTTACCTGTGCCCAGCCGCGAAGTAGAGGCCGATCTTTTTTGGACTTCCTGTCTCACCGCATCAAGAAATTGCGCCACTTCATCGCGGTTCAGGGGCATTTGATCGGGCGATGTCACCAGAATCAAAGACTCATCCGGACCGCGGCGCAACTGTTTGGCTTGAAATTTCGGCCGCCCATTTTCCTGAAAACGCGGATCTTTCAAGAGATCGCGTATGGCTTCATTGATAATAATGCGGACCTTTCCTCCCAGCTTGTGTTCGCGTCCGTAAGCCGTATGATAGTTTGTGAGGTGGTCGATATCCAGCAACCCAACCGCAAAATACTCCCCCAGCCGAGCTTTTTCGGCCATGATGCGATCTGCCTGGGATTTCGTGGGCAAAGCCTCGGATCTCAACATCAAAGGTTTATAGACAACCGGCCTGGACACCGGACTCCATCCTTTCCGAGGCACGTCCGCATCCAGTCTCCATACCGGGAGACGCACATTTTCGAAAGAATGCGCATTCGCGTCGCCCCTCACCGCCACGAGATCCGTGCCTGCCAAAGCTTCGGCCATGCCATCCGGCATATAACGCAGATCCGCCCCGACATGCCGCGGTCCGTCCTGAGTCAGGACAAAACGGCCTTCGGATTGAAATCTTGCGAGTTCCGCAAGCGCTGGATGGCCCAAGACCTCCCGGACATCTTCATACGAAATTTCCTCTCCGATAGGAATCGCTTTTGCGACTAAAAATATCTTTAGATCAGGATGGTCTTTCAGCCAGGTTTGGATCGCCAGAAGGTCCTTGATATCTTCGCCATTCCGGCCCGGAATAAACGTCATTTTCTTTACCTTTGATAAATCGCCTGCGGCCGGAGCGGTAAAACTTCCCGCTTGAGCCAGAATCTGACGGTTTTCCTCCCCGTGTTTGTGCACGGCAACAGGGCGAAGCGCATCCTCATCCAATTCAAAAAGGGCGATTTCCATGGCCCGGTGGTTCAGGGTCATATACTCCTCTTCATTGAGAATCGTGCGCAATTCTTTTCCCAAATAAGAAGGGGTCCAGGCCCGGTACGCGAGGACGGTGGTCATGATGCGGGCGGTCAGGGCGGGATCGGTGATTCCCCGATCGGAAAGTTCTTGCACAATGAAGGCATCCGCTGCCTGGTCAAGAGCCGCGAAATCCGTTACGGGTTTTCCGTCCAGATATCCCGGCATTAAATAACGGTTGGCGACTCTCTCGGCTGGCCCGCTCAATTGAAAATGAGGCGAAGTCGCGGATTCAATTTTTTCCACGTGCCCGAGTAAAATATCGGTGGCGTCAAGCTCTGCTTCAATCAAATCGCGGGCGCGGGTGATAGTCCTCTGCCCGCCCGAAGGCCCGGCTGCTGGCGCGCCGCCATATCCGGTAGCCGCGCCACCACCATATCCGGAAGCGCCGGGTGCAGGAGCGGTCTCTCCCGGAGCGCCTGCTTGTCCATATCCTGCGGCTTGAGGCCCCGCCGCGGCCTGAGGCGCTACGGCTTGTGCACCGGCTTGAGCTCCATATCCGGCGGCCTGAGTTCCGTACCCGCCTGCAACCGTAGTCGCAACTCCGGCCACGGTTTCTTTTTCGATCAATTTGATCAATCCTCTCCGGACCAATAAATCCATGAGCCGCACGCTATCCTGATAAACCGCAATATCTTGCACCTGGATGGCTCTTAAATTTATATTTTTGAATCTTTCTCCGAGAATCTGCAGAGCTTCCGCGGATCTTCGCACTTCCCCCAAATCAATTCCGCTTTTGTTCAAATAGCCTATCGCCCCAAAAGCGTTCAATGCGCTAAGAGCAGCGGCGTCTGATGCGGCCGCCATGAAAATTTCTTTCGCCAGATTTTTTACATTCGGATTGGGCTTGGCAGTTTCAAAAAATTCGGCCAGGATTCTTCTCACATGCCCGGTCGGTTTCAAACCGTACTGGGCCATGAACCTTATCATGCGGAAGGCGATGCGCGCCTGCAACTCCTTGGCCTCGGCCTGCGGAAAATTCAGCGCAAAGACTTCGTCTCGCAAATCCTTTTCCCCGCCGAATTGATCATCAAGATAATATTGCACCGGTTCATCGGGCCGTGATCTGTCGGTCTTTTTGCGCCAGACTGCCATGCGGTTAATCGTAAGCTCAGGAATCTCTTCCAAAGCCGGCTGATTGGGTGTGGTCGAATAAACGCGGCCCGTGGCCGCGCTGACGAATCCTACGGCATGAAGGACCAGCCTCCTTGATCCAAAAGCGAGGGACGCTTTGCCCCGCAAAAGATCATTGGCCGTGAACTGCCCGCGGGACCGTTTGCTGAGGGCTTCGGCCTTGTCACGGAGTGCCACCAAATAAAGCTCCTGCGTTTTCTGGTCCATCACATAGTCGTAAAAAGCCAGAGGCAGTAAAATTTCCTTTTTGAGTTTTTTGTCAGTGACATCTACGAAGTTTGCCCGTAAATGCTGATCAAGACGCGCCTTGAAATTGGGATCGCTTTCCAGCCGTGCCTTGAATGTCTCCTTGAAACGTTCCATCGGGGCGGCCTCGGTCTTTTTCCCCGCCTTGAGGTCTTCGATCAATTGTGCCAGCCATTGCAAATCATCCTGTTGTTTGGCCAATGCCATTTTAAGTTCGTCGGGGAGCGTGATCCGGAACAGAAGGTCCACTTCTTCGGTCTTATCCTCTTCCTGCCGCAAGGCATTGCGAACCGCGCCTCCGATCGCGATTACATCCGGGTCATTAAGTGCGGATAACATTTTTGCCAAAGCGCCTCCGGCCGCCATCTTTCCCTCTTCCATCCTGCTGAAAGAAGGCACCGGCTCGGCAAACAGCGAAGGCAATTCCTGCGGCCGGTGCAAAATCCATTGCCGTTTCGCCTGCTGCTGATAAAGTCTTTCACTCTGTCCAAGGGAGGCGCCGGTGGTAACCTTGAGCGTGCTCAAATCTCCGGCCAGGCGGTCCAAAGCGGCTTCCACATCTGGGTCCAATCCAGCCTCCTCCGCTTCTTCGACGATCTCTCTGCGGGCATCGTCAACTTCCCGGACTACCTCCTCGTCCTCGGGAGTCAAAGGAGTTCTGTCGGGCCTCTCAAAGGTGACTTCCGGTTTGAAGAACCTGCGTACGATCATGGCCGCGATGGAAAACAAAAGCGTCATGACAGCGCCGCTCATAATAAGTGTATGGAAAATCATGAAATACCAGGGAAATTTCAAGGTTTGCGAAAATGAGAACCCGGGCGGAGAAACTCCCGTCACACCCCCGTCTCCCAGACTGATCGGAGAAACGCCGAGGGACAGCCCCGGAATCGACACCCCGTAGAACATGAAATAAACAGCCAGGGCAATCGTGCCCCAGCCCAGCGCCAGTGTCCAAAATTTGGTGACATTTTTATTCCGCCACATAATGCCGGAGAACCAGGAAGCCAGGGGTCCGAGAACAAAAGCCACGCCGATGGGGAAAAACCATAGAAACCAGTGGGTATCAAGCATGAACGGAAGAAAAGGGCTCACGGCGCCAAAAATAGTGAACATAATCATGACTTGAAGGCCCCAGCCGATTTCCGTCATCCCGAACATAAAAGGCGTCATGACTACGCGCATCAGCCAGGGCATACCCGGCGTGCCGCGGAACCAAAGGACCGATTTGATTTCTCTATTCTCTTTTTCCGTGAGTTCTGCGGCTTCCGTGGGCGAAAGGTCGCGCGCCTTTTTATATTCTTTGCGGATCTGCCGGATGTCTATAGAGCTTTTGATTGCGACCAGAATCACAGCCGTGATAAAACCGATGACAGCCCCGGCCAATCCCACCGTGGTAAGATACTGGTCTTCGCCGATCAACGGGATCAGAAAATCCATCCCCGCAAAACTGGATGCAATCATCAGGAATCCGATCATGGCGAAAAGAGCAAACCGCTGCCAGCCCAGCTGGGTGGTGCGGCGGATCAGCTGGCTTCGCTCACGCTCCACCGCGGCTTTCTTTTTGGCGTCTGTTTCCTTATCCGGGTTCACGAGTTCTTTGATATAGGAAATGGACCAGAAGGCGGTGACCCAGGAGGTGAAAATTCCCAGAAGCAGTCCCACGATAGGCATGCCCCACCACAGGTGAATCATTCCCATTTGATTCATAGCGAAAATCGCCAGCAAGCCGAAGCCAAAAGTAAACGACCCGCCAAATTCCGCAAAGTAATGTTTCAGGGAAAGCTCATCCGATTTTTGCGGGGTGGAAACCCAAGTCGGCGTGGCTTTCAATGCCATGGCGTGCAAGCGCTTGGCGGTTGCCGTATCCCCGGCCAGCATGGCGCGGATGGCCATTTTCCGGAGCCGGGCGACAATGGTGTAATTGGCCCAAAACTGTTCCCATCCAAACCGGTTGGCTTCCGGCGTTAAAAATAATTTGTTCAGATAAATGAAAGTCGACAAAACCAATTCCGCCGTCTCCACGCCAACATCCACAATCACCCAATTACGCCATTCTTTAAATAAGAGAAGAGAAAGAAGGAATACGCCCAAGCCGGCAAGGCCGCCAAACCAGGCCAGGGCCATAATGGTGAGGGCCGGAGAAAACACCAATCCCAGCACCTGCACCTTGCTTCCGTAATACCGCTGAAACAACTCATCCGGAGGGGTTCTGAAAGTTTGAGCGCTCTTGAATTGGTTGCGGATTCTTTTGGCAAAAGGCGCGAGATATTTCGGCAGAATCAAAAGCTGCATAACAATCAGGAAAATGGTAACCGCGAAAAGCGAGAACAATACCTCCTGAACGCCGGGCATCATGACCGCGATAAACCCCGAGATCAAAAGATATTTCCAGAGCGGCTCTCCGATAATTCCCCTCAAGACAAGATTGTTGGTGTAGCGGGCATACTCCGATACCTCGAAATGCCCCAAAAACCGCATGCCCACATCCTGCATGTCAAAACGCCTCCAGATATTGTGCTCGCGCTTCAGCTCGTCCGCGATATGAGCCGGCGTGGTTTCTTCAATGGTTACATCCACCAGAAGCGCGGCCGGAAGATGCGAGGATTCATAAGCGTCGTGGGATTCAAAAATATCCGGGTTATCCGGATATTCGCGCATCAGAATCGGGATAAGTTCGTCAATGGCGTCTCCCGTGATTCCAAACTTTCCAAAAGCGCGGATTCTGCCTTCGATCCGGAAAAGCTCGACTTGAAAAAAGCTTAAGCTGTCTTGCGCAACTGTCTTGAGGAAACTGTAAACAGCATCTTTCGCGTTTGAATAAGCGATCCATGGTTGAAAAATTTTATACTTTTTATTTGCGGGATGCGTCATTTTGGCGGCAGTACGCCGGGCCGTATCCCCAACCCAAACATTATCCTTGTCCGAAATCAGAAACTGCTCGACTCTCCGGTTCGGATCGGCAATATGAAGAGCGTCCGCGTCACCGTAAAACCGCTGGCCCAGGCCGGTCATACGGTACATATAACTGCCCGTCCTGTCCCTGGTTTCTCCGTGGCGCAGAAACCGGCCGAGGTTATAATAAGCCCACGGTTTGCGGACCTGTGCCTCGCGCGGAAATATGTAAAGTTTATCCGTTCCGAATTCAACCCATAAATCCCTGAGTTTCTCGGCCACAGCCTTATCTTCCGGCTTCGTGATTCCAAGGATAGGCCCTTTGGTCCTCGCGGCACTCCAGGCCGCCTCAAAAATCGCCTTATACTGGGGCCACTGACCGTCTGCGGTTCCGGCATCGAAAATGACTTTCATATTGTCGAGGGGGTCTCCTCCGGCAGGCGATGGCGTTGAACGCAGCCCTTCCAAACTCTTTCGCGCGCTGTCCAGCACCTGATCGAGTTCTGAAATACGGGCCACATAGGTCATCGCGGAATGCTTGATCGGATATTGCTCCGGCAAAATGGGGTCTTTGCTGACAATCGAGGAAGCAAATTTCAGGTTCAAGTCTATGATAATGCTGAGGAGGTAAAAAGTCACAAGAGCGCTATAGAGATTAACAGCGATCAAATAGGCCAGGTTCCAGCCTGTCGCAGCAAACACGATGGGATTCTGGCTAAACACATACGCGAAAGTCATCCACAGGGTTCCTGCAAAAATTGCGGAATGAAATAACACCTGGCGGATAAGCTTGGCTCTTTTTGCCGGCCCCGCCGGCCCCGGCATGTCTTTTTCTCTTTCACTAAGCGCAGGCGGCACGAGTAGGTCTATCAACACAGCACCCGCCCGGGAGAAAACGTCCTTCTTTTTATACAAAGTTCTCCTGAGCAAAGAAAGTCCGGAGAACTGAAGCAGGAGGCGGCCGATGGTAAGGAGCAGAATCACAAGTCCCCATTTCCAGAAAATACCGGGTGCGTCAATGTCGTACAAACTCCGGAAAAATGACTTTTTTTCGTGCCTTTCGGGCCGGTATTCCTCCAGAATGGTTTCGATTTCTTTGCGGTAAGCGGCGTTCACCGCATTGTCCGAACGTTTCAGGAAGTTGGCTTCCATATCCGAGGGTTTCTCTCCGGGTTCGGTGCGTTGGTCCTCGGGGGTCACCAATTCCAAAAGTTTCCAAACTTTCCTGACGTCGGGATACATCGTGCCGTAGAAAAGCAGCAGTTCCGCCTCATCGAGATCACGAATCCCTTCGGGAACAGTCCGCCGGCTTGTAGCCTGTTCGAGATATTTCGAAGGCGGCCATACTTTCACCTGCGCCGACGCGCTAACTTCTCTAATCCAGTCGCGTTTGGCTTTAATAAGATCCACCAGCAACTTGATGTCATGCGGCGCGAGCCGCCGCTCAAGGGCACGCTTGACCACCTCTTCTTTGATGTCCGCATCGGTCAGCTTTCTGCCGTTAAGCCAGTGTTTTGCGGTTCCGAGGGTGGTGAGGTCCACTCGTGCGAATTCCCGCTCGACCGCTTCGCGGATTGCTTTTTCATCCGACGGTTGGTCCTCCGGTAAAAGGGCCAAACCTAGCTTGAACCATAAATCCACCATGAAAAGGACTTTAGTCTTGCGATCAGCCAGCTCCTGCCGGAGTCTTTCGGCGTCAGGTCCTTTAATATCTGCGGGATTGGTCAGGACGTCATAACCCCGTTTTTGAGCCAGCTGGGTCACGACGTCATACACAAGCAGCCAGTCTTTGATTTCACTCTGCTGAATCGCGCTTCCGATGGCATTCACCGACATGGTCTGGATACGATGGGAGGGCACGTCCTGCTTATGCGCCTGGAAAGTTTTCCCGATGTCATCGGCATTCGAAAACTGCTGCTTCAAACGGCTGATTTCAAGTTTAATGCCTTCTTCCCGGGTCAGTCCCAAATTGGTTTTAATTTCGTTCGCCTTCGCCTCATCGGTATATCCCCAGCGTTCAAAAATAAAGTCCGAAAAAAATGAAACAAAGCCAATCTCCGTCTCGTTCTGGGCATCGCGTCCATAAATCGCCTGCGCCACCTCCCGCTTGATCCCGATAAAACGCAGGAGCACTTCTTCCTCCGTATAGCCCATTTCCTCCATCTTGCGAAGCATAAAGGTTCTTTCGCCCCGCGTCAGGGTGATGCCATAAATATCTTTAGCTTTCCGGGACAAGGATGTTTCAATAGCCGCTATGACCGCGGCGTCACGGAACTCTTTGGCATATTTTTCACGCCGCTCGGCCCTTTCTTTTGTCAGAGAGTCCTGAACCGGATTGAGGTAACGGTCTTCTTTTTCGTATTGCAGACGGATTCCTTTTTGCCCCTGCAGGCGTTCCTCCCGCTGGGCCAACGAGTTGATGATTTTTGGCGCCGCTTCTTTTTCGAGTTTTTGCAAATCTTCGCGGAGAAATTCCTGAAGATTCACGCCGGGATTTTTTTGATAAATTCCCGGCGCGACCAAGTCGATGTATTCCCTTTTCAGAAGAGCCAGCTGATCTGCGAAGGAACGTTGATACGCTACGATCTTTCCTTCCGGAACGCCCTTGGCGGCAAGCTTTTGTTCCAAATCGTTCCACCAGTCCAGATAGAGGTCGATTTCATCCTGGCCCAAAACCCGTTCTTCAAGCTGGCGCGTGACCCAGAGAATACGTCTCACGGTATTTCCCTTTTTGCCCAAATCCACGTAAGACAAGTCATTCCGGAAAATGGAGTCAAACCTTCTTTCCATCTGCATCGTCGGGAAAGGATACAGTTTCGGCAGTTCTTTGCCGTTATGCGAACGGGCTTGGGAAATAGCCGGAATGAGCATTTCAGGTTCCAAAAACCGGCCAGTGCGCTTTAACGCAGCCCGCTGAACCAAATAAGCGTCATGGAACCAGTTCCGAAGTTCCTCCTCACCTTCTCCCTTTTCATAAAGGCGGACGGCAAAACCAAAACGCTGGTGCTCACTGAGAAGTGGGAGCCGTTCGGCGACTGCGGGTCCGAAACCTTTCGTGTTCTTGATTTTTTCCCGGAGTGCCAATTCGGATTGTTCGATCATGCCGTCATATTTCATGAACCTTCCGATTTCGTTCAAATTGAACATTTTCAGACGCAGGTTGACTAAGTAGGCATACAAGTCTCCTGATGCAACTTCCCTGGGATGTCCGTTTTCGGGGTGATACGTCATGTAAATGGCCTGGAGGAACATCTTTTGCTTCTCTTCCTCGATAAATTGTTCCTCCGTGTATTTCATCTGCGGGATATAGTTCGATGACTTGTAGATGGCATCGCTGTTTGAAATCTTGCGCTCCATCAATCCGATTCGGCGCGGCTGTCCGGTCATTTGACCGCTGATGTAATAAATCATCTTCTCGCGGTCCTCTTTGGCCATCCACGAGGGCCGTCCGGGTGCGTCCGGAGCAAGCGCTGCGAGTTCTCCAAGAAGCAGTTCCCCGGCTTTTTGATTGGCATTTTTTCCCAGGGAATAATTTTTAAAAAATTTCTCAATTTCCTGATCCAGGCTCAGCGCCGGATCACGCAAATAGGCCATTTCCGGACGCCCCCCGAGCAGCAATTCATAAAAGTAACGCGCCTGTCCGCTCTCAAGCTCGATACTCTTGCCTTTTGCGGTGGCATGGATATGAAGCAATTTTCCTAGCACATATTTCAAATCATCTCCCTGAACATCCAGGAGAGAATTTACTTTTCTGCCGTCCCGTTCCATCTTCCCGCGCTGAATTTCAACCGTCAGCACCCCCTCCAGCATTTTTGCAAACGTAGTAAACTCCCCCCAGGCGAGCCTTCTTGTTTGCTTGTCTTTATGATCCAGCCGGATCCAATCATTTCTTAAATTGACGGCTGTGTAATATTGCTTCATCTCGCCTTGCATGTTCTGCACCACGTACAGCACATGCGAAGCATGCGAAGAGATCAATTGGACCGTGTTCGGCGCGGTGCCGCCACGCGCAACGGCGTCGGGGGACATTCCGGGTATCGTGGTGCTTAAAAACGAGAAAAAGAAGGATTCCATCCTCCGGTCGGACCGGAAATCGCTCAGGGCGGTAAATCCTTTGGCCTTGTCGGCAGCTTCCTTGGGGGGCACTCCGTTCTGAAGATGATAGAGCTGGGCAACGGTGTTGAAAAAATTGCGCCCTTCGACCGGATGCGCCTCGAAGTAAACCACGATTTCGGTCATTTTGCCGGCAAGTCCCTGGGTTTTTTTCCAGCTGAAGTCAGGGTTGCTTTCCAGCTCCGTCCGGAATTGCATCCAGGCAAAAAAGAGGCCGCGGGGCCGGGAACTCTGCAATATTTGTTTGGGTTCCGTGATATTTTGATTCCAATACAGATTGGCGAGTTTGGTCACATCGCTGAAGAGCTCCTGCTTTTTAGCGTCGTTTGCCAGCACTTGCTGAAAGCGCTGGCTGCGTCCTTTAGTTTCTTCCCACCCGTCTTTGACCCGGCCAACGATGGATCCGATGACAATGCTGCGGGCGGTCGCATCGGTTTTTAAAGCCGCCACCGTAAAATCCCGCTTCGATCCGGGATAAAGAATCTCATTCAAAACCCGCGCATCCTGAAAGGCCTCGTTGATTCTTGCGGGATCATTGAGCACGGCGATGACTTTTCTCATCACCAGAACCGCCTCGTCCCAACCGTCCTCATCCGACGCCAAACCGAGTCCGATGGCAATGACCAACCCCTGAACCTTCGGGTTGTCGATATTTTTAATAAAGTCCCGGTACCTGTCATCGCTTGCCGGCAATTTCTGAGTGGCCGAATCGACTTCAAAAGCAAGCCGCAGCAGGGCATCGCGCCGGGCGGGATTTGCTTTGAGCTGGTCCGTCAACTCCTTGGTCTTTTTCCTCCATTCCTGCGACGAAGTTTTTAGATCCGCGTCTTCCAAAACCGAAGCCTCAATCCAGGCCATCATGTACTGCTCCGCTTTTGATGTCGGGTCCGTGATCGTTTTTTTTGAGATTTCTATTTTCCGTTTCAGAACCACTGAAAAAAATTCGCTGGCCCTTTCCATCTCCTCGTCAAGGCCGGTACGCTTCTCCGCGGCCGCAGGGGCCTGCGCGAGAGCATCCCCCGGAGCCAGCATGGCGACCTGCACTTCTTTGCCTTTTTTCGGCAAGCGCACATCCTCCATCAAAAACGGAGGTGCGGCGTCCGTTACAATTTCGGGCTGTCCGGGAATTTTGGGCTCGGCCATGGCCAAACCGGTGATCCGTTCCGTGCGTTTCTGCCCCGGCACCGGGTGGTCCAGGATTTTTATCATCCCCAGCATCCGGTCCAAAGTTTCCTGGGCATGCGCTAATCCTTCCGGTTTGGTGGCATCACTCAGGAACCAGCCCAGCCAAATTCCCAACTTGTCCTTCTCAGCCACGGGCTGGCCCGTGAGGGCCTCGTGAACCTCAAGAATTTTCGCCTTGGTGCTGTCTATCGTGTTCTGGTCCATCCTTTTGAGAATATTATCCAGCAGCGCGAGTTTTGACAGAACCTCGCCCAGGGTCTCGCCGGAACGTGCGGTGGAAATCATGAAGCCCATCATGTGCGCCATTTCGTCTTCCGATTTCACGGGTTTGTCCAGTTTCGCAATGACCGGCAATAGCCGTTTCCGTGCCTTCACCAAAGCGTCTTTATCCTTTTCCACCGCCTTTTCGCTCATCTCTTTAGCCTGTTGAAGCATGGCCGCAGCCTCGGCATAGGTTTCTCCGGTAATCATCATGCCGGCAAAGAAGCCTATTCCCACCGCGGCCATCTTCATCCTGTTGTCCCGCTGGACGGGAAATCCCATATTGGCATTCAGAACTCTCAAATTATCCATATCCCTGTTGATGCCGCCCGCGCGTTGCGCGGCATTAACCTGAAAATGGATGGCATTGAGGTTATGAGCCACCTGTTGCGGCGGCAGGTTTTCCTGCGCGTTGGCCATGACCCATCCCACCAGCAGGGCATTTTTTTCATCCGCGGCAAAATCCTCGCCTTCTTTTATCTGTAAAATGACTTTGACCGCGGGCAAAAAGTGTTTTCGCACGCGGTCCATTCCCGTGTCTTTGGTGCCTTTGAGGGGTTGGTTCATACCTTCCGCGAATTCAACCGCTTTCACGAGTTTGGCCAGGGCCTGCTGCGGATTATCTTCTTTCTCCGCCATCCCGAAAATAAATCCTAGGAATTCGGCCTCCTCTTTATCCTTGACCACCGTTATTCCCAAATTTGCCAGCAATTTAAAATATTCCGCGCGCAAGGCCTTAAATTGATCATCACTCGCATTCTTCACGAATGTCTTTCCCTTGGCCACAGCCCGGGCCTCGTCGCGGTAACTTTTATTTTTTTGCTCCACGGCCTGGATCACACCCAGCAAGGCTGCCGGGTCTTTCGCGGGGTCAACACCCGGATTGACACGCCGTAGGATGACGTAGAAATCATCCCGGAATTGATCTGGCGAGAAGCCTTTTTTCTTGGCGTCTGCCATCCGCCGCGCGGCACTCTCCAGTGTCTTTAGCGTATCCTCAAAATTTCTGCTCTCTCTCCCGTTTGCGATGGCAATACCGATCAAAGTAGGCAGCCGTTCCTGATCGCCCAAAGAAATATCAAATTGCGCCAAAATTTGTTTCATGGCGGTGAAGAGCTTATCCAGATCGCCTGATTGGCGGCCTTGCACAAATTTTTCCGCTGCCTCCAAATCCGCAAAAAGACCGTTGGTATCTTTGTCATCTTTGGCTGCGGCCATGAGGGAGCCAACGATCAAGGAAAGTTCCTCATCCCCGGCCAGTTTTGCATCCTGCGGCAATCCCTTGAGCAGTTTTATCAGCGCGAGGAACCGCGCCTTGTAGGCATCCAGATTCCTATTTGTGTCCTGCGAGGCCTTGAGCTCACCGGCAAGCTGATGAGCCGCTTTTAGCCCTTTCAGCGCATGGGCGGGATCCGGATCTTTCTCCGCGGTTGAAACGATGTACCCCAGAATTTGTGAAATTCTGGTTTCGCCTTCACGCCTGTCACCGAGCGCGCCCAACAATCCCGGCAGGAAAGTGAGAATATCTTTGGCCTGTTCTTCAGTCAGATTGTCGATAAATTTTGTTATGGCAGGAAAGGTATCGCGTTTGTTATTAAACAATGCGGCACGGCCGGCCGGGTCAGCCTGATCATATTCCTTTTTGAGACCCATAAAAAAGCTGGTCATCTGCGAGATGGGCCGTTTGGCGCCGGGCCAATCCTTGTAACCCATTTTGGCCATCAGATCGTTGATTTTCTGCGTGTAATGGTAAAGTTCCGTCAGATACTCGTCCGATGCCTGTTTTGTCATGAACTCCTGGACCCGTTCAAAATAACTCAGCGTACCGGCCAGATCTTCGGCTGTGGCCCCCGGTTTGGCGGACACGCCCAGTAAAAATGCCATTGCACCCGAAACGGAGTTGATGGGTTTATAACCGGCTCCGACTTCCGCCAGCGCGGGGATTGTTTTCAACCGGTCCGCAATTTGCTCTTCTTTTAAAGCGGCGGCCTTCAGGCGCTTGATCACATCCTGGTCCTGCCCGCGGGCTTTTTTAAGCGCTTCCAGCATGCGGACGGCCTGGGAAATCGTCCGCCCCGGCTCGCCTTTGATGCCTTTAAAAATTCCAACCAGCAATCCCGCATCCTGAAAGTTATTGGCCAAATCCAAGGGTTCGACTTTGGCCGCATCCGTGACTTGTCCGGCCTTAAGCCAGGCGATTAATTTTTCGACGTCGCTTTTTGAACCGGCCACGGTATTCAGGAAAGCAGACAGTTCCGCGAAGTTAAGCCCATAAGTGCTTTTGAATTTGTGCCAGGCGAGCAGGATTCCTCCGTCATTGGCATTGCCGGGGTCAAAAGAACCGGTGCGGCCGTAAAGAGACCTTAATCCTTCATGGTCTTTAAGCCGGTAAATATCATCGAGAACAATTTTCATGTCCGTCTTGAGGGCCTGACGCTCATCCGCCGTGAATTCGCGCTCCCCGAAAGTTTTCAGCATATCCGGACGATTTTCCAAAAGGTAACGGGCCCACACAATGGCCTTGCCTATGAAAACGGTTTCTTCGATTTTTCTGAAAGCCCGCTCAATTTTGGAGTTCACGGCAAGCAGGCGGGCAGCATAGTCCGCGGCCGCAGGATTAAGCGCGGCTCTTTCGGCAAGCAAAACACGGTATTCCGCGGCGTCGGGAAGTTTCTTTGCTTCCTCCTCCGTGAGACGGCCGTAAAAACCGACGAGATTGATACCCTTGTCATTCAGAATGTCCGCAACAACCCGCACAAAATTATTGAAAGCGGCAGGACTCTTGATGAGACCGTTCAAATAAAGAAGCTGGGCCCAAGATTCGATCGCGCCGCGTTCCGTCATGTCATTGTGGACATGCAATTTGACGCCATAGATGTTTTGCAGGGCTTCACGGATGCGAAACGCGCGCTGGGATTTTTCATCCTGATCCCGAAACTGAAAAAATTCCGCGTTATCGATATCAATCGCGCGCATGGCCAGCCATGCGGCGTATTTAACGGCGTCCTCGTTTGAGATTTGCTCCCCGCGCATTTCCCGGGATCCTATCCTCATATAGCCCATGTCCTCCTCCAGGGCCTGGTCCAGGTTAAAATCCGGTTTGTCCATGATCCGGCTGGCGTAATAACTCAACATCCCGAAAATATCGAAATCGGGATATCCCTGCTCAAGGCGGGTGGCAGCCAATTCTTTATAAGTTTTACCGTCGACCGTGGTCTCCTGAATCACCCGCTTTTGTTTCAGCATGGCCTGGTCCTGCAGCGGCAAATAACCGATAAAATGTTTGGACCATTGCAGGGCAAAAGCACGGTCACCGTGCTTCGCTTTTTCGGACTTGAGCCAGTCCAGATAGTTCTTAGATTTCATGGCTTCAAGCACGCGAAGCATGGCATTCATCTTTTGCTGGGCGAGTTGGGGATCATTGAGGCGATGGCCCTCAAGATAGGGGTCGAAAATCCTGTCGATCCAATCCGAAACATTCAAAAGCATGGCATCATCCGCTTCGACGCCCAAATCTTTAAGCACGGCGGCAATGAATTCTTTTTTCTTTTCATCCGCAGATGCCGCATGCGCAAACAACGTTTCCTTTTTTTCCGGCGCGGTCTCAAATTTGCCGGTCATGATCGCAGGATCATAAACACCCGCGGGCTGCGTGGCCGCGTAAGGTACGGCGGCCTGGATCAATTCCGGCTGGGGTTCAAACCGGGGCAAAGCCTGCGCCGCGATTTCTTTTTCCTCGGCGGGCGCCTTAGTGCCGGCCGTCTCTTCTTCCCTGGGCTGAAGCGATATATATTTCCGGATTTCTTCGTCCTTCATCCCGTTATTCCGCAGAAATTGCACGAAAAGCTCAAATTGAGCAAGCAGATGATATTGGGCATCCCGCAGGTCAAATCTGGCTTTTTCTTCGGCCTCAATGGCACCGCGCAGTCTGTCCCATGGCCACTGTCCGTTGCGATAATATTCTTCTGCCTGCACCAGCTCAACCCGGGCCTGGTCTCGTATCCTTTGCGTCTGTTCCAGCCGGTCAATGGCTGCGTTGAGATTATTGATCATTTGAAGGGCGGCTATTTTAAGATCCGCCTGCAAGTTGGGAAGCTGCGCCTCCAATTTCTTGACTATGGCCTTCTGCAGCGCTACCTGCGCTTTTCCCTGCGGGTTCACCACCGGCAGCCGGAACTGAATCTCAATACTTTGTTCCAGCGGCGTCAGAACAGCCAGCAGCGCGATCTTCAACCCGGAGGCCTCATAAGATAAAAGTTTAAGGGCCTTCTTCTCGGTATTGATCTTCGCCAGGTGCATTTTGAGCCGCGGATCCCCTTCCACGATGGGATCCAAATCCTTTTTTAGCGCTAGAAGATCCGCTTTTGAAAGTCCGGTTAAATCCTGGAGGGTTTTGAGGTCTTCGGGGGTGAGCAAGGCAATGGCGTCAGGCCCGATGGACCGCAACGTCCGTAAAAATTCAAGTTTGGCCTGCTCCAATTCGGCTTCGGCCCGTAGAACCGTCTGAGCAGCTCGTCTCCTGCCGGCTTCCAATGAAACCAGTGCACGCTGATAATCATTTTGCCGGATCCCTTCCTTTTTCTCACGTTCTGCCCTTTGCGCCCATGATTCCTGAATACTCTCGGCCTCGTCCACCCGGGCCTGTGCCCGGAGAACTTCAAGGCCGGCCGCAATCACGCGCTGTTTGTCCTGAAAATCGCTGTAAGATTTGGCCAGTTCGAACTCACGCACCAGGCTTGCCTGCCGGGAACGCTCCATTCCCTGAGTCAGGGGAAGCAGATAATAGAAGCGTAGTCCGAAATTAAGCCCCATGCCGGCCAACCCGCCGGGCTGAGAACCGGAGGAAGAGGTCCCCTGAAGTGTTCCACCCCCGGGAATATTCGGGGAGGCATTCCCTCCGCCAGCAGCGTTTCCGCCTCCAAAACTAAAGGATTGAAACACAAAAAAATCAGTCGCCAGGCCCTTGAGGTAGCCGTATTTGTCAATCACTTCAAGAATATTGGCCTGTTCCTGCAGGTTAATTTTTGCCAGCACATCCTCGATCTTCATGGCGCGGAGTTCCTCCATGGAGATTTCTACGGAGGCGGCCTGCCGGATTCTCTCCATAAGCTTGGCTTTGACGTCCGCAAATTTGGGGTCGGTTTCAACTTTTTGAAGGTATTCCCCGATAAAATCAATTTTGGTTTTTTGGGCCGCGAGAAAATCGCGGAATTGAATCAGGGTTTGAAGATCTCTCAAAGTCTGAGCCAGCTCAGCCCGGCGGTAAGCGATGCTCAGTTGTTCGGCATAGAGCGGATTTTCAATGGTGGGTGTCCGGATGACATTTTTAGCGGCCATAATAAGCGCGTCCAACTGGGGCGGAGCGAGATTCTGGTCCGCCACCCGGTTTTGGATCAAAAGCGCGAGAAGACCTTCTTTGTCGTCGCGGCCCGTATCCTGCATATCAAGAAGAGCCTGAATTTTATCCCGGAACCCATTGTCTCCCAAAATCAGGGCCGCCAGTAAATCGGTTCTCGCCTGATCAACCCTGGAGTCTGCATATTCGATCCTTGAATTTTGAGCCCTCAGCTCGCTTTCTAATTTTGAAAGCCGGAGCTTGGCCGCGGCCAGAGAATCCAAATAGGCCTCTTCCGCCCTTTCCCGCGTCGCCCGGGCTTGGGCCACATCGATCCGCTGCCGGAATCTGCCGGCGCCGTCGTATAAATTCACGTCCCCGTAAAACCCCGCCACGCCCAACACCAGCCGAATAAGCAATTTGCTGTTCGGTTCCTTGGCCGCGCGTTCAATGGCCTGGCCCAAAAGCTTGGCAGTTTCGGCGGATTCCATTTCAATTTCATCGAAATAGTAATTCGGATTGTCGAACAGTTTTTCAGCGGCTTGCGACTGGGCTTCAAGCGGCATATTTCTCAAACGGGCCGCGAGCGCTTCAAAAGTTTGCCGGAGATTCCCGGCCTCGAGATTATAGGAAAGGTCCAGCATTTGCTTTATTTGGTCCAGCAGCCGGCGCTGATTCTCGCGGATGTCACGCAAGGCGAGTTCTTGCTGCCGCAGGCGTCCGTCCAGCTGGGCCATATCCGCTTTCACCTTCTCCGCTCCCCCGTCCCCACGCTGCAAAGCCCCTTCCATCACGGTCCGCACGACCTGCAATTCCGCGATCCGCTCACCCGCCTGCCGTTCGGCCTGAACGAGAAGGATATAATTTCTTTCCAGCCCCAAAAACTGCTCCAGCAACGCATTCCTGAGCGCCTTTTCATTCTGCTCCAGCCGGAGAATGTTCAAATAAAGGACGGATATGTCGGCTTGAAAATTGGCACCCGATTCGGCTTCCAGCGTGACGCCGACACCCGGCACCACGCTGATCTCATTCGAAAAGGAATTAACGAAAACCCCGGTTGCGCGAATGTCGGCCGGGTTAATTTGGGGCGTCTTGATCCCCAGGGCTTCGGGCGTCACAGCCTGGCCGGGCTTGATCGCAAGCGTATTTTCTTTGCGGCCAAAAATTCCGAATAAATTCTGAACGCCTTTCGACGCCTGCGGCTTGGATGTTTTTGCCGCAAAAGTGGCTTTTAAAATCGCTTCCCGCCAGGCCGAGAGTTTTGTTTCCACGCTCGCATGCTCCTCTTCTAACGGTTTTAATTTGGCATCTTTCTCATCCTGGGAAAGCGCCGCATTGCGGATGACGGATGAAATTTCTTTCTCGATGGCCGCCCGCCGGTCAAACAAATCATTGAATTCCTTGACCCGGGCATCGCGCAGGCGCTTGTCCAGCATGCGGATGGCCGCATTTCGGTCCAGCTGCTGTTTGCGCAATTCCGGCGAATTGCGGTAAAGGGACAATAGGGTCTCTTCTTCCGTATTTAAGGAAACCTGGGGAATCTGCTTTCTCTCATGCTCGACATAAAGCCGGGTAAAAAACTCCTCTTCTTGAGCGGTGAGTTGGAATTTCTCTTTCGCTTTCTGTTCCGCCTCCTGGATTCCGGTAAGAAGCCGGTCAATTTCGGTGTATTTTCGTTCCAGCGCCGCGCGTTCCTCGTTAATGGCTTTCATGACGTCCAAAAAGGCCTGGTAGGCTTCTTCCACTTCTTCGGCCGTGGCTTCCTTTCCCTCCTGATAACGGGCCAGAACCGTTTGATAATTCTGCCACTGCTTTTCTTTTAGCGCATATAGCCCTTCCGTCCCTCCGGCTCCAAAAAGTCTCTTCTCGCTGGCCTGAATTTCTTCCACAAGTTGCTGCCGCCTGAATTCCGCTTGGCGGGTCACCTGTTCAAAATTTTCATGCGCCTTCAGGGCCTCGGACAAATACGCGGCCGGTTCGACGGTCTTGTTCTTGTAGCTATTCAGATTAAAAAACAAACCCAGCCCCATGAAAACACCGATACCCAGCCGGACATGCCGTTTCTGCTCGGCCCGGGCGATCGAGGTCCGGATCTCAGCCATCTTCTCTTTCTCCGCCGCAATCCTTTCGGTCACGGTTTTCTCACCGGCCACAAAGCCGTATTGGCCTAGAATGGCCGCTCCGGCCCACCGGTCTACCGTGGAAATCTGAGGCGCGGCGGCCTGCGCCGCCTGGGGCGTTGCAGGCGTCACCGGTGCGTTGAACCATTTCCAGTCGGATAAATCACCGGCCAGGGTGATCTGTTCCACCGGAGCGCCGGTAAGCTGGGAAATGCGCAGCATGAGGTTGAGCCGTTCGTTGCCTATACGATTGGCTTCCTGTTCGCGCAGCATTTCCGGAATACGGCTGGGACCGGGTTGAGCCCGTTCCAATTTCGCGGTTGCCGCGCGCAAATGATTGATTTCCTGAACCAGAGCCTGATAGCGCGCCAGCACGGCTTCGGCCGAAGCCTTTTCCGAAATCTGTCCCTGCCAGATCAAAAAATTATGGAGCTCGCTCACATAGGCCGGGTCATTCTTAAGCGCATCCAACCGGTCCATCTCTTTTTTCATGGAGTCAAGAAATGTGGGATCTTTGAGCTTGTCATTGAGTCCGTTAAAAATTTGCTCCTCCGCATTGAGCCTTACAATTTGGGTCTCGATTTCGTAAATCTCAGCCAGGATATTTTGCACGTCCTGTTGCTGGAGATATTTTTGAAGAATCGGGAGCCGCTTCGCAAGGTCTGCCTTGGACTCGGCTGACGGCTTCTTAAGCCAGAACCCGAATTCAAAACCCACACCGGCACGGAACCCAAAAGGAGCCCCAAATCCCAGACGGGTAAGAAAATCCACCGTAGTTTTATATTGAGACGTAATGACCCGCCCCTCGGCCCTGGCGATTTGCTGATCAATTTCCCAGAGATTCGTGTAACGCTGGAGGGCCAGTGAGGCGATTTTTTCAATGTTCAGGTTCTTGTATTCGGAATCCTCCAACCGCTGATCCGAAAGCACTTTTCTTGCCGGTTTGGCCTCCGCCTCAGCGGAACCGCGCAAAAGTTCGTTTAAAATATCGCGCATTACATATTGAAGGGCCTCACGATCCCGCAGCGTTTGAACGGCCTTTTGCCCCGCACCCGCAGGACCGCTGGCCGCGATGGTCAGGAAAATTTTCGCGCGAAGATCTTCGGGCGCCAAAGGCAGTAATTGATCGATAGTTTTTTGAATAGCCTGTTTCCGGATATTGAACTCAGTGGCTTTGGAATCGGCGGTCCGGGCCGCGCGGTACTGAGCGGCATATTCCCTGACTGCCTGGTCCACAAAAAGAGGCTGATACAGCCAATCGCGCACGGCCGGATCCAAACGGGCAAAACGGATGTCTCCCATGAACCGGTGCCGCCCCAGGACAATAAGCTGCGGCGCGATCTTTAAGTATTGCTCTGCCTGCGGACCTATCAATTCCCGGACCTCCGCGGGTGCCGCCTTTTCCTCTTTTTTCTCGGAAGCCGCAGCCGCCGGTTTTGCCGGTTCGGTCGGCGGCGCTTTTTCCGGCGCCGTCACTTCCGCAGGTTGCATTTCCTCAGGAGCACTCACGGTGGGGAGGGCTTCGGCCGGTACCGGCGTGCGGGCCTTGCTCGGTATGGACGCCGCTGTTGTCGCTATTTTAAGAGGTTTTCCCTCCAGCTCCCTGGACAGATTTTCCAAATTGGCGACCATTTTCTTAAATCCCTGCGGATACTTGTGCGGCATTTCCTTTTCCAGCTGGCTAATGGCTTCCAATTTTTGCATCATGGCGGGAAAGCGCGTCTCATCCTGAATATTCTTGAGCCCATCCATCAAAACGGTCATCTTTTGCCGGTCATAATAGCCGGCCGGAGCCGCGGCAGCGTGGGCCGCGGTCGGGATGGTTGCAAAAAGTCCGAATGCAACCGCAAGAATTTCCCGGGCTCTCGGGCTCAAACGCCGGTTAAGAAAATCAAGGCTGTAATAAAAAACGATTCCCGCGACGAGCGCGATTCCCAAGGCGGCAAAGAAATGCGTCAAAGTGGCCAGAGAAGCCACCGTCAGAGACCCAGTTGTTATGGATTGAACCAAGGTGGCGCCCAGAGTTCCCACCGCTATGGCGCCGAAAGCAATCATGCGTGAATTTGAAATCAGTTGCTGAACCCAATTCGAGGATAAATCTTTCAGCGTTTGTTTTTTCTCGATCTGAGGCCGCTTGTAGAGTTTGACGTACACGAGCGTCATCGCCGCCAGAGATACGAGCGCGGCAATGGCAAGAGGCGCCATGCTGAGCATTTGAATGGCTACCGCTGTAATCACAGGGCCTCCCATAAACATCTCCATCAGCCACAATCCCGCAAAAGTGAGAATTCCCAAGAACGCGCCCCACCGTACCAGCTTGGGGCTCACGGCTTCGGCGGTCTTGTCATTCTTATAGACGAAGGCCGCCAGGTTTTTTGTAAAATTGCGCAGACGGCGCAGCGGTCCGGATCCCGCGGGCTCAAATCTTGCCGTTAATTTGGCAAGCCCCGCATTGAGAATTGCCAATAATCTTCCCACCCCGAAAGAGGCCAGCAAAAGACCGGCATAAGGAAGGAGATTGCCCCAGGGAATTTTTCCTGCATCCTTCGGCAAGTCCATTTTTTTTGCCACCGGCATTGCCAGTTTTGTGCCAAAATTGGCCGTTCCTAAAACAAGCGCAATGGCAGTCAATCCCAGAATTGCGGCGAGCACGGTGCCCGCGTGTTCAAAAGCAAAAGCTACCGCCAGCGAAACCAGCAATGTCTTCACGGCGGAGGAAAACACGCTTTGAAATACGGACTGAGAAGGTGCCATGCGCGTTTTTTTCAGGGTCGGCAAATTTAAAAGAAGGAACAGCGAGGTCGAAACAAGCCCCATCAATCCCACCACAAAAGCCACGGGCAGCGCAGCGGTCGCCGAACCGGCAATGGAGATGACCACCATCGGATAGACCAGGGCGGCCAGCACCAATCCTCCGGCCATGATGGGGGCGATCATTCCCATGGCCAAAAGAATTTGATTCAGGATATACCTTCCGAAAAGGACGCCACGGTTGCCCCCCACCTGAACACCCCGCAGCATCGAATTCACCGAATTCTCCACGCCGGCCATATTCTCCCGGTCAAAACGGTTGATTCTGTCCGCATAAGGTTTGAGATACTGCTGGAGAATCAGAAATCCGATAATCGGCAGCCCCAGCGAAAAGGGTGAAACGACGGCAAGCGCCGCGGTGAGAGAAGAGGAATAAGTAAGAAGAAGTGCGAGAAGGCCGGCTTTAAAGAAAAAGTAAGTAAGGGCCACAATCAGCGACATAGCGGCAATGCGCATAAGATTAACCTGGGTGAATCTTTGGACCGCTTGCACCGCCCGGCTCACCCGAGGAGCGGGGGGAGGCGCGGATTCGGACGGAGGCCCCAATTCGTGCAAAATCAATGCCGCGTGCTTCCGGTTGGCGGCATCCATGCGTTCCCTTGAGAAGCGCGCCAAAGCTTCCCTTTTCAGCACCAGTTGATTGATATTGGCCAGCTGGGCGGAGAGCTGATTCCCGCTGACAGTCCGGTCGATTTCCCTCTGTTGTTTTTCAAAATCGCTTATGAAACCGGCCATTTCCCTGTCCAAAGTGCTTAACAAAAGATAGCTTATGTATCTCCTGATCAAAAGATAGGCCGCCACATTCACGTCGCCTTTCACATCCGCCCGGCTCAAAATCTGCCGGTATTCCTCGGGCGATGCGTACACTTCCTGCAAAACCGCTTTCAACTGGTCCTCGTCCGCCGCGCTTTGAATTTGAAGCGCAAGCGCAGATGTTTTGGCAAAAAGCCTTTTCATCCCGTCCGAACCCATTTTTTGCGCCAAGAGAGCGGCTGCCGCATCGATATTTTTCTTTACGTCGGGCCTCTGAAGTATCTGTTGATATTCCTCAATCGTCAGGTTGACACCCTTCAGGGTCTCGGCGAGTTTTTGCTGATCATCACCCGCGGATCTAAGCTGGAGCGCCAGCTCATGCGCTTCGGCTTCGCTGTAAGCCCGCTGGATAAACCCTTCAAAATTTTCCAGGACGGCCTCGCGTCTTTTAAGAAAGTTCCGGGTCTGCGCGTCTACCTCTGTCTCGAATTCACTTTGGCCTTTGCTGCTGGACACAAAGTGGTCCTTTACTTGCTGCCGGAAATTTCCCAGGGCATCATCCAGTCGGATCCTGTCTTCGGCGTTTTCGGCTTTATTAAGCTTCAGGAGATAATCCGGACCATATTTCCGCTCCAAGTCCGCCACCATACTTTGCAGACCGTACTTGGAGGCCTCAAAAGTTTGTCCGTATTTAACGAAAACCTCGTCTTCCAAAGAAATAAATGCTTCCCAGATTCCGGGATCTCCGCGGCGCGCCACGCGGCCGCGAAATTGAAAATCGTAGGCTTCGAATTCGTCAAAATAAGTAGAGATGGCGTAAAGCCCCTTGACCCCTCCGGTTTCCAAGGCACGAAGCCCGGCGCTCAATTGGATATCAATACCGCGGTTCGCGATGTTGGTCACAATCGTGATGCTTTGCGGATCGCCCGCGCCTTTTAAAATCTCATCCACTTGATCCAATGTGGCGGCTGAAATCACACGCACCTTGGACGCATCGACGCCGCCTTGCGCGATGAGCCAGTCTTTAAGCTCGTCCGCCCCGCGGGTGCTTTCCATTTTTACGAGGGATGTGCCGCCGCTTTGGTGAATTTGAAGAATTCTGGCCAGATAGGCCTCTCTCTTACGGCCGGCCGTGGCATAAACATTGGTCGGCTTGTCTTCGCGGATGGTCGGCTGCGCGGCCGGAGAAACTGTTTCTTTACCGTAGACTTCGCGCATAAAATCTTCATCAAAAGTCCCGCTGGCGCCCGAGAATTTTTCGATCAGATTCTTGTCCAGCAAAAAGGTCTTTAGAGTGGTCCGGAGGCTGGTGTAGGTTTCAATCGTCAATCCGGAAATTCCATGCCGCGCCTCAATGGCCTGGTGAAGCCCGCCGGCCAGAACCATGCCTGGTTTCGGTTCCTGATTGTCGCCGTATAGAACGATTTTCCCGTCGATCACTGCATAATTTTTGTCTTTCACGTAATAGTGATACGCCTGAAGCGACGTGGTCACGAAGTCCTCCCACTCCACTTCGGCAAGACGGCGGAATTCTTCCGGCTCACTTTTGACCGCCTGGCGGATCAGGCCCCGGATTTTGCCGGGGTTCGTGATCTGAATGCTTTTTGCAGAGTCATTACGGCTGTAAAACGGCAATTGCCCCTGTTCGACATAAATTGATTTTTCGACCACGCCGTTGACAATCTGCCTCAGCCGGTTTCTGGCCGCCGCGTCTGGGAGAGGCTGGCCCCCTGCGACTGTGAACGGAATGTGAAATTCATAGATCAGCGATTGATCCGCTTCATCGAGAATCATGTGCAGCTCGCGTTTAAACAGCGCGCGGGCCTCCGGATCATAAGCCATCAGTTCCTGGTTATAACGGTGGACAAAGGATTCCAGCTTTCCGTAAATGACTTCGGCCTGGTTGTAAACCGTTTCCGGAGAAACCTGAGGGCCGCGGAAAAAATTACCTAATGCGTCCTGCTCATACAAATATCCGACGTCTTTGTCACCTTCTTTCTTGACCACTCCGACTTTCACTCCCAGCCGTCCCAGGATATTCGCCGCGGCGTTGCTGTCCTCATCCAGCTTGGCGTCCTGAACCGTCACGGCCACGCCTTTTATCTTTTCCCCCGTTTGGGTGGCGCGGGCTTTGAGCACCAGGGGCAAAGCAGCCGCGGCAATGGTCAGGGTTTTACCGCCTCCGGTCCGGAGTTGCAGCATTTTCCCTTCCGCCAGGGACTTGGCTCCGCCCTTCTGCCCTTCCTCGTCTAAATGAAATCCTTTGAGCTGATAAACCGTTTTGTCCATCAAAGCAATCGCGGCATCTCGTACTTGTTCGAAAGAAGTCCCTGATCTAAGCTGATCCTGCAGAATTTCGGCTTCCAGCCGCCCTTCCAGAGAACGCCCTGTCTCGATAATTCCCCGCTGAAAAGCAGCCTCCGGATCGGTGGTCGCATTGGCTGCCTGGCGAAGCTCGGCCGCGGGACTTTTCGGCAGCGGATTGGAGTCATAATAATAACGCCTCCTGCCCTGTCCCGTGCTTGCGACCCAGGTAAGCAATCCCATTTCTTTGAGATCCGCCCTGAGAGTGGCCAGGCTCACCTGATAACCGGCCTGCGCCAGTAAGGCTCCGCTATAGCCCTGGCTTTCCAGAATCTTTTTGGCGGCCGGTGATTTTTCAAGAAGCGCTTTGAGCATTTTTACCGACAGGCCGGGAAAAATTTTAAAAATAGCGCTGATTTCTTTGCGGCGTTCTTCCATTCTCACTTGGGAAACCGTTGTCTTTCGAGGCTTTTTAACCTCTTCTCCGGGCGTTTTAAAGACACCTCGAATGACACCATTCAATCCATTGGCCGGCCAGATTTTTCCATTCTCAAGCTCTCCCACAAAAATACCCACCTGTTTTACAAATTCATCCTGTGCCGGCAAAGCCGTTGCCGCACCGAGTGACTGTGCCGCATATTCATGAATGCCGGCAAGTAATTGCTTAGAGGATTTTACTGCTGCCTCCACCTTCGCGGCCCGCCACTCGGAAGTGGAAGACATGTCCCGGCTCTTGACAACACCTTGAAATCCCCGAGAGGCCGCAAGCATAAGCCCGGGTATTGTCTCATTGGTTCCCGCAAACATTCCCTTGAACGTATCGTGTCTCAATACCCGGTTAAGTGCAGCGGAACCGAACACGACCCATGGAGAATAATGGCTTACAGTCGGAGCGGCGTTAAAGCGGTTCAGGGTTGTCACAAAATCTTGATCCCCGCTGAGGCCTGTGGCGGTTAAAATCGATTCAAGTCCGGCTTCCGCGCCGGGCATTCCCGCTTTTGCTTTTTGAAGCGGTCCAGTGGCGGGCTGGATTTCCTGAAGTATGGAGTCCAAATGCCCTTGGGTGGCGACGATATAAATATTCGCCTGCCATACGGACAGTTTTTCTCCTTTTGCGGCTGGAGGCGTGAAAGAAAACGAGGCGTATTTCACGGCTGTTTTGTCAATATCCTTAATCCTGATTTCCCGGCGGTTTTCATCCTGCTCGGATATTTTGCCGTCGGACACGGTCATCAAAAGATATCCGGCCGGAATTTTGTTGCCTTCGATCAGGAAAATCCTTTTTTCGCGGCCCTGCTCTCCGACCTTGACGGATTTGATCCTGGCATCCTGACGGATCAGAAAATCCGTGATGACAGAAAGATCGGCGATCGCCTTCTCGATTTCCTCGCGGGCTTTTCCACGTTTTTCAAGAAGCCTTACCAGCCGTTTTTTCCATCCCTCACGCAGAGCGCCGTTTTTCTGCCCCTTCAGGATGCCCATAGACTGCAGCAGGGCAGCAACGCTCGTGACAAATGCAAAATTCCCCTGATCCGTTTTGCGCAAATCTACGTCTAAAAGCTGTAAAAGTGACCGAGCCGCAAGCTGATACCTCGGGTCGTGAAGCACGGCCGGCTTTTGCGGCATGTAATTTTCAAGCACAAACTTTTCAATCGGCGTCGGCCTACGGATGATGGAATCCTGATAAAGCTTGGTTTGGGATTCCTCATCCACCGCGCTCGTCATCTTGGGCGCCACCACGAGGTAAGAAATGCCCTTCTCCTCCAGCGTACGCTGGATCCCGGCCGTATGAAAACCGCCGGTAACCATGACGGAGATATGACTGCCGTTGAAATCCATGCTGGCCAGGGCATTTTGAATGATCGTTCGATCGCGCTTCACGGCTAGCTCGTAAAATCGCTGGACTTTTTCGGCGTCCCCGTCGATCCGGCTTAGTCTTTTGGGAATTTTATTGAGAAGCTGGAGTTGGTATTTGGCCGTAGCCATGTCCACAAATCTTATAAAATTTTCCGTGCCGAACCCCTCACGGTTGGCGTAAAAAAATGTCACCTCATCCTTGGTAAGGGCGAAGCGGAACAAATTTTCCAGAATCCTCAGGTAATAAAACAACTGGTCCAGTTTTTTCTCGTCATCATTCCGGAAAAGCTTGTTCTTAAGTTCGCTATCCAGCGCATCGAGCTCCGTGAAAAGCTCAATGCCGATGGAATCATAAAGCCGTCCGTACTCGATATAATCCAGAACGTTTTGATAGCGCGCTCGGTCAATGGAAACCTGGGTTACCTTCTCCTGCAGGTAACCGTAATACTGGGATCTTGTCATTTTCTGCAGGCGAAACTGCACGGAATTGGTGATAAAACGGGAAAGCTCCTCGCGGGTTAAAAGCTTCTTCAGGTCTTCAAAAAATAATTCGATTTGCTTTTCAGCCGCCTTGAAGTCGATTGTCTGCTCAAACTCGATCAACCGGCGGAGGGCGGTGATGTGGTGGTAGGTGATCAGGGACACATCGAGCGATTCCGCCTTCTGGCACAAAAACTCGGCGTATTCGTGCAGATAGTTGGGGTCTTTTTCAAAATGATTTTTCTGCCTGGCAAGGCTTCGCAGGCTGTCCGAAAAAAGCGCTCTGGAAACCTCTCCCAGGACGGACCTTAATTCCTCCAGAATTTTTTCATCCGGATCCGCGTAATCCAGCGCCTCGACAAAAACCTTGCGGTTGGCCTCGTACAATTCGGAGTCCTCGATTCCAAAAAGCGTGAATGGTTTGGCTTTGGTGAGCGCAAGGTATTCAGAGCCGGTGATTTTGGCCTCACGAAGAAAATAATCCGAGACCATGCGGCGCACGCCCGCATCCGGAAAACTGGCGAGAGGGATCGTGTTGATTTCCCCTGAACTGCCTTCCACATTCACCAGCGACACGTGGTGTTTGCTGACAAAGTAGTCGATGATGCGGGCGATATTTTTCTGCGCCTCGTAATTGGCATGCGCATCCTGAATGTGGATGACGATCTGATCCTTGCTGCCTTGAAATGTTTTCTTGATTTCTCCGATGTTTTTGGAAAGGTCGATCTGGTCAAAGAAATTTCCGGAATCTTTTCTGAGCGTGCTTTTGTAGGTGGGTTTCTCAGCATCGATTTGTCGGAAAAGCGCGATATCGGAGGCACACACATTGGTGGTGCCGAAGGTCACCACCAGAAAAGCGGCGATAAACTTTAAGTTGTTTCGTTTAGAATTAGTCTGCAGATCAGCGATCAAATTTTTCGTGCCTGCCTTTGCCCTATGATTTTTGTATCTGCTTTAAAATCGATAATTCTAAAAAAATTATCGGTAGAATAAGTGGTATATATTTAATTGATATATATCTAATTTAAAAAACTTTTTTATATAGGCATAATAAGTATACACCTTACCCCGCCTAAAGTCAATGAATTCAAGGGAAAATGCTAAAAACAAATATTGTGCGTAAGTGATTTATTTACATGGAATTACGGAGAGCGGCGAAGCGGAAGAAACCTTAAAACGAGGGCTGCGACGAGCGATTTAAAACGGGCCACTGTTTCGCGAATATCGTCCAAGACCAGGAAAATCATGGGAATAACCACCAGGGTAAGAATAGTTGAGCTGATCAATCCGCCCATCACCGTGATGGCTAGAGGAGACCAAAGATCCCCGGATTCACCCAACCCGAGCGACATGGGAACAAAACCCAAAATCGTCGCCGTGGTTGTCATCACAATCGGGCGCAAACGATCTTCGCCCGCGCGGATCAAAAGTTCGTACTTGTTTGTGATCTTGCTTTTTAAAGTGTTGTAGCGGTCGATCATGACTGTGGAATTATTGACCACGGTACCGGCCAGCATGATCATTCCGATAAAAACGTGCTCACTTAAAGTTTTGCCGGTAATTTTAAGTCCTGTGTAAACGCCGATAAAAGCCAGGGGGACGGCCACCATGATGATCAGCGGCTGGGAATATGATTGATACAGGCAAGCGAGAATCATATAAATCAAAAGAATCGTGACACAGACCGCGTAAGTCAGCTGGCTTTTACTTTTCACCAACTCCGGATATTTTCCTCCAAAACGGTAAAAATAATCCTGGGGAAATTTCATATCGGCGAGCGCTTCTTTCACTTTTTTAGCCGTTGTTTCCAGCGGCATATTCGTGTCCGCTTTCACAAAAACATAGCGATACTTATCCTTGCGGTCGATCGTATTGGCCCCAAAAGTCGGGTGAAAACTGGCCACCTGCTCGATCAAAATCGGCTGTCGGGTGAGCGGGGATACGACAAAAATTTTTCGCAAATCCTCAACCTTCTGGCGGTAAATCGCCTGAAGCCGCGTGATGGTTTCGATCTCCGCGCCCTCTTTCTGTTCGTGATATTTGGTGGGACGCATGCCGCGCACCTGCGCGTGCATAGCTTCCGCAATGTCCTTCACGTTAAGGCCGTAAAAGGCCGCCCGGCCGCGGTCCACAATCATGTCATATTCCGGCCTTTTTCTGAGATCCGTCATCACGATATTGGAAACACCCGGGATTTTTCCCATTCTCTGGGAGGCTTCATGCGCCAGCTCTTCCAGTTTGTCATTCTCATGGCCAAAAATATTGACAATGATTTTCCGCGCCTCGTCCGAGGAAATTCCTTCATCCACAATGAGTGAGTAATCCTCATGCACCTCCTTAATGACTTCTTGCCCCTTTTCCCGCACAAAATTCATGAGTTCACTCTTTGACATCTTGCGTTTTTTCCGGGGAATTAGCTTGACGTAAACTTTGAGATCGTCTTTCCTTACGACTGTTGACATGGTCTCGATCTCGGGAAACGGCTTCAGCAGATCCTCGAGCTTTTTAGCCACCTGGTCATTCGCGTCAAGGTCAGCGCCGGCGATCGGAAACACAATCACGCCGAATTCGTTCTCCTCAAGCGTGGTCGGAAGGTCGATGTCCATTTTGGAAAGACCATGCCCGGCAACCAGAAGCAGCATGAAAACGATCAAAAGCAACGGATACTTCATTTTATAGGCCTCGGTAACGATTTTCCGGTAAATCCCGTACATGCCTTTTGAGCGTCTTCGTTCGAGCGATTCCTCCTCCGAATCATTCTTTGATTTAAAAATATTGATCTTGGAAGCAATCATGGGCACAAACCCTAAGGAAATCAGGAGTGCGGATAAAAGCGAGATGGTGGTGGTGAACGCCAAACCCTGATAGATGAGCTGAATCTCTTTGTCGATAAAAATAATGGGGAGAAACACCACGATAGTGGTTGCGGTGGAGGCGAGAAGCACTAGCCATACCTCTTCGCTCCCCTCCACAATGGCGGCCTTGGGCTCCAGTCCCTCCTCGTGGCGTTTGAATATATTTTCAAGCACCACGATGGAGCTGTCCACCAGCATTCCGATGTGCGTGGCGATTCCGGTCAAGGTCATGATATTGAGACTGATTCCGAAAAGATCCATAAAAATAAAAGTTGTGATCACCGAGGTTGGAATGGCAAACAAAATAAGAAGGGCCAGTTTGATGCGCCTTAAAAAAAGAAATATCACAATGGCCGTGAGCACCACACCCAGATACATGGAGTTCAACACATCATTGATGGCTCGGCGGATGGACTTCGCATGATCGGTAATGACGGTGAATTGAAGGTCTTCCTTTGACGTCTCACGGTAACAATTCAGTGCCGCCTTCACGGCGTTGGAAACGCGGATCGTATTCCCATTGCCCGCTTTTTTTACCTGAACGGAAACGTTTTGCGTAAGATTCAGCCGTGCATAATCCTGGGGTTCCGTGTACGCATCCTTGATCGTGGCGATCTCCTTGAGAGGAATAATCGATCCCTGAGGTGTTGTCGCAATCCCTAGTTCCCCGATCTCGTCCACCGTCTTAAATCCACCGATGGTGCGGATCGAAAGCATGGTGCTTCCCCTCTCAATGCTCCCGGCCAGAAGATCCAGGTTGGCGGATCCGATAATATCCATCACCCGCTCAATGGAAATATCATGGGCGTACATTTTATCCCGGTCCATTCCCCCCAGATTTTCCCGCTCGCGCCCGCCGTAAACCTCCACGCTGGCCACTCCGTCCACACGCGCGAGAATGGGCTTGAGCTGATTGTCAACGGTTTCACGGATTTGTTCCGGCGTCTTGGATTTGGAGGTCACAGACAAGATCACGATCGCGGATTCGGACTCGCTGTAATTGCCGATCACGGGTTTTTCAATCTCGGTGGGAAGCTTGGATCTTGCTCTGGAAAATTTCTCCCGGACCTCCAAAGCTGCAAAATTCATATCAGTCCCCGGCTCGAATTCCAGGGTCACGCGAGATTCGGCCTCACGCGAATTTGAATACATGGTCTTTAAATGACTTGCGCTCGCAACCGACTCTTCGACCGGTTTGGTGATCAATTTTTCTACTTCTTCGGGGGAAAGACCACCTCGTACACGCACCAGAATACTCAGCACACCGTGCGCAGATCCCTGGTAAAGTTCAATCTGAAGACGAGTCAGTGAAATAACACCCGCCAGCATAAGACCGCTTAAGAGCATCAGGGTGAAGACAGGCCGATGGACTGTAACTCTTGGAAGTCCCATAAATGTTATATGTTTAAATATACACGCATCTCTGCCAAAATACTAAGAATGCAGAAACTAGGTGGGTGTTAAGTCGGGGCCTTGGGGCGGTTCCTCTGCACTGCTTGTTTCATCCTCATCATCGGAGCCCTCGAATTTGCGCATAAACCGGTCCATGAAGCGTTCGGCAAGAATGTAAACGGCTGGAATCACGACCAGCGTAAGAACCGTTGATGAAAAAAGTCCTCCGATCGTCGCAATTGCCATCGGGGCTTGAATCGCCGTACTGGCACCGCCAAGCCCCAGCGCCAGCGGCATCGATCCTACAATGTTCGAGACTGCCGTCATAGCAATCGGTCGGGCACGAATTTGGCTCGTGCGGATCGCGGCCACCACCACATCTTCACCTTCGGCACGGCGCTGATTCACATATTCAATAAGCACAATCCCGTTATTCACCACCACCCCGCCCAAAAGAATGAATCCGAGCATTGAAATCGCGTTTAAACTCGTGTGAGACACATACAGGGCAACTGCCACTCCAAGCACGGAAAGGGGCACCGTGAACATAATCACAAACGGCTGAATCAGAGACTCAAACTGGGCGGCCATGATCATGTAAATAAGAAGAATGGACAGCACCAATGCAAAAACAATTTTCGTAAATGCATCCTTCACTTCCAGCGCCTCTCCTGACAAACCGATGCTATACCCATCCGGGACATTGTGAAAGTTATCCTTAAGAAATCCCGCCAATTCTTCCAATATTTTTGTTTTGTCTGCCGTCACTTCCACATTGGCTGTGACCATAATGGTGCGGGCTTGATTCTGCCGCTTGATTTCACTCGGTCCAAACCCCCTTGTGATTTTGGCCACCTCCTTAAGAGCAACCTCGCTTTCCAAAACCGGAGAGGTGACCAAAAGCTCTCCCAGCTTCTGCAAATTGTTCCGGTCTTCCTCCTTGAGACGTATTCTAATGTCAACCTCCCGGCCCGCCTCCTTAAATGTAGATGCCACTGCTCCATCCATCGCTGTCTTTGCGGCCAAGGAAATATCCTTGACGGAAACCCCGTAAAGAGCGGCTTTGCGCCGGTCAATCTCGACTTTAGTCTCAGGGCTTGGTTTGGCCAGGTCGTTCTGAATTCCAAAAACCCCGCGAATGCCCCGTAATTTATTTTCTATTTTCTGCACATAACCGTCCATCACTTCATAATCATACCCCTGAACCTCGATCGCGATGGGCTTGGCTGACGCACCGACTGAAAACTCGCTTTCCTGCAGGATATATTCAATTTCAACATCCCTGAGTTGGGTATATACAAATAGTTTATTTTTGAGGATTTCCAGTACCTGCGCAGAAGTTTTCTTCCGTTCCGGCTTCAAATTGACCAGGATCTGCGCTTGCGAGCTGCGCAAATTTGCCACCCCTCCTTCGGATCCTTCCCCCTTGCTGGATCCAATACTCACGTCGGTATTCAGCACATCCTCAACACTCATAATCTCCTTTTCCACAAGACTCGCAATCTCGTCCGTCACCTCCAGCTTCGTACCGACCGGCATATTCACTTTGACAATGAATTGGCCTTGATCCACTTTCGGCAAAACTTCTTTATCAAGCTTCGTAAGAATAAAAGCTCCCACCAGGAAAGAAGCCAGCGCCATTCCCAAAATTTTGTAGAGAAACCGGTGTTGTTTCGGGACAGTCAGGGATGTGAACTTTTTTTCGAATGCAAGTGGTTTGAACTCTTCCTCATGCAAATTCTTCATTTTGATGGACAGGGCTAAAAGCGGCGTAAGGGTGAGCGAAATGGTCCATGAAAACAAGTGGGAATAAATGACAGTCCAGCAAAGATCTTTAAAAAGCTGTCCGGCAACGCCCGGCACAAAAACAAGAAGAGGAAAAAAAACGGCGCAGGCCGTTAGAGTGGAAGCCAACATGGCCCAAACCACTTCGTTGCTTCCCTTGATGACCGCTTCTTTGGCCCCCAGGCCTTCCTGTTTCCTGATGCGGAATATATTCTCCGTCACCACCACGCCGTTGTCGATAAGCATCCCCACCCCAAGCGCCAGTCCTCCCATGGACATGGTATTGACGGTGATCCCCGTGGCAAACATCAAAAAAAACACCCCCATGACGGAGGTCGGAATAGCCACAATGACAATCAAAGATGCGTAAAAATTTCTGAGGAAAAGAAGCAGCACGAGAAAAGCGAGCAATCCTCCTTGAACGGCCGCGTCGCGAACGCCCGCAAGCGCCTCGCGGATAAAGGTGGATTGGTCATAGATAATCTCCAGTTTAACATTCCGCGAATTCATTTCCTCCTGAAGAAAAAGAAGAGCGGTTTTAACCCGGTCAACCACTTGAATCACATTCGCATCCGCCTGTTTCCGAATGGAAATTGAAATATTTTCCCTTCCGTTGAACCGTGAAATACTTGTTTTCTCCTTGAACGCATCTTTGATATCCGCGATCTCCTTAAAAAGAATCAAGCGTTTTTTAAGCCGCCCCTTTTGGGCCTCCTCCCGGACTCCTTCGAGGGTGTCTCTGGATTCAAATTTGGCCCGTTCAACAAACACGTCCGCCTTTCTCTTTTCCCCGGCCGACTTGTCAATTCCCGCCACGGCATAACCGATTTCATTAACCGATTTAAATTCACCCATGGTTCGGATCAAATATTCGTAAAGCCCCTTTTTAATGCTTCCAGCCGGATACGAAAGATTGGCTTTCTCCAGCGCATCGACCACGCTTAAGATGGAAATCTTGGAGGCATAGAGCCGTCCCTGGTCCACATCGATTTGAATTTCCCGGTCAAGACCTCCGCTGATATCCGCTGAGGCCACGCCCAATACTTTTTCAAGATTGTCTTTAACGCTCTTTTCGGCCACGAGCTTGAGCTGATCCGGAGGAAGCGGGCCGGTCAGTGAAAGGATTAAAATCGGCCGGGCCAGAGGATCGAACTTGAGCACCACCGGATCTTCGCATTCCTTGGGAAGTTTCTCTTTGACCAGATCAATTTTTTCACGCACGGCGAGGGCCGCGAAATCGATGTCGATTCCCCAGTCAAACGCAACAGTCACAATCGACTTTCCTTCGCGGGAAATGGATTGCAGCCCTTTGAGCCCGCTGACCGATCCCACGGATTCTTCAATAGGTTTCGTGATCAGTGTCTCGATTTCCTCCGGCGCCGCGTTGGAGTAACTGGTGAGAATCGTGAGCTGGGGAAAACTGATACGGGGATATAATTCTTGGGGAAGCTTGGCGATCGCTATAAGCCCAAGAAGGACAAGGCCTGCAATCATCATGATGCAGGTGACCTTCTTTTCGATGGCTAATTCACTGATCGTCATGAACTCATCCGAAAAAAACTATACCGATGCCTCCTGCTGCTCAACAACTTTGACTTCCAATCCATCCTGAAGCTTTTCCAGGGCGGAAACGCAAACCAGCTCGCCTTCCTCCAAACCAGCATCCACCTGGGAATAATCTGGCCGCGTGTATCCGATTTTGATATTGCGTTTAGAGATTTTATTGGTGCGCGGATCCACTACAAAAACGGACGCCTCATCTTCCTTTCCTTGAACCGCATCCGTGGGCACGATCAAGGCATTTCGTTTGCTGTAAAGAAGAATTTTGATTCTGGCGAACATTCCCGGCAGGAGCAGGTTTTCCGGATTTTCAAGCCGCACGCGCACGGTCGCGGTCCGGGAACTTCCCGTCACCACGGGCGAGATATTTTCAACCACACCCTCAAAAGTCTTGTCCGAGTACGCATCCACGTAAACGCGCGCCTTCTGCCCCAGAGCCAGTTTGGCCACGTCCTTTTCCACCACGCCAAACTCCGCAGAAACCACATCAGTGGAAATATGCGATCCGATCAGGGTATTGGGCGTCAGGGCCTCACCTTCTTCCACATAGAGCTCCCCGATCATTCCGTCGGAGGGAGCGTACAGATTGGATTTCTCGAGCAGGGCCTCATTCATTTTAACCTCAAGACCCGCGGCCTCCATGTCGTACTGGGCGCTGTCCACTTCCAGACCTACCTTAGCCAGGGTGGTTTTGGGAATGCTCCCGATTTTGAACAGCTTTTTATGCTCCTCATATTTGTCCTTGGCAATGGAAAGCGCGGTCTCTGCCTTGTTTTTCTCCGCCTGAGTTTTCTTAAGCCGTATAAGAACGTCATCCTGTTTCAAGGAGATAAGAAGCGCACCCTCCTCATAGCGTTCGCCTTCACGATAATTGATGGAATTAATCACACCGGGTATTTCAAAGCTTAATTTAAACTCAACCCCGCCCTTGATATTTCCCAGCGCATTCAAGGAATCTTCATAATTAAACCGGGAAACTTTAAAGGTTTTAACCGGCAGAAGCTCCTGCTTTTGCTGTTCGGCGGCCTGTTTTTTCTCTGCCTCTTTTTTCTCCTTCTCTTTTCCCGCCGGAGCAAAAAACATTTTCCTCGCAATCACAAAACTAAGCATCAGGGCAATCCCCCAAACCAGCAGCATTTTCACCGGAAGCCTGGAAATGAAGGGGATTTTCGGAAGTTTGGGCAGTTTGGAAATCCCGGGTATTTTGGGAACCTTAAGGGACTTCGGGATCCGGAACGGCAGACGCTTCAAAAGCTCAAGCGGTTTAAGAAAGGACTTGAAATCTATTTTGCGCAGCTTCTCAAAAAAATACTCAAACTCCTGGGCCCCTTTAAAACCTTTCTTTTTCTGAGAAGGATCGGGAAACTTATCAGCGGGTTGCGAGGATTCAGGGGTGTTGGGCGTATTTTCCATACCTGCTTGACTACTGCCACTCTTTGACCGGGAGCATGCCGCGCTGTCCCACCGCGCGGTTCAAACCCACCCGGGCTATATAATATTCCGCCATCACTTTGTGCAGTTGAGTTTTTTCCCCCACAAGCTCATTTTCGGCCTGAATGTACTCGGAAACCTGGATTTCATTCTGCTCCAGTTTATGCTTTTGGAGCTGCGCCTGGCGTTTCCGGTATAAGAGCTGTTTAATCTGGGACTGAAACTGGATTTCCGCGCGTTTGTAGTTAAAGTACGCCTCTTTCACTTCCTTGATCACCTCGCGCTCTTTTTCTTCCAGTTTGACAAATTGGTCCATGATATCAACTTGCGCTTCCTTTAGCTTGTAGATATCCTCAAGGTTATCCAAAATACCTACCGAAAACGAATCCTTCCTGGTGGTGGTTCCGCTCCCGCTCTGAAACTGGCTAACGCTGGGCGCCTTTTGGTCATGATCTCGGGCATATTTGACCGTCGACCCGCCCAAATTCCATGAAAGTTCGACCAAACTCTGCCATTCCGGTTTTGGATCCGGGTGGAGCGCCACTGCCTTATCGGGCGCATCCGTGAATATTTCACCCAACTTTCCAAACTCCAACATCACATTCACCTGGGGCAAGAGCTTCCCAAAGGCGGCCCGCTTGGCCATGATGTTCGAGCGTAACCGGTTAGCCTCCAGCTTGAGATCAGGCCGATGCTCATAAGCCATCTGGATGTAATCATCCAGCGGTTTCAAAGGTTCGCCCGACTCCAACTCCACCGGCTTTTCTTCCGGAACGCCTTTCTTAACCTTGCGGGTTGCTTTCGCCATCACTTTTTTGTAGGAGTAAAAAGGAACGAGCCGGACCCGATCTCCGATATCAAGATTCAATTCCTTTTGAAGCTCCAAGTAAGCCAGTTCATTATCCTCTTTGGCCTGCTGCAAATCATTTTCAAACTGGCTCTTAAGCGATTCCACATTCAAATATTCGATCTCCGAAATAAGCCCTTCATCCCACATCTTCTTGCTCTTTTTAAGAATGCCCTTGATCCGTTTAAGCAGATTTTGCCTGTCGTTCAGCACATTTTGAGTGCGAATGGAGTCAAAATACGCCTCCGAAACTTTCTGGATGAGATCGTTCACGATCTGGTGATACTCAGCTTCCGTAGCCCTCAAAGTGGCCTGCTCCTTCTGAAACGTGGCCCAAAGATTTCCGCCCCTGAACACCGGCTGCTTGAAGCGGAAATGGTAGCTCTTTCCTTTGAATGCCTGCCCGCTAAGAGCGCCGTCTCTGTCTTCCCATTCGAAGGTTGCTTCGGCAAATAAATCCCTTAACGCCTTGATGATACGCTGTTTGGACAACTTCACTCGTTCTTCCGCGACTTTGGCCGGCACATGCTCCTGAACAGCCCGTTCAATGCAGTCCTCCAAGGAGCGGACTCCGGCGCGCAAAAATTCCTCCTTGGAGGTCACAGCTTTTTCCGTGATGATTTTGCGGATAAACCCGTTGGTTAATTCCTCAAATTTTTTTTTCTTCTCGCGCCTTAACCTTTCAATCCTTTCCTTGAACGCTTTTTTTTCTTGCTTGGCAGAAAGGGCTGGCGTCAGCCCCAGGTTTTTGCCCGTATTCTCCAGGGTAAGCGGTTCACCGGCGTGAGCCAATCCCTGGCTGGGAGATTTGGAGGGCGAGGTCTTTAAATCCGGATCCGCAAAGACCGGAAGGGTCTGGGCCATGCAAAGAAAAGCCAGAGTGAAACAGGCGGAGTGCCTTGCCATTTTTTTTATGCCATGCATGACTTTATTACCTAAGTATCAATATGCGGTTATGAATTGATTTTGAAGGTTTGATTATAACATATGGCTTTTCGCGGTCAAGCCAACAGACCCTTCCCCTGTTAAAATACTATATATATCGGAATCAAAGCGATATCTCTAAAGCACTAATTCGAGTACTTGGGTTGTCTTGCCATTTACTGGAATCGTTTGGCGACGGTTTTGAGGTTTTCGATCCGGAGGTGGGTCGAGGTGCAGGAATCCAAGACCACGAGATTTTTAATCGCCGGCACCTGGGCATCGCGAATCACGAGAAGGGTTCCTCCTAGCGCAAAACCGTTAAGCGGCTGAACCATCCGCACGCCCCGGATATTCTTGACTAAGAGCCTATCCTGATATCAATTTTCTATAGGTGATCCAGCCGCAGACAAAGTGAAGCAGGGCCAGATAATTTTCCGGTTTCTTTTCCCACCGAATCAAAATTCTACGGAATCGATTCATCCAACTGTGCGTCCGTTC
>OBEQ010974926.1_pt1 | contig 59923 bp, 69 predicted proteins | sample 1670901 | NCBI WGS metagenome assembly OBEQ01 (sample SAMEA104232315, study PRJEB22302) | groundwater metagenome | biome: forest; feature: aquifer; material: groundwater | place: USA | collected 2011-08-07 | depth 5.4 m
AGTTAGCGCTCAAGGCGAAGTGTCTCGCATAAGGCTCGAACTAGTTCCGGAACTAGTGATTATCATCAGTGAATCTGTTTGGTAACGGCAAAACGGCAGCACTCGCGGAGGCTCCATTTTCGAAATGAGAACTGGAGCAATCGGGCCTCGATGTTGGCCGAACGGCGGAGAGGGCACCTGTTTTCGCGCTAACATTGGCTTGAGGAGCCGGCGGCTTACATGGAAATCCTGATAGCCGCCGCTCGTCAGCCTCGGCGAAGTACGGCGATAGAGGCGTATTCTGGGCTCAGTATTTGACGCGGTGCAGCTCGAAATTCTTGCCGCCGAGTTCGACGGACCGGGCGTAGGAACGCTTGATGCGCGCGGGCAGGCGTTTGGCGACCTCGCCCGTCACGAGGATCTCTTCGGCCGACGCGAGGTCTTCGCCGATTTTGGCGGCGATGTTGACCTTGCCCCCGAATATGCCGTCCTTCAGGCGCAGGATCTTGCCGAGATGGAAGCCCATGCACAGTTGGAACTGATCGCGATCGGTTTTCCCCTTGTTGAATTCCACGAGAAGGCGCTGCATCGAGATCGCGGCGTCCACGCCCTTGGTCGGATCGTCGAAGACGGCGAGCAGGTTGTCGGCGCCGCGCGAGATCACGGTCCCGCCGCGCTTGACCACGAGGGGCTCGACGCGGTCGTAGACGTCGGTCATGACGGCGAGGAAATGGAGGATGCCGTACGCGTGCGTGCGGCGCGTAAAGCCGGAGGAGTCGCACATCATGATCGTCACATCGCTCACGCAGCGGTTCTCGATCTCGCGATCCATCTTGTCCGCGTTGCGCTTCGTGCGGCCGCGCAGCCGCGCGAACAGCTGCTCAGTGGTCGGCAGGGGAGTTTCGGCCTTTTTCTTCATGGCGCGATTTTAGCATGTCGCGCGCCGGGCTGGGACCTTTGGCGGCATGCCCGGCGCAGGTCAATCGTATATAGCTATGTCAAGTATACTTGACATTTTCTGTCATCCCTGCTAAACTGAGGGTGTGACCGCCCAAGGCCTAGTCGCACTCCAAAAACTTCGCTCCCTCAATCAAAGCGGCCTCGCCCGCATGGCGGGAGTCAGCCGGCAGGCGGTTTCTCTTTGGTTCAAGGAGGCGGACTCGGGACAGGTCAAAATGAGCGCGGACCACCTCCTGAGCCTTTGCCGGGGTTTGGGAGTAAGCGCCGAGGACCTGGCCGCGGAATTTCCCATCTTCGATCCCGATCAAAGGGCCGGGCTTGAAGCGGCTTTGATTTGGGACCGCCTCTATCCGACTTTGGAGGAACTGGCCATCGCCGCCTGCGCCGGGGAAGCCGCGGCCTTGGGCAGGCTGGTCGAGACCTACGGACTCTACGCAAGCGCGGCCATGCTCGGTCCGATGGTCTGGGAACGGTTTGCCGCCTACCGCGTTTACATCCACTTTGCCCGCCGGCCGGGCTTGGAGCGCATATGGCGCCTGAAGACCAGCCCCGACTTGAGCTAGCCGCCAAGACTTTGGCCGTACCCTTGCGCGCGGCGCTCGAGCACATCTTCAAGCAGGGAATCTCCGGCTGCATGCTGGTCGGGGGCACGGCGCTGGCGGGCTTTTACGCGGCCCATCGCCGCTCCGATGACATCGACCTCTTCACCGACGGCCCCGCGAGCCAGGAAGCGGCGGTCTTGGCCGCGCAATCACTGTCGGCGTTGGGAGCCCGGCTGGAAGTGGTCTCGCGCTCCGCGCAATTCTATCGGACGGTCTGCCGTTGGCGGGGAGGCGTCTTCACGATCGACGCGGCGCAGCATCCGGGACTCTTCAAGCCGGGAGCCTCGGTCCGGCTTAAAAACGGCGTGATCGTGGCCGCGTTGAGAACCCTCCTGGCGATGAAGACGGCGGCACTTCTAAGCCGCTGCGCGGAGAAGGACCTCTATGACCTGCTGTGGCTGCTGGGGCGTTACAAGGATTTAAGCCTGCCGGCGATCATCGAACTGGGGGCTTCGGTGGATGCGGGGGTCGTCCCCGAAGGGCTCTTGATCGCGCTGACCGGGTCGGATCCGGCGGTGGAGAGCTGCGGATTTTCTTCGGATTTAGGCGTACCGAATGCCAAGGTCCATAAGGACATCACCGCGCTGCGCCGAATTCTCCTCAAGGAGATCGCCGCGTTGGCGGAGAAGCAGCCGTCGCCGCCCATTGGAGATTTGATCCGGCGCATTCGCCGGTTGAGCTAGAGACTCAATCTCCTACGGCCCGTCCATCCTCAAGAACAGCGCATAGAAGAAAATGAGGAGCACGCTGGCCGCCAGGGATAGCCCGGGCGGAAGGAACCACCACGTTCTCTGCTGCCGCGCGAGCATGAAACCCAGAGGCGGAAGGGCGAGTTGAACCAACGAGACGGCCATGACGACCAAGCCCCACGCCGTCTCGCCTTTGCGCGCCGCCAAAAAGCCGTAGCGAAGAACGACACAGCCGACCGGCAGGGCGGCCAAGGCGGCGACGCCGTTCCAAAACCAAGGCGTCACATTCAAAATCGATCCCATATCACTATGCAGGAAATAGTAGCAGGTGAGCGCCTCCTGCGCATGCTGCGTGCGCCTCAGCGCGCCCGTCGCCCATCGAGGACGTCGACTTCCCCTTTCGCCGTCCCCGGACCCGCAAAGCGAAACCTCACGAGCGTCCCCTCGCGGACGGCGCAGGTCTTCAACAGCGGGGCTTCCAGCCGCGTCCCGTCGCCCGCGACCGCGCGCACTCTAAAATAGCCGAGCGAGGAGTCGAACAGCCAGCACGTCTCGCGCGAAAGGCGCCATGCGCAGGGCGTGGCGGCGCAGAGCAGCTGTCCGCTTGAATCTTCGACCGAGGCCTGAACCGAGCTTTCAAAGCGCAGCGTGCGCCCGGACGAACAGCCCGACAGCAGGACGGCGCCGACAAGGAGGGAGCGGTTCATCTCAGGGATTATACGCTTTCAGCCCCCGCGAAACAGGCCGCGGCCCGGGCTTGCGGGATTGCGGGAAACCCTATACACTCCCCCCATGCGAATCTATCTCTCCTCCACCTCCGTCGATCTGAAGCACTACCGCGAGTCGGCCCTCGCCGCCCTGCGCCGCATGGGCCACGAGGCCGCGGCGATGGAGGACTACGGCGCCGAGGACCAGTTTCCCGCCGACAAGTGCGTCGCCGACGTCCAAGCCTCCGAGCTCTATGTGGGCGTCTTTGCCTGGCGCTACGGCTTCGTGCCCGCCGACCGGCAGGTCTCGATCACCGAGATGGAGTTCCTCGCGGCGAAGGAAAAGGGCATCCCGACCTTGATCTTCGTGCTGGACCCCGAGGTGCCGTGGCCCCCCAAGCACATCGATCGCGGCGAGAACGCCGGTCGTATCGAGGCGCTGCGCGACCGCCTGATGAAAGGCCATCTTGTCAGCATGTTCGCGAGCCCCGAGGACCTGGCCGCCAAGGTGGCCACGGCCGTGGCCCGCATCGGCGCCGCGGAGGGCAAGAAAGGGCCGGCGAAGGCGGCCGCGTCGTGGACGATCGCCCAGCTGCGCGAGCGCGCTCAGAAGGCCAGCGCGGAGTACTGCGAGAAGATGCAGCGGCAGCGGATTTTTTTGCCGCAGGTCTACGTCCAGCGCGCCGAGCTCGAGGGGCACCTCGACGGCTTCGTCGACCCGCGCTGCTCCAAGACCGGGCTCGTGGTCGTCGGCGCCTCCGGGACCGGCAAGACCAACACGCTCTGCCATTGGGTTCTGCGCTATCAGCAGAACGAGGCCCGCTCCTCCGACGTCGTCCTCTTCCTCGGCGGCAGCACGCTTCCCGGCGGGCATTTCGACCTGCGCCAATCCATCCTCGAGCGTCTCGACGTGACGGGGAGCATGCCGGATTTCCACGCGGCCTTCGCCGCCCAGCGCGGCGACAAGGACTCGCAGTTTCTCATCGTCATCGACAGCGTCGACAAGCACCCGCAGGCCGGGGAGCTCATGCGCCAGATCGACGACCTCATCGTCCTCGAGGAGGTCGTCCCTTGGTATAAGATCATCATCTCGATCGCGGAAGTCCCGTACGCCAGCCTGCGCAACGGCGGCTTCCTGCCCAACGAGCGGGACTACTACGCGGCCCCGGCCCCGGCCGCGGGCGCGGCCTCCGCCGGCGAAGTCCTCGAGGTGCGCCTGGGCTTGTTGAGCCCGCAGGAGCTGATGACCGCCTACGACAGCTATCGCAAGGAGCCCGGCTTCACCCCGGCCTCGACCTACGGCGAGCTCACCGACGAGGTCCGGCTGTCTTTGCGCAAGCCGCTCGTGCTGCGCATGGTGATGGAGCTGTTTAACGAGCGCAAAGTTCCAGAGCGCGTGCTGGGCACCGAGGTCCTCTTCGAGTACTGCACGAAGAAGATCTTCCGCCATCCTGACCGGGCCTTCTTCGTCAACCGCCTCGTCGACCTGCTCTACGACCATCACCTGACCTCGGCGTCCTTTGACACGGTGGCCCGGGAGCCCGACTTGCGCGCAGCGCTGCTGAACCTCGCTGCCGACACCTGCTACCCCCAGCTATTAGACGAGCAGGTCCTGGAAGAGCAGACCAAGAAGGTCTCCTCCATCCTGCCGTCCCAGAAGTCCATCGCCTTCACCTACGACCGGCTGCTGGAATACCTGCTGCTGGCACGGCTTGCGGAGCGCTTCGGCATGCACCCCGACGCCCTCGTGAAGCTCTCGAAGGAGGCTGCGTCCTATCTTCCCCTGCACGGCGTGCTCACGACCTTAATGATCACCAAGGTCGAGGAAGGCCGCCCCGACGAGGCCGCCGCCGTGTTCCGCGCCGGCGAGCCGGAGGTCATGCGCTCCCTCGCGCGCCGCGTGTTCTCGGAGCTCGAGCACATGCGGCCCATGCCCGAGGCGGCGGCGGCCGACGAGGGCCCGCTGGGCAAGCTCGTCGCCGCGATGGTCAAGGAGCCTTCCCATTTCACCGTGGAGCTCCTGCTGGAGGCCGCCGGCGAGCTGTGCGACCTGGGGCATCTGCGCCGCGCGGAGTCGATCTACGAGTCGTTGGCACCCGTCCTGCCGGCGGACCTCGAGCGCCGCCTGAAGGGCGCCTTCTTCCGCGGCCGCGGGCTGGCGAAGAGCCTGCTCGGCCACTCGAAGGACGCCCTCACCGAGCTCGAGTCCGCGCTGGAGCACTGCCGCGAGGCGAAGGACCGGAACGGCGAGCAGATGCTTCTCGACGACATCGGCGAGCTGCAGCTCGAGCTCGGGCACATGAAGGAGGCTCACGCCGCGCTGACGGCTTCGTTGGCCATCGACCGCGAGCTGCTGGCTCTGCCGGGCGCGGGCGCCGAGGCCCGCGAAGGCGAGGCGGAGTCCCTGTACGGCCTGTCCTGCTTTTACCTGCTGGACGGCCGGCTTGACGAGGCGGACCGGCACGCCGAGGAGTCGCTCAAGATTCGGCGGGAGCTCGGCGGCCGCCGCGCCGTGGCCGAGAGCGTCCTGCAGGCCGGTAAGTGTCAGAGCCTGCGCGGCGAGCCGGAGAAGGCTCTCGTGAGCGCCGGGGAGGCCCTGGCGATCTACCGCGAGGCCGGCTCCAAGGCGGGCATCGCCGCCTGCCTGACCGTGCTCGGGACCGCGCACGGGGAGATGGGACGCGCCGTCGAGGCCGCGAACTCCCTCCGGGAAGCCCTGCATCTGCTCAGGAGCATCGGCAGCGTCAGGCGGGCCGCCGGGGTCCTCACGGCCCTCGGGCGATTGGCGCGCTCCTCCGGGGAGCACGACACGGCCATGCGGCGCTACGTCGAGGCCCTCGAGCTTCGCCGCGCCTCGGGAGACGAGGACGCCGGCGCGGCGGTGCTGTGCGACATCGCGGCGACGCACCTGCTTGCCGGACGTCCGGAGGCGGCCGTGGAGCGGCTGAAGGAGGCGCTGGCCGCAGCACCCGACGAGCGCGCGCTGCTGGCCGCCCTTGCGAAGGCGCTGAAGGGCTCGGCGAAGGAAGGCGCGGCGGAGGAAGCCGTGCGCCTGGCGCGCGGCGGCTCCAAGTCCCCCGCCGGGGCCGCGGCCTAGCGCGGCGTGCTGGCCGCTACGCGATGATCAGCTGAAATTCGTCTTGGCCGAGGTGGGCGACGAATTCCGACACGGTCGCCTTGCTCTGCGCGATCCCCTTCTGTGACTGGGTCATGTTCAGGTGCGGGACCGAGTGCGGCTCGAACGTCGCCACGGCCTTGCCCAGCGCGATGCAGCCGAGCAGCTGAGTGACATAGCCGTTCTCTTTGTCGCCCATCAGGTTCGCCGGGTGGAAAAGAACGTCCGTCCTGCCCTCCACGCCGTGGACGTGATAGCAATGGCCGTACTTCGGGGAGTGGCCCCAGCGGACCGTGTAGGTGCCCTTGGGGATGCACGAGGTATCGGGGTGGTTGCCGCGGTCGGGAAGTTCTCCCGTCACGCAGGTGAAGCCCTGATCCGTCGTCAGCACGCCGAACGTCCCATGGTCCGTCGACTCCTGGCGAACGATCTTTACGGTCATCATCGTAGAATCCTCCTCGGAAATAGCTTAATTCTTTCCCGCCCATGAAGCATTATCCCGAAAACGGCCGCTGTCAAGCCCCCGGCGTTTCATGTCCGGACTCGGGCTGAAAGCGGGCTAATTTCTCCAACCTTATAAGTGGGTATAACCCATATTGACAATAATGGGATTTATGTCTATACTGAAGGCATGACACCGACCCAAATCCTTAAGTCCCAGGACTTCACCGAAGTGGCGGAAGTGAGGCCCGATGATAAGAAGCGGATTCTCCTCAAGAAGGTGAAAAAGGCGGGGAAGATGTACCGCATTTTCGAGAACCCGCTCGGCCAGATCATCCTCGACCCTGTCGTGACCATCCCCCAATCGGAAGCGTGGCTCTATCAGAACAAAGAGGCGATCGGATCCGTCCGAAGGGGCCTCAAAGAGGCGGGGGAAGGCAAGCTAAGTAAGCGGCGCAGCTACGCCGGCTTCGCCGGTGAGACTTTGGAGTAGGCTTGCGCTTCTCGCTGTCCTACACTCCTACCGCGGACGCGCAGCTCGACGCGTTGGAGAAGGACAAGGGCTTAGCCAGGCGGTGCAAGGCCGTCAAGAAAACCCTCGGCTTCATGGAGACCAACCTCAAGCACCCCGGGCTCAACACGCACAAGTACGACTCGCTTGTTGGCGCGCGCGGAGAAGAGGTCTTCGAGGCCTACGCCGAGAACAGCACCCCTGCGGCCTACCGGATCTTTTGGCACTATGGTCCTAAGAAGGGCCAGATTACGATCGTGGCGATCACTGATCATCCCTGATCGGATGCGGCGGCATTCAGCGGGTTTCATTAATGTGATAATGGCCGCATGGACGAGCCCAAGTTGCCCGAGCACCTCCTCGAGCTCACCGAAAAACTCGCCGAGGCCGTCCACATCTTCTACTTCGCGATCAACTTCGGCTCCTTCTTCTCGACGCTGCTGATCCCCCTATGTGCTGGTCAAATGGGGCCCCGCGTGGGGGCGTTCGGCATCCCCGGCATCCTGATGGCGCTGGCCACCGTGGTCTTCTGGCGAGGGCACCCGCAATACGTCAACGTGCCCCCGACCGGCAGGACCGGACAATCCGGCTTCGGGCCGATCTTCTGGCACGCGCTGACGAACCCGGCCAAGCGCAAGCCCGGCGGCGGCTCCTTTTCCGCGGCGCTCGCCCGCTTCTCGGCGGAGGAAGTCGAGGGAGCCCGCGCCGCGAAGGCGCCGGCGGCCGCCCCGCCGCCGCCCACGCGAGGATCATGTCCGCGAGCAAGCGGTGGCCCTTCGCGTTTAGATGGACGAAATCGAGGAAGTACATGTGAGGATCCCCCGAGGCTCGCCGCGCCAGCTCCGCGTCAAGGTCGATGAGGCCTGCACCCGTCTCCGCGGCGACATCGCGCACGGCCTGCGCGTAGCGCGGGTGATCCGCGAATTCCGCGAGCGACCGCGAATCGAAAAAATCCGATTTATCGAGCGCGATCAGCCGGGGCTCCGTCGGCGCCGTGATCAAGACGACCCGCGCTCCCGCGAGCCGTGAAGCGGCGACCATCAGCCTGAGGTTGTCCTTGAAATCCGGGAGCGGAACCTGCGCGACCCAGCGAAACGGCCTCCACCGGGGGCTGTTGGACCATAGGCACGCCTGCAGGCGCAGTAAGATCGACGCCGCGCGCGAATAGCGCGCGAGCCTCCGCACGCGGTAAAACGCCTCCTCCGTCGCGAGCCCGCGCCAATGGTCGTTCCAGCCGAAGTAGATCGTCACGATCTCCGGCCGCAGCGCCAGCAGCCCCGAGTCCTGCAGATGATGGAGCCCCGTGAGCGAATTGTAGCCGGGCACGCCCGCGTTGAGCGCCTCGAGCCCGCGCGCGCCGAGCAGCGACGCGTAGACGCTCTCCTCGGGCAGGCCCACGCCGAACGTGCACGAGTCGCCGAGGCACAAGACCCGAGGATGCACGGGCTCCGGGCCGCGAGCGCCCAGCCGGTTGATCCGCGCCGCGCAGTCCGCGAGGTCCGGGTACACACCCGGCCTCAAGCGATAGCGGGCGCGCAGATCGTCGAGCGCCCAACTCGACGTGTAGCCCCAGCGTGCCGAATAGCCGAGCGCGGCCAAGGCCGCTTCAACGAGGATTCCGCCCGCGACCAACGCGGCGAGCAGCAGCGCGAGCGTGCCGAATACGTTACGAAGGCGTCGACGCATTCACGATCCAGCGCGCCGCCGCGAGTTTCGCGCGATAGCGGCGGTCGCGGCTATCAGCATTCCCGTGCCCGGCTTGCGCATCGGGCTCTTGGAGCCGGGCCCGTGCGGTGGAAAATAGAGGGCGTCCCACTTCAGTCGCTTCAACGCCTCGGGCGCGCCCTTGAGCACGAGCAGGCCCGCGACGCTGCCCAAATAGTCGGCCTCCCGTATAAGCACGCCGTCACGATCGATAAAAACCGCCCGGAGCCGCTCCTTCACCCCCCGATTTTAGCTTTTAGATATTCCCAAAAGGTAGAATGAGATATGAAGGAAATCATTCGGACGGCGAAACTGGGGCTGACGGCGGCGGTGTTCGCCGCCGGTGCCAAGCTGTCGAAGAAACCCGCGGTGAACCCGATGCAAGCCGAGAAAACGAAGGGCCGCATCTACGAAATGGAGCCCGGCGTTTCATTAATGTGATAATGGCCGCATGGACGAGCCCAAGTTGCCCGAGCACCTCCTCGAGCTCACCGAAAAACTCGCCGAGGCCGTCCACGACGTCTGGGCGGGCCAGCGGCGCTCCTCGGGCTGGACCTACGGGCCGCGCCGCGACGACCGCCGCAAACGGCACCCGAACCTGGTCCCCTACGCGCAGCTCTCCGAGGCGGAGAAGGAATACGACCGCGCCACCGCCTTGGGCACGCTCAAGCTAGTGCTGGCCCTGGGCTACCGCATCGAGCGCTAGACGCCGATCGCGCCGCGCACTTTATTTGCCAGCGCCTGCAGGCCCGAGACGTTCGCGCCCTGCGCGCGGCCCAGCACCGAGGACAGCTTCGAGGACAGCGCCTGCAGGTTCGCCGTGCGCGCCGCGACCTCGTCTAAGGCGGCGTCCTGCAGCTTGTCGCGCAGAGCCGCGATTTCCGCGTTGGCGGCGCCGCGCGTCGCATCGTCGGTTGCGAAGTCCGCGCTGACGGCCTGCAGCGCCTCGATCGCCTGTCGGTACAGCATGCTCGGATTCTCCTCGCTCATCTGCTCGCCTCCCGAAGCTTCACGGACTGCTGGCGCATGGCCAAGGCCTGCGCGTTGAATTCTCCCGTCGCGGCGACGCGCTTGGGATTGGAATCCCCGTTGAGTGCGGCCAAAGCGCCCTTGGCGGCGCTCAGAGCCGCGCGGTAGCGCGCAGAGAGCGCGCGCTCGGCGGCGACGCGCTCTTCGCCGCGGTGATAGGCCTGAAGGTTGACCGCGGCGTGGTCCGTCAGCATCGCCAGATATTCGAGATCCGCGGCGCGCGGCGGCGCGCCTGCGGCCGGGTTGGGATTGGGGACCGGGCCGAGGCCGGCCTTCTCGCGCAGCGCGTTGTGCGCCGAGAGCAGGTCAGAGGTCTCCGGGGCCGCCTTCAGCGTCTGGAGCCTCTTGTAGAAGCGGCTTGACAGCGAGTCGACGGCCGCCCGGGGCGCGTCCTCCTCCTTCCTCGTCTGCTCGACCAGGACGGTTTCCAGCGGCTCGGAATCGAGCAGCAAAAGATCCAAGATCGCGGTGATCGGCTCCTGCGCCTGCCTGACCGCCTTCGTGAAGCTGCGCTTGGCCAGCGCCTCCGAGACGAAGCCCGCCCCGGAGATCAAGGTCCCGAGATAGGGCACGGCCGCGGCGAACGCGAAGGTCGTCTGCGCGCTCGGCCGGTACGAGGAGAGCTTGCTGCCGACGTCCTTCATGCCCGACTTGAGCGTCTTCGGGCTCTCGCCGCGCGCCAGGCCCACGAGCACGCGGTTGTATTTCTCGACGATCCGAAGCGCCTGAAGCCTTGCTTCGAAGGCGCCGCGGCGCTCCTCCAGCTTCGCGCCGCCCTTTTCCTCGGCGATCGCCGAGGCGCGCAGGTAGATGTCCGTGCCCTCGGTCCTGACCGCGTCGAACTGCTCGAGGTAGAGGTCGAGTTCGGGGGCCGCGGCGGTCTTCTTGAGCGACGCGCAGGCGGCGAGTGCCGCCAGGATCGCCGGCGCCCAAAGACGCTTGACGCGCATGGGCTAGGTCACTCCCGGAGGCGCCTGGATCTGCGCGCCGCTCGAGGCGGCGCCCGGGGCGCCCTTATCGAACTCGGCGATCCACTGGGCGTGCTCCTGATTGAGGATGCGCTCGAACTTCTTGATGTACTCGCTCAGCCGCGCGGGCTTGTCGGCGTCCTTGACCTGGTCGTTCCATTCGGCGAGCCCGGCTTCGAGCTTGGCGCGCGTCTGCTTGTAGATGAGCGACTGGAAGTCCAGGCGGTTCTGGTAATGGAAGGTCGTGACCGTGCCGGTCAGGCTCGTGAAGACCGGGATCCAGCTGGAGGAGCCGAGGAGCTTGATGAACCGGACGAAGCTCACGATGAGGGACGCGCGCTCTTTGACGGCGTCCGCGATCCCGGTCATGCTCCAGGCCCGCACCAGGATCTCGAACTGGTCCCAGCTGTACTTGTTGGAGGCGATGTCGGGCGAGCCGTTGGGGAACTGGCCGACGACCACGCGCGTGGCGCCGAGCACGGCGGTCGCGATGCCGAAGAATACGACGTACTGCTTGAGCCTCTCGGCGTCCTTGTGGTGCGAGCGGGACTTGCGTCCGTACCAGTCGGACTGATCCTTGACCCGGTTCAGGAGGTAATCGTCCATGCTCAGCCAGTCCTCGGGCAGGCCCTTGAGCCGCTCGGACTTGTCGAGGTCCTCGAACTCTCCGATGTCGGACATGTCCGAGCGGACCCTGTTTGCCTTCTCGGCGAGCTTGGCGACGGCGTCATCCTTGTCGTAGGGCTCGGCGCGCACGAGGAACTTGATCGCCTCCGACTTGGCGTCCTCGGCCAGCGCGCGCGAGCGGACCCACCGGTACTCGCGCTCCGGCGAGGAGGAGCGCTTCGTGTAATACGCGCCCACGCCGGCGGCCACGCCGCCGAGCAGACCGAAGACGATCTCGATGAAATGCTCGGCGCAGAAGAGCCCGAAGAGCGACGTGACCCCGAGCGCCCAGAGCGCGTACTTGCGTTCGCGCTGCAGCTCGCTCTTCATCTTCACGGCGAAACGGTCGCACTGGCGGTGGCAGGCCCAGAGGTTCTCGAGGGTGGCGCCGAACTTCGTATGGCCCTTCGGGCCGTTGTGCCGCGGGTCCGCGCCCTTGCCCTTGAGGTGGTCTCGGATCAGCTGGCCGAGCGTCTTTGAGACATCCTGCCAGTTTCCGGGGTCGGTCTTCTCAACGATGATCGTGCGTCCGTTGCACAACCGCACTCCGCTGATGCCCGGCACGGCGATGATCTTCTGAAGGAGCGGCTGTGGCGGCCCCTTGGAGGCGATGTCGCACTCGGCGGTCAGGTGGCAGACGCGCGGATCGGCATCGTCCAGCTCGGCGTTGATCTTGATCTCGGGTTTCATCGGGACGCCACAAAGGTAGCCCCTTATCCGGGATTAATCAAGGGTTGATCTATTTCCCGGCGGAGAGGGAGAGGGAGACGCCGTCGTCCTCACGCAAAGTTAGGCCGATGGAGGCCCCCGTGGCGCGCAACATGAGCCGGACGGTGCGCTCGACGCTGCGGTCGGGCTTGCGCCGATACTGGACCGACAAGGACGCGGGCTCCCCGCGCAGCGGCAAAGTCACGGAGGCGCCGGCGGCCAGGGAAGGCAGGGGAGCGCCCGGCAAGGCGGCTCCGCCCGGCACCCCCACCCAGAGGTCGCGCACCTCGGCCCCCGTTTCATTTAAGATACTTACGCCGGCCGCCGTCTCATGGGTGATCGGTTCGCACTGTACGGGCTTTCCAGCCGTGTTCAGGCAAACCCACTCTCCTCCCTGATAATCGTGATTTTCGCACGCCTTGTCTACGCACTCGCTATGACATCCTTTACAAACGCGCGCGGTCCCTTTTTTAAAATTCAAACAGCCGTCGTATTGAGGAAGAACGACCGCTTTGCCCAATTGATTCGCAAAGCCGCATTTCTTGCCGCTTTCATATCGGACAAGCCCGTCATGAAAATCATCCGGCCCGTTATCCATGACCATTACGCCGCGAATAATAATTCGGCCTTGCCTGTTCGCATACATCCAGCCGTACTTCTTGCTGTAGAGCGCCGCAAGCCCGCGAGAGAACGAAAGCCCTTTCATGTTTGTTTGCGTCACGAACAATTCCTTCGTCCCTCGAATTTCAAGGCAACTCGGATGCTCCGTGAACTCGCGCGTGCCGGAGTACCAGCAGGGCAAAAGGGTGTTTTCCGCTACCGCTGAGGCTTCCTCGGCGGCGGCCCTACATGACACGCCTAGAAAAATCTGCAGGATTACTGCCCCGATCAGCAACGCGAATAATTTTTTAGATGATGAATTATAGAAGAGGAACATTGGCTTGAACGAAGTGGCGATCGAAGCTGAAAACACGGTCCATGCCCAGTTTGTTGAAAAAATGGATGCTGGAAGCGTCCACAAAACTCAGCGGAATCTGCGAAAACTTTTCAAGCACGGCCAGCGCGCCGTTCTCATCCTCCGGAGCGAGCGTCATGATCGTCATTGCCGATCCGTGAAGAACCTCACGCCCGAACCGAGAAGCCTGGCGGGGCCCCGTCTTCACGGCAAGCCAATTAAGGGTCTCGTAGAGAACCGCGTTGGTGGTATAAATGGGGTGCCTCTCTTCGGCCAGGCGATCTCTTTTTGCGAGAGCTTCGACGTGATACCGATCTTTAGGAGAGGCTAGAGCGATGAATGCGGAGGTGTCGAAAAGGACCTTCACCGATGAGGGTCCGCGCCGTAAAGATCCTGATCGATCTGGCTCCACTCTTTCGGCTTGTAGGCGCGCTCCTCCTTGGCGACCCAACCGCGTCCCATCGTGTGAAGAACGAAATCTTCCCTGGCCGCCGATGCGCGCCGGTCGCGCTTCTTTTTAATCAAGACATCCACCGCGTCGCGGACAAGATCCGCTAAATCTTTGCGTTCCTCGACCGCCAGATGCTTGAGAAGCCGGTGCTGTTCCGGCCTGAAGCCTACGTTGGTGTAAACGAAAGGCCGCTTTCTCTTCATATGTACAATTGTACACCTGCACACACGGGCTGTCAAGTCCCCGCATCGGCGTTTTTGATAGACTTTCCTCGGTGAAAAAGAAGAAGCTGCGCCGGGGGCTGCCTGTCAGCGTCTTCATGCTCGACAATGGACTGACGGTCGTGGTGCAGGAGGACCGCTCCGCCCCGCTGACCGCGGTCTCGATCACCTATCGGGTCGGGTCGCTCGATGAGGAAAAGGGGCGCGCCGGTTTCGCCCACCTCTTCGAACACCTGATGTTCCAGGGCACGGCGAATCTCGCGCCCAACGAGGTCTCCCGCCTCGTCGAATCGCACGGCGGGGTCGACAACGCCTATACAATGAAGACGAACACGACCTATCACGAGGTCGTGCCGTCCAACGCGCTCGAATCGGTTTTGTGGGCCGAGGCCGACCGCATGCGCGGCCTCCTGATCTCGGAGCGCGAGCTCGCCGTCGAGAAGCAGGTCGTGCTCGAGGAACTGCGCCAGACCTACCTGAACCAGCCCTACCGCCGCGCGACCGACGCGGTCATGAGCTCGCTGTCCTTCACGCGCTGGGAGACCGCGCACCCGACGATCGGCGACGCCGAAGACATCCGCGCGGCCTCGCTCGACGACGTCCGCGCGTTCTACGACCGTCATTACGCGCCGAATAACGCGGTGCTCGCCGTGGCCGGAGACGCCTCGGTCTCCGAGGTCAGTAAGCTCGTTAAGAAATTGTTCGGGCCCATTCCGCGCCGCCCGCGCCCGCGCCCCATCGGGCTCGATGAACCAAGGCTCAAGGGTGAGCGCACTGAGCTCGTGAAGGATCATCTCGCCAAGACGCCGTTGACCGTCGTCGGCTGGCACACGCCCAAGCGCGGATCGCGCGACTGGTGGGCGCTGACCGTGGTCATGACGATCCTGGGCGGCGGCGAGGACAGCCCGCTGCATGAAAAACTCGTCAAGGACGACCGCCTCGCCGTCTCCGCGGGCGGCCACATCCCCTATTGGTCGAGCCATGTCGCCGCGCGCGGCCCCGATATGCTCGCCTTCTTCATCTCCGGCCGCCTGGGCGTGAGCCGAAAGTCGGTGACCGACAGCCTCGACACGGTGCTCGACCGCTTTTGCAAAACCGGCCCCAAGGACGACGAGTTGGCGCGCGCCAAGACGCAGATCGAGCGCTCGTGGTTGGAAGGACAGCAGTCTTTGGGCGACCGGGCGCAGACTTTGAGCTCCTATGTGGCGCTCGTCGGCGGCCCGGACGGGTTCTGGAAGGATTTGGACGTTTTGCTCAAGATCAACCGCCGCGACTGCGTGCAGGCCGCGCGCCGCTGGCTGAGCTCGCGTGGACGCGTCGTGCTCCAGGTCGAGCCCGGAGAGCCGATCGAGCCGGCCGCTCCGTCGACCGAAGCGGCGGTCGACTTCGCGCCTGAGATGCCGCGCAAGCCGGGCCTGACGCCGCCGCCTCCCGGTCCGGCTCGCTTCGCGCGCCCTCCGGACATCACGAAGATGTCCCTCTCCAACGGCCTGACCGTCTGGCTCGCGCGGGACAAGCGCCTGCCGCTCGTCGAGGCGCGGCTCGCCCTGAAGGCGGGCCGGGTGCATGAAGCCGCCGGCCAGGAAGCCTCGGCGCAGGCGTCCGAGGATCTGCTGCTCAAAGGCCGCGAGGGCGAGGACGCCGCCGCGGTCGCGCGCGCCTACACCGCGCTCGGCTGGTCGCTGGGCGCTTCGTGCGAGGCGGAGTGGCTCAAGTTGTCGGCCTCGGGCTTATCACGAAACCTGGAGCCTTTCCTCGATCAGCTCGCCCTGACCTTGAACACGGCCAGCTATCCCGAGGAGGAAGTCGAGTTGTGGCGCGAGAACGCGCTCGAGGATCTGATCTCGCGCCGGGCCCAGCCGCATTTTCTTTCGGAAGAACGGCTGAGGGCGGAACTCTTTGGCGGCCATCCCTACGGACGGGGCGCCGCCGATGAAAAGAAAATAGCCGCCGTTAATTCGTCGCGCATGCGAGGTTTTCACGCCGCGAGGCTGCGGCCCAACGGCGGCCACATGGTGCTTGTCGGCGACTTCGACCCGGACAAGGCGGGTCAGGCGCTCGAGCGCGCGTTGTCGTCCTGGAAGGCCGGCGCCGCCGCGCTCGCCGCGCCGCCCCTGCCCGACGCGGGCGCTGCGCGCACGGTCATCGTCAACCGCCCCGGCTCCGCGCAGGCGTGCCTCATCGTCGCGCAGACGGCCGCCGCCGGCCCCAAGGATTCCGACTACATGTCGCTCGTTCTGGCCAACCACGTTCTTGGAGGCACCGCGAATTCGCGCCTGTTCGAAAATCTGCGCACGCGCCGCGGCTACACCTACGGCGCTTACTCGTCGATCGAGCTGTACGGTCGCGGCATCGTCTGGTCGGCCTCGGCCGACTGCCGCACCGAGGTCGCGCGTCCGGCTCTCGATGAGATGATGTTCGAGGTCCGTGAGCTCTGCTTGAAGGAAATATCGGCGGCGTCGCTCGACAACGCGCGCCGCCACCTGCGCGGCCTGTTTCTGATGCGCCTGTCGTCGCTCGACCGCATCACGGGCTACCTATCGTCGGTCGCCGAGAGCGGCCGCGATCCGCGCGAGACCATCGCTCAGTACGAGCCGCGTCTGGCGCAGGCCACCCCGGCGTCGGCGTTGGCCGCCGTACGCTCACGGCTCGATCTCAAGAAGCTCGTCACGGTGGTCGTCGGCGATGAGTCCGCCCTCAAGCCCGCATTAGCCGGTCTTTAGGGAGCCTGGCACCAGAGCCCGTCTTCGAGCTTCCAGTCCTGCGTGGCGTTGCGTCCTTTGTCCCCGCCGCCGGCAGTCCATCTCGCGGTGACCTTGGCGACGCCGTTGTCGATCTTCGAGGATAGAATCTTCGCCGTCGACTCGAGTTTTCCGCTGGCCGCTTCCTTCTTCTTGGCCGTCACGTAGAAACCGCGGCGTCCGCGGTAGGGCGCGGCCTCACGCGCATCCTTGCACAGGCAGGTGTCGTAGTGGTCGCCGAAGGCGCCCTGCGCGAGAAGCTGCGCGCAGAAATCGAACTGCTCGTGGACCTGCACGAGAGCGAGCTGGTCACCCTCGGCGGATTTAACGGGTTCATTCTCGATGCCGGGCGGGGGCGTGGACTTTCCGGGCTCGTTGAGCGCGGGGGTGTCGAGGCCGGCGATTTGAGTCGAAGAGCTCTCTTCAGCAATGGGGCCGGGCCCGGGCGTGCGATCGCTTGCGCTGACAGGACGCGAGAGGCCCGGAAGGGAGAATTGGCTCGGTTTTGCCGTCGGGCGCTGGCCGATTGTCGGGAGAGCCTTCCCGCCGGCTTCCGCCGAGGTCTCAGTCGCATTGGTGAGCAGGGCTTCGAGCAACGGATCCTCTCCGTCGTCATTCGTCTGGGCCGGGGCGGTCTTGGCGGCGCGCTTCTTCCTGGCTTTCGGTTCCGGGGCCCGGCTTTCGATGAAAGTGTCTCCACCCCCAGCCGGGGGCTCGACTTTGGGGGCGCGGATGGGGCGCGACTTGCGCGCGCGCTTGGGCGCCGTCGCCGCTATTGAGGACCCGGCTGGGAGCTGTCCGCCGAAATTCGAGAGCTTCTTCGGCTTGAACGAGCGCGGTGCCGGCATCGCCGGCGACGAGGTCGTCGGAGGCGGCGTATAGACCTGAGGAGCCGGAGTCGTTTCAGGCATGGGCGTCGAAGCGAGAGGAGTCAACTCGGCGACGGGCTCGACGGCGGCTGTCTTATTGAGCGCCATGTAGGCCAGGCCGGAGGCGACGATGGCGGCGACGGTGAGGGCGGGCAACACCCCCGGACGCTTCCAGATGGCGGGGACTTCGGCGGCGTGCGCGGGCGCCGGCGACGGGAGGGGCTCATACACGGCCGGAGCGGATGTCTCGAGCGCGGCGAGTTGCCCCATCTTCCCGGGCTGCAGCGGACGGCGCGGGGATTCCGTCATGGGTGCTGGTTCCGTTGGAAAGGAGAGCAGCGGGTCAAGATGCGCGAAAGGATCGGGTGCCGTCGCGGGCGCGGGGAATATATCCGGCGCGGGGAAGGGGGGCGGCGTGGGCGCGGCGGCTGGAGCCGGGGCGGGCTCCTCGCGCCGGCCATTCATGTGCGCGCCGCAGGAGTTGCAGAAACGGGCGGCTTCAAGATTGGCATGCGCGCAGCCGGGACACGGGACGGTTTTTACCGGCGGCACTACCGGGGCGGGCGGAAGCGGGCGCGGTGCGAGCGGGGCGATCGTCGGGACGGACAGCGCGGACACGGGCATCGGCGCCAGAGGGGATATCACCGGCATCGGCATCAAAGACGACTGGGCCGCAACGGCGACCGGAGCCTCGAGGAGCGCTTTTTTAAACGGCGGATACGCGATCGCGGGCTTCCAGTCCGCGGTGTCGTTGGACCCCACGGGACAAACGAGGGTATCCCCATCGAAGCCGGGAAGCTTCAACAGTTCCTCTATCCCCGCGGGTCCGTGCGTGGATTTGCCGTCATGCGCAAAGAATCGCACCGCTGGAAATATAAATTATTCGTGTTACAGCGTCATTTCCTAATTATAGGATCGATTTGGTGAGCCAATACCGCGTTGCCCTGGGACCTGCGCCTCTATAAGAGAGCTTTCCGACGATGATCAGCCTCTTTTAGGCGAGTTGTGGGGTCCCGGGATCAAGGCGCGGGTTTCGGCTCCGCGACTTTCTCCCAAGCCGTGATGACCCAACGGCGGCCGCGCTTGGTCAGGTAATCGCGCTCCATGCCGCCGAAATTTCCGACCCCATCCTTGGTCTCGACGCGATAGGTGAGCAGGACGACCGCGTTCTCGTAGCCGAGGCGTTCATGCTCGACTTTCTTGACTTTAAAGCTCGCTGGACCATGCTTGGCGAAGAAGTCCTTGCCCCACGCCGCGATCTGCTCGCGCGTCATGGGCTTGGTGATCGCCGCGTCGAAGAGCAAGGTGAGGGCCTCGGCGTTTCCCGCCGCGAAGGCCTGAACCACTTCGTCGTAATAAGACCGGACGCTCGAGCGCAGGCGCAGTTCGTCGTCCGACACCGTCCGTCCGAAGCTCACATAGCCGCAGGAGGACAGGAGCAGGGTCGCGAACAGCGGTGCATAGCGCATCGCGGTAGGTTAGCCCATCCCATGGGATAGGTCAAGGCGTAGGCCTCTTGGCGGCCTGCGGCGGTCCTATCGGCCCAGGTTGCGTCCCTCGCGCTTTTTCAACTCCTGGCGGATGTTGTAAGAGAGCCCGGTGATCTGCACGCCGTTGCCGACGTAGGTCTTGGCGCTGCGATGGAAGTCCTTGACCGTCACGACCGCCTGCGCCATGACGGCTTGGACGTCGAGGAGAATGAGGACGCCCGTGAGCGAGCCGGCGACGGCGAATCTCTGACAAAAAGACGAGGTTTTATCATTCATCCCGCAAGTATAAGCGGGTCCGGCGATTCGTCAAGCCTCGGCGCGGCCCGTCTGCACTCGCCGGAAATCGGCGTACGGTCCGGTCTTCTTGATCAACTCGCTGACCTTCGAGCGGTAGAACAGCAGCACCTTTCATGTGGTACTTCTTCCACGCGCGCTCGAAGAGATGCACCATGTAGGTCGTGCCCGCGCGGATGTTGGCCTCGGGCTCGTAGAGTTCGGAAACACTGAGAAAGGCGTGGTGGCCGCCCGCGTCGAAGAATCGGCCGAACTCGGCGCCCGACAGGCCGAAGGTCGGCACGGTGTTCAGCGCGAGCAAGGTCTCCTGCGGCAAGTTGGTGAGGGCGCTCGTGGGTACGGCGAAGACGAGGACGGCGGCGAGATACGCTGAGGGTTGCATGTGGACAACTCCAAACTGGCCGCGTAAACGCGGTCAGGTCATTCCTCGGCGAGGGGGGATGTTAGTACATCAACGGACGAAAGCCCAAAGGTCTTTGGGTCCAGGACCATAATGGGCCGAATGGGGCAACGCCTAAGGGCGCTTCGAGGCCCGATCGAGGGCCCAAGTCAACAGGAGCAGGATTGCGGCGAACGGCGCGATCGCCGCGGTGAGCCAGAACAGGCTGACGACATGCGTGCCGATGAGCATCTTGCCGAACCACCACAGCCCGAGCGTGATCACCACCGACACCGAGCCCTCGAGCACGGCGGTCGCGTCGTCGACCGCGCCTCTGGGCGCGCGCGATTGGAAGAAGCTTTCGAGCTTGAGCCTCGCAATGACCTGTGGTATTCCGAACAGGAGAAGCGCGAGCGCGGGAATAGTCAATGCGCCCCAGGCGAGGCCCGGAAATGCCAAAGAGCCGAACAACACCATCGCGACCGCGGACGCCGCCGTCCACTTGAGCATGGATGTTCTCATTGCCGCGTTGTCCCGCGTCTTGCGTTGTTGGCGCATCACGAACAAACCCGCGATGATTCCACCCAGGCTGTAGAGGCCGGTGATCATGCCCGCGTAGGCGGTCGCATGCGCCGCGTCGGGCGTCATCTGCAGCGCGAACGCCGGCGCCAGGAGCCAGTACACGATCTGCGTCGGCGCGTAGACGAACGCATAGGCGAGCAGGGAGAACAGCAAAGCCGGCGTGCGCGCGATCTTGACCGCGCCGCGGCCGAGATGTCGGAAGTAGGCGGCCGTTGAGCCGGCTTGGGGGCCGGGGAGATTGACGGCGTTGACGCCGGCGAGCTTGGCCGGAAGTTTCAAAGTCAGGGCGATCAAGGTGATCGCCGCCGCCGCCGCCACGGGGAAGGCGAGCAAGGCCGGCAGGAAGCCGAACGCCGCCACCGCGGCGCCGGTGGCGATCGGCACGATCGTCGCCACCGTCTCGATCGCCGTCTGCCGCGCGGCCTTGAACTTCTCCAGCTTCGCCTGGTCCTGATCCACCATCACGGCGGGTATGCTCTTCTCGAGCGTGTACGAGACGCCGTAGAGGACATAGTCCACCGCGAACAAGGCGATGAGCCCCGTCATGGTGATCCAATTCGCCGCCAGAAGCCCCGCGATCAGCCCGCCCGTTGCCACGCGCAGGCCCGTGCTCCACAAATACGCGGACTTAAGCCCCAGTTTCTTCGCCGCGATGGGCGAGGCGACCGTGCCGGCGAGTTCGGCGACGGAGCCCACCATGCCGATTTGCGCCGCCACCGAGACGTTGCCGAAGATCTGCGCGATCAGCGGCGGCAGGCCCGCCGTCTGCGCTTCCATGCCGACCTGGGCCACGACCAGCGCCAATAGGAAGAAAATCAGCGGCCGCGAGAACCCGAACAGTCCGCGGCGCGGCGTTTGCGCAGGCTGGGGCGGCCCGATGAATTCGTCCTTCGGCGCGAGGTCCGCGCGGGGGAGCAGCGCGTTCATTCCGTCTTGCTCCGCGTCAGGCCCGGCGAACACATCCTCCGGCTTTTTCTCATCGAAGGCCGCCTCGAGCTCGTCGAAGCGTTCGCGGATTCCGCGAGCTTTCGCGGGCTCGTCGCCCGGGTGCTCCACCGCGACGGCGGCGGGGAGAACTTGCGCCGCGAGCGCCTGCATGGGCTGGGCCGCGAGCGGTCGCGCCTCCGCGATCCGGGCCGCCATCATTGCCGACGGGACCGGGGTCAGCGCCGGCACGGCGAGCGGGGCCGACAGTCCGGGCGCGCTCAGGGCCGAGAGGCTCGGCATCGTCAGTTGCGGCGCGGAGGAAATAGGCGCGAACCCGATCGTTCCGACGGGTGCCACGACGATGCGCCCGGAAACGACGCCGGCTTGCGCGGCAGGCGCGCAGGCGATGACGAGCGAGAGGACGGCCGACAAGGCCGCTTTCATTCTCACGAAACGATCATATTAGGAAGCGGCCAAGTTCTATAGAGCCAAAGGTCCCCTTTTTAGAGGGGCATTGGTCCTAGCCCGCTGGGCGAGTCCGTCAGCCTTCGGCTTGAGCGTGAGCGCGTATCGCAGCGAGCGTCGAATCCATTTGCGTAGGCCGCCCGCCGTCGCCACGCCTTTCGCGCCGATGTACAAGAAGTTCTTCATGGGCCGCCCGGTGAAGTTTATGGGGCGGGCGTGGGGCTCGAGAAGGTGGATAGTTGAAGCCGCCGCCGCTCATCCTCGGCGCTCAAGGCGAAGTGCCTCAAATACGGCTCGAACTAGTTCCGGAACTAGTGATTATCATCAGTAATAGATCAACGGGATTTGGAAACAGCAAAACGGAAGTGCTCGCGGAAGCACCGATTTCGAAATCAGCATTGGAGCGATGATGACGGTAACGGCGCTTGCAAAAAATAAGGAGCCCCGGCAGGAATCCCTGTCGGAGCTCTTTATTACTCCGGACTAATTCTTAGTACCGGTAGTTGTCGGGTTTGAACGGGCCTTCCACGGGAATCCCGAGGTACTCGGCCTGCTTCGGCGTGAGCTTGGTCAGCTTCGCGCCGAGCTTGCCCAGGTGGAGCATGGCGACTTTCTCGTCGAGCTCCTTGGGAAGCAGGTACACCTGCTTCTTGTACTTCTTCGTATCCTTGTTGGTCCACAGCTCGAGCTGGGCCATGACCTGGTTGGTGAAGGAGCAGCTCATCACGAAGGACGGATGCCCCGTCGCGCAGCCGAGGTTGACGAGCCGGCCTTCGGCCAACACCGTCACGACCTTGCCCGACGGCCAGACGAACTGGTCCACCTGCGGCTTGATCTCGGTCTTCTTGAGCTTCTTGTCGGAGGTCATCGAAGCGATGTCGATCTCGAGGTCGAAGTGGCCGATGTTGCAGACGATGGCCTGATTCTTCATCGCGTCGAGGTGCTTGCGCAGAATCACGTCCTTGCAGCCGGTGGCGGTGACGAAGATATCGCCGATCGCGGCGGCCTCGTCCATCGTCACGACCTGGTATCCCTCCATACAAGCTTGGAGGGCGTTTATGGGGTCGATCTCGGTGATGAGCACGCGCGCGCCCTGGCCTCGCAGAGACTGCGCGCAGCCCTTGCCCACATCGCCGTAGCCGGCGACGACGGCGATCTTGCCCGCGACCATGACGTCGGTGGCGCGCTTGATGCCGTCAAGCAATGATTCGCGGCAACCGTACAGGTTGTCGAACTTGGACTTGGTGCAGGAGTCGTTGATGTTGATGGCGGGCGTGAGCAAGGTGCCGGCCGCGGCGCGCTGGACGAGGCGGTGCACGCCGGTCGTGGTTTCTTCAGATAGGCCGACGATGTCTTTCGCCATCGCGGGGAACTTGTCGAAGACCATGTTGGTCAGGTCGCCGCCGTCATCGAGGATCATGTTGAGCGCCTTGCCGTCGGGAAAGCGCAAGGTCTGCTCGATGCACCAGTCGAAGTCTTTCTGGGAGAGGCCCTTCCACGCGAAGACGGCCGCCTTGCCGGCCTTGGCGATCGCGGCGGCGGCGTGGTCTTGCGTCGAGAAGATGTTGCACGAGGACCAGCGGACATCGGCGCCGAGTTCGAGCAAGGTCTCGATGAGGACGGCGGTCTGGATCGTCATGTGCAGGCAGCCCGCGATGCGCGCTCCCTTGAGAGGGAGCTTGCCCTTATATTCAGCGCGAAGCGCCATGAGGCCCGGCATCTCGTTCTCGGCGATGGTGATTTCCTTGCGGCCCCAGTCGGCGAGGGTGATGTCTTTGACCTTGTAGTCGTTTTTCATGGCGGTGGCGGTGGGCATCAGATCTCCTGTAGAACGGCGGTTAGTGCGCTGATTATAACAAATTCACGACGAGGCCTACTTTTCCAGCATCATCTTGTCGACGGCCTGCTTGGCGGCGCGGAGGTCCACGCCGTAGAGGCGGCGGTACAACTGGATGGCCTCGATGAATTGGTTGTTTTGGACCATCTGCATGATGGCGGCGCGGCCCTGGGCGGCGGCGGGATTTTGGGCCGCCTGGACCGCCTGTTGAATGTTGCCGAGGAGGCCCGCGAAATCCGGCGCGGCGTCGGGGGCGTCGTCGTCGGGGAGAGGGGCCTGGCGCTGCCCCTTGAGCGGATTGACCACGATGATCTCGGTCGAGCGCTTGTAGAGGATGATGAAGAAGACGACGATCAGGCCGATGAAGACGGGCATCGGCGCTATTATAGCGGAAAGGCGCCTTAGTCGGAGGGGTGGAGGACCGCGTCGATTCTTTCCGCGGCGTTGGGCATGTTCAGGCGCAGCCAGAACAGGACTTCTTCCGGTTGAGGAGCGGAGCGGCCGGGCTTTTCGGCGGCCATCAGCTCGTGGGCCATGGTCAGCTGGGCGGGAGAGATCACCCGCGCGATCACGGAGGCGACGAGCTTGCGGCGCGAACCGTCGAGAGAGACTAGAGTCATCATAAGGAAAGTGTAGCGCGGGAGCGCCCGGGGCTTCTATGCGCCCGGTCATGTGCGGGGGTTACCCGCGCTCAATAGGTCCTAAGGACTAAGGAAGGCTTAGGTCCGAAGTGGAGGGAACTTTTTGAGGGACTCAATCGTATGGTAAGTGGGTCCTTGGACTCTTGTGGTCCCCGGGAGGCGTGTGTACAATGTCGGAGGAAAGATTGAGCCGATTGGAAGCCTCGATCAGACGCATCAGCAAAGAGGTCGTCCTCCAGGGCGAAAGACTGGTTCGTCTTGAGACGGGCGCAAGTAAACTCAATAAACTCGGCGAACTCGATGAGAGGGTGACGGCTTTCGCCGAAGACATCGAGGCCGCCCGCCGCGATCGGACGCTGCGAGACGCGAATTTTAATGAGAATCGAGAGACGCTTCTGGATCATGAAGCCCGGCTGCTCAAAATAGAGAGGGAAGAGAACGATGACACGCGCTGAAATGAAGAAACAACTGGGACTATTCCGCCCCTCGCTGCTTAGGCCGGAAATGATTTACAAGACTCTTTCCGAGCGCAAGTTGATGAGAATGGAAGAGCGTGCCTGGATTCGATATGAGCGGGAGAAACTTGCGATCTACAAGAACAGGGCTTTGACCGATGATCAAAGGAGCGTTCTTTGGCGCAAGGCGAGGGATCGGCGTTGGGCCGTCGAGGATAGGCTTCGTCCGCTTCGGCAGTCATGCGATCGGATAGGAGAACGCAGAATGATCAAGCTGCTGGCGTCGTCGAAGATGCGTCCGGACACCTTCGCGCGCAGGCGTGCGGCCGCCTAATGTCGCAATTCGACTTCTTGCTCGCCGCGCGGTGAGCCGACTTCCCTCGATCTACACCGATCCGGCGCTGTACGACCTAGTCCACACTGAGGGCACCGATGACGAGGTCTGGCTGCTGACGCATCTAGCACAGCGGCACGGCTGCGGGATCAAGACGGCGCTCGAGCCGGCGTGCGGCACGGGGCGCTACCTCGCGGGGTTATTGAGACGGGGTTGGATGGTGGAAGGCTACGACGCAGCAGGCGGCATGCTCGCGTTCACGCGCAAGCGCCTGGCCGGGTGGGGCAAGCGCGCCAAACTCGCGCGCGGCGAGATGACGACCTATCGTCCCGCGAGGCGCTTCGGACTGATAGTCAATGTGCTCTCGACTTTTAGGCATCTGATGAGCGAGCGCGAGGCCCTGGCACACCTGAAGCTGATGGCGGGCGCGCTCGAACCGGGCGGGATATTCATGCTCGGGCTCGATCTGTCGATTTACGGACAGGACGAGCCCGATGAGGAGGTCTGGGACTGCCGCCAGGGCGGACGCCGGGCGAAGCACGTCGTGATGAGCATCCCAGCCGAGCCCGGGACCCGGCGCGAGCGCATTATTAATTTCGTGACCGTGCCGAAGGGAAAGAAGGAGGAGGTTCTCGAATCGTCGTACGACCTGCGCTCCTACAGCGCGGCGGAGATCGCGGAGCTCATCGAGAAGTCGCCGCTGCGTCTCGAGGCGGTGTACGGCTACGACGGCAAGAACGCCGTTTTGGACGGTTCCGAGCGCGCGCTGTGGCTGGTCCTCAAGGCTCGGTAGCCGCGAAGTCGAGCAGGATCGGAGCCGGAGAGCCGCCGAGCGGGCCCACGCGGCGAGAACCCTTCCAGAGCTCGAGGCCCGCGGGCGTGACCCGGACGCGGTCGGCTCTTCGGAGCTTGGCGAGAAGGCGAGGCTCGAGCAAGGAGAGCGGGGGCTCGACGGCCGAATAGCTGAGGTCGTCGCCGGGGCGGCGCCGGAGCACGGCGAAGCGGCTCCAGTCCCAGAACACGACGGGCCGGGCGAGGCAGGCGCGCAGCGCGTGCGCGAGTTCGGGGGCGACTTTTCGCGCCGTGGCCCAGATCGCGGCGGCCTTCGCGAGGCTGGGCGCGCAGCGGTAGGAGCATGGATGCCACGGGATCAGATTGAGCACGTCCAGGTCGAGCCCGGGATTCTTGGCGAAAAGTTTTTGGCGCCGCGCGCCGGATTGGACCGAGGGGACGCGCGAGTAAAGGTAGAAAACGTCGTTCAGCGCGAAGGGCAGCGCCGTCTTCTCTCGTGTGTGCCGGTGGATCGACTGGATGAGGTCTCGGCCCTTCTGAGCGACCACGTAAGTATAGTAAAAACGCGTGCAGCAGGCGGGATAGCCGAGGCTGCGCCCCGGGTTGAAATACTCGCCGTTCCAGAAGCGGGCCGTTTTCTTCAGAGCGGCGGCGGCGCGTCCGATCAGAATGCCGAGGCGTTCGGCGCTGCGCGCCTTGCCGGCGCGCGGAAAGACGAACTTCTTCAGCCCGAGGCGGCGGCAGATCTCGTCGAAGGCCGGCAGGTCGCTTTCGCCCGCCCAGCAATGGATGACGGGTTTGACCCCGGCCAGCAAAGCGATGATCTCGATCGGAAGATTGCCCAGGCGCGGGACGCGCAGCTTGCCGTCGGGTAGAAAGAGCTCGACGAAGGGTGCGGCGGCTTCGCCGCCGCCGGTTTTGAGCGCGGCCAGGCGCAGGCGAGCTTCCTCGTGTCCGGGTTCGCGCTTGAGGGCGGCGCGCAAAGTCCGCGCCGCGTCGAGCAGGCGGCCCTGCTGGTGGAGGAGGTTGGCCAGATCAAGGTAGGCCGGGAGATAGGCCGGGTGGGCGCGGGTGAGAGCGGTGAAGGACGCGACCGCGTCCGGAATCTCGCCCAGCGACAGGTGGGCGTGGGCCGAAAAGTAGCGCGCGGTCGTATGATCGACGCCGAGCCGGAAGGCGGCGCGAAAATCACCTTGGGCCGCGCGCATCCGTCCGGCGTTGAAGCTCGCGATGCCGCGCGCGACGAGGGCCTCGCCCCGGCTTTGTTTCACCGGCGCCTCTAAGGCAGAGCGCGACCGTCGTTGGAGAACATCAATGCGACCGCCGCGCCCAGCCCGGGGTCCTCCACGTCGAACCACGCGCCACCCGTCATGACGCGCGCGTTCAGGGCGACCTCGGAGGCGGCGGGTTTCACCAGCGCGAGCGCTTGACGCCAGACTTCGGGGTTATCGACGGTGGGCGGCTCGGGCGCCGCGAGCAGGGGCAGGGCGGCGATCAGTCCGGCGGCGAGGGCCATGTTCATGGCCTTGATGTATCATTTTTGCGCGAAACTTCCTAATTAGGGGACGACGTGGAACCAGTCGGCGAGCGCCAACTCGCCGGGCTGTGGGACGGCGGACCAGGGGAGGAGGACTTGAGCGGGGCCGGCGCCGCGACGAGCGGCGCTTTCGAGCACGCCGGCTTTATAGTAGACATGGCCTTGTCCGGCGATGACGAGCACTAAGCGGCCTTCGGCGGCGAGCTTGGCGGCGTTCTCGCCCATGGTCTCGTTCCAGACGGCCATGGCCTCGAGCATGCGCGGGATGGCCGAGGGCGGAGCGCCGTGGCCGGACACCGAGTCGAGCACGTATTTGCGGTAGCGGGCGTCGGCGCTTTCCAGAATCATGGCGGGAATGCGGCCGCGTTCGGCGGGAGTCAGGCCGGCGAGGCCTTTTTTGCCGACGGCCTTGACCACCTCGCGCGGGGCGTTGAGACCCCGAACCGGTACGCCCGCGGCTTTGGCCGCGTCAAAAATCGGCTTGTACAGGACGAAGTCATAGCCCCAGTTGGCCTTCCACCAGACGGCGAAATCCTTCTCCGGCGTCGTGCCGGACATGAACGCGTCGAGGACGGGCTGATCTTCGGCCGCGACCATCTCCAGCCCCACCGCCAGAGGCACGCGCACGGCGAGAGCGGTGAGGACCTCGGCTTGGATCTTGTGGTGTTCGGCGTCGTCGTGCGACTCGCCCACGGCGACGATGCGCGCCGAGGCCAGGTCCGTCAGGGCCTCGGCCCAGGTGCGGACGGCGCCGGTCGCGTCGTAAATGGCTCCGGCTGCGGGAGCGAGCGGAACGGCTTGCGGCGTCGGAACGGCGACGGGGGTCCAGGCGACGCCGAAGGCCAAGGCGAGGGCGGAAAAATCCATAGTCAAATTCTACCTCAGAAAGCCTTGAGCTTCACGAAGGCGAAGCGCCGCGTGGTCATCCCCTGGCGGCGGCCGCATCCTTCCTCTATCCTACGTGGATATGGCACGGCGTGTTCTCGTCCTGCTCTTGGCCCTATCCGCGCCGGCGTCTGCCGGAGTCCAGTCGGCCCGGGATGCCGCGACGCTCCAGGTCCGGCTCACGCAGGTGGCCGCCGAATTGGAGGAGAAGCGGGACATCCTCGCTCTCGAGAGCATGTTTCTCGATCCTTTCAGCACGCGGGCGGCCGAAACCAGCGCCGCAGCGCGCAAGATCGGCGACGAGTACCGCCGGTCCGTTCTGCCGCTCATGATCGAGTCCACCACCATCGCGGACCGTCTTCAGGTCTATCGCGAGACGGGAGAGCTTCCTTCGCCCCGGCACTTCGACCCGAGCGTATTCGTCATCGATCTGGACGAAAGCACTCTGGACATCGCGCCCCACCCCATCCCCGGCCTCCCTCTCCCGCCCATGGGACTCGTCGCGCTCCAACGGCAGCTGGCCCCGTTCCATGCCGTCCTATTCCCTGACGCGCTCGCCGCCGCGCGCCGGAAGATCCTTCCGGCGGCTGCGCAGGCCCCGCGTCCGCGGGCCGCGGTGCTCCCTGCGGCTCGGTTCGAGCGCGATCAGGGCATCGGCCGAACCCAACTCGACCCCGTCCCGGGGCTTATCGAGCAGCTTTCCTCCTTGGAGGCCCGCGAGCGGGCCTTGGCCGCCGACGAGTTGGGCAAGCGTGGAGAGGCCGCGGCGCCCGCCTTGCCCGCCCTTCGCCGCGCGCTTGCCGACGAGGACCGGCGCGTGCGCGCTAGCGCTGTGCTTGCCTTGGGCGGCATTGGGCGGGTGTCCGCCGAAGCGCAAGCGGACATCCGGCGCGCCTTGCTCGACCCGGATGAGGAAGTCCGCTTCAGCGCGCGCGCCGCCTTGCTGCGCCTCGGCCGGACGCGCTGAGACCGCCTCAGCACGGCTTGAACTCGACGACGACCATCTGCTCGTTGACCACGCCGTTGATCGAGCGCCCGTCGGCCTCTCCGCAGGCCTCGATCGCGTCGCCGACGATCTTGGCCCACTCCTTGTAGGAATTCCCCGGCCAGGCCAGAATCTCGACGCGCTCGGGACGGTCGAATTGGTCGAGGAGGTCGCGGCGCAGGTCCGCGGCCGCGCGCTCGGTCTCCTTCATGATGACGATGCGCGCCCGCGGCATGCGGCGGGTGACCTTGGTGAGCTTGTTCATTGTGACGGTGCCGCACTCGATCCAGAGCTTGGCCTCGCCCGCGTCGTCGACCGCGAGCAGGTCGGGGAGGAACTCAAAATTAGCCAGGGCGGGGGTCTTCGTCGAGGCATCCACCATGGCTTCATCATTCCAAAAGAGGATGAAGGCCGCGATGCGGTGAGCCAAGTGGTCGTCCGGCTCGCTCGGGCCGGAGACGAGGTACGGCTTGCGAGTTTCCCCGTTGAAGGTGAGTTCGCAGCGGATCTTCACGAGCCCCTTTTGAATGGACGGCCGAGGAGGGAGAAAAGGCCGAGTTGGAGCGGGTCCCGCGCGCCGTTGAGGCCCAAAGACATCGACTTGTGCGGCTCACGGGGCTGGGCGCGGTAGGTGCCGAACAGACGGTCCCACCAGGGCAGGTTGAAGCCGAAGTTGGAATCGGTCTCCTCGCGGTTGGGGCTGTGGTGAACACGGTGCATGTCAGGCGTGACCATGATCAATCGAAGAAATGCGTCGAGTGGACCGATGTTCAGGTTCGCGTGGTTGAAGATGGCGGTCGCGTTGAGGATGATTTCAAAAGCCACGACCGCTAGAAAGTGCGTTCCAAGCAGGGCCGCCGCGAACATCTTGATCAAGGTCGAGAGGAGAATCTCGCCGGGGTGGAAGCGTATGCCCGAGGACGCGTCAAGGTCGAGGTCGGTGTGGTGCACCGCGTGCAGGCGCCACAGCGCGGGGGCCCAGTGGAACAGCCGATGTTGACAGTAGATCACCAGATCGAGGAGAATGAGTGACAGAGTGAATTTCAGCGGAAAGTAGATGGACCAGTGGTTGAGGAGGCCGAATTGCAGCGCTTCGGCGCGGTAGGCGACCTCGACGGCGGTCCAAGGCAGGAGCAGGCGTATGGCCATGGTGCCGAGGACGGCGAGGCTCAGGTTCGCGTACCAGCGCGCGCCGGCGTCGGCCATGCGGACTCGGCGCGGGAGCAGGCGCTCGGCCAGGGCGCAGGCGAGAAGCGTGCCGAGGAAGACTTCGAGTCTAATCCGGCTGAAATCGTTCATGGGCGCCTTGCCTTATGGCTCGGTCGCAACGCGCAGCCGGCGAGCCAGCGGCCGTCGCCTTGCGCGTAGTGTTCCTTCTTCCAGATGGGCACGCTTCGTTTGATCTCCTCGATGACGAAGCGGCATGCCTCCAAGGCCTCGGCGCGGTGGCCGGAGCCGGCGGCGATCGCCACGCTGGTCTCGCCGACATTCAATCGCCCGATCCGGTGCTCGACGCCGACGCGGACGAGCCACCGGCGTTCCGCCGCGGCCTTGATGCGAGCGAGCTCCTTCTCGGCGAGCGGCGTGAAGCAGTCATACGTGACTGCGCGGACTCGACGGCCGGCGTGCGGGGAGCGGACCGTCCCGACGAAAGCCGCGACGGCCCCGTGTTTGGGCGAAGAGACCGCGCGGGAAAGCGCCGCGCTGTCGAGCCGGGACTTCGTGACGCGAATCATCCGCCGCATACCGGTGGGAGGACGGCGAGACGGCCGCCGGGGAGCTCGTCCGTGGAGGATAAGACCTCGTCGCCCGTTGCGAGCACGCAGCCGCGCAGGAGGGGGGACTTCCGGCCGAACGACGCCTTCAACGCGGACAGGGCCTGACGCGCGGTCGCGGATTTCGGGAGCTCCAAAGCGACGGCGCAGCCCAGTCCGGCTTCGCGCAGGCGGCCATACAGCTCGATTTTACGCTTCATAGACGTCGACCTCGGCGCCGGCCTTCATGTGGTCGCCTTCTTCGGGGAGGACGGCCCAGCAATCGGCGGCCAGCAGCGAATGGATCTGGAAGGATGCTTGAGCGGGCAATATCTCGACGGACCCAACGTGACGACGCCTGGCTTTGAAGAAGCAACGGAGTTTTTCAGGCTTATCGACTGCTGAAGACAAACGGCAACGAATCGGGGACTCTTCGGACTGCCCCGACATTTCACGGAGGCACGGCTCCACAAAAAACTTCATACCGACAACACTTGAGATCGGATTGCCGGGAAGGCCGAAGACAAAGGGGCCGCCCCGAAATTCGGCAAAGAGAAGAGGGCGGCCGGGTTTGATCGCGACCTTGTGGAAGATCATGTCGGCGCCCATTTTTTTCAACGTCGCCGGTATGAAATCCGTGTCGCCCATGGAGACGGCGCCGGTCGTGAGGATCACGTCGTATCCCTCGGCGGCGACGCGGTCAAGGAGTGCGGTCAATGCAGCCGCGTCGTCGGCGACGACCCCGGGGAAGTCGAAATTGTGGCCGAGCCGCCCGCACTCGGCGGCAAGATAGGCCGTCGAGGCGTCGTGAATCTGTCCCGGGCCGAGGGGCTTGCCGGGCGCGGCGAGTTCCCGGCCCGTGGCGATCAAAGCGATGCGCGGCTTGCGGCGGACGGGGACCGAAGACACGCCGACCGCGGCGAGAGCCATGAGATGCCGGGGGTTCAGGCGCGTCCCCGCGGGACAGATCTGCGCGCCGGCTGCGAAATCCTGGCCCGCGCCGCGAATGAAGTCTCCTTCATTCGGGGTGCGGAGGATTTCGACGGCACGCCCTCCGTCGAGCGAACGAGCCTGCTCCACGGGAACGACGGCGTCGCAGCCTGCGGGGATCGGGGCGCCGGTCATTATTTTCCACACGCCTCCCGATTCGGTTTGGCGGCGGGGCGGATCGCCGGCATATATGACGCCAAGGACTGGAAGCGTCGTCGGGGAACTCGTGGCTCCAAAAGCTCTCTTGGCGGCCAAGGCGTAGCCGTCCATGGACGAGTTGTCGAACGGGGGGATGGGTTCGCGTCCATGCAACTCCGACGCGGTAACGCGGCCGAACGACTGAGCGAGCGGGACTATCTCCGGGGCGAGGGGCGCGCGCGCGCGGGTCGATTGGGAGATAAGGCGGCGGGCTTCGTCATACGAGATCACTGGTGGTTTCCGCCGGAGGCGATATGAGCGGCATGAGGAAGTAAATCTTCTAATACGCATAAACCGTCGCGCACTCCGCCCCCGCTTCCGGGTAAAGCAACGATGACGCACGAGCCCAGTTGACCGGCAACGGATCGGGATAACGACGTGGTCGCCGGTCCGCCGAAGGCGCGCAGTTGCTCGCCGATCCCGGGGATAAGGCGGTCGCAGACATTCATAACGGCTTCCGGCGTCACGTCGCGTGGAGATAAACCGGTGCCGCCTGTCAGCACGACGACATTCACGCCGCGCGCAGCGCGGCGAATATGAAGTTCTATCGCCCGTTGATCGTCGGGGCTTATAATGCGCTTTTTAACCGAGAACCCAATTCGTTCAAGGCCGCAGGCCAAAGCCGGTCCCGACATGTCGCGGTATATTTTTTTAAAGGCACGGTCGCTCACGGTAATCACCGTCGCCGTGCCCAATCTCCGGAGCTTCGCCACCTTCGGCGGCGTTTTCGTTTTAGGATGCTTCCAGAAACCTTTTTTCCCGCCCTCTTTGTATTCCAACCGAACGGCAACGATTTCAAGATTCGGATCAACGGGCTTCAATAGATCGTAAAGGCATAAAAGCGCGACCGTCGCCCCCGTCAGAGCCTCCATTTCCACGCCTGTCTTCGCCGCTATCGCGGCGGTACAACGGACATGCGCGCCGGGCAATGTGGAATCGAGCGTTATATCCACATCGACGGAATCTAATTGTAACGGATGGCACAACGGCAACAGATCGGGCGTTCGTTTGGCGGCCATTATGCCGGCCGCCTGCGCTAACGACATTGCGTCGCCCTTCGGGAGACGCCCGGATTTGAGCTGATTAAAGGCGCGACGGCCCATCAATAGAGTTCCGACCGCCGCTGCGCGGCGTTCGGTGGTTTGTTTGGCCGACACGTCGGCCATATGTATCGCCATCAGCCGCCCATCATAGCGAAATGTTTTGTATTTCCTATCTTCCCTTCGGGAAGATAGTGCGAAACCTCTTTCAATCCGAGGAGCGATTTAACCCGCGCCTGGAGTTCCGGTGCCTGTGAATCGTCTTGCAGGAAAGATCGCAACGAATGATCGGCCTCGGAGAAAAGACAAAGGCGCAATCGTCCTCGGCTTGTCACTCTTAACCGGTTGCATGACCCGCAGAAATCCTTGGCATAAGGCGCGATCACTCCGACGGAACCGGAGTGGCCGTCTTTTCCAAAGTTTCGCGCGGGGCCATCTCCCTCATTGCGCGCGCGCTCGGTCCAGCCATTTTCTCCGAGCCAAACGATGAGCGCCTCCGCCTTGAGGTGATGCGCCGCGAAGAAGTCCATGTTGTCGGCGACCGGCATCAGTTCGATGAACCGCACGGAGATCCGGCGTTCTTTCGTCAGCCCGACGAATTGTGCGAATTCATCGTCGTTGAGCCCCTTCATCAGCACCGCGTTGATCTTCGTTTCGAGCCCCAGTTCGAGGCTGCGGTCGATGCCGGCGAGCACGTCGCCCAGGCTGTCCTTGCCGGTCAACTCGGCGAACCTCGCAGCGTCGAGACTGTCGACGCTGACGTTGACCGCGGAGACCCCGGCGGCCTTCAAATCCGGAGCCAGTTCCGTGAGGCGGTAGCCGTTTGTGGAGAGCGCGACGCGCCGCACTCCGGGTGTGCCCGCGACGGTCCGCGCGACTTCCACTATATCCTGACGCACCGTCGGTTCTCCGCCGGTCAGGCGCACTTTCCAGAAGCCGAGTTGGGCGAAGGCTCGCGTGAGGCGGCCGATCTCGTCCACGCTGAGGGGCGAATCGGCCTCGGTCTTGTGGTAGCCGTGCGGGAGGCAGTACCGGCAACGGAAATTACAGGCGTCCTCGACCGAAAGGCGCAGATAATGGAACGAGCGGCCGAAGCCGTCGACGAGCGTCACGGTGTGATTATACCCGTTACTTGAAGAGCTTGCCGCCGATGATGTCGCCGGCGATGAGGCCGGCGCTCGCGCCGATCAGCGCGCCGATCGGTCCGCCCACGAAGAAGCCGATGATGGCGCCAAGCAAGGCGCCCAGGCCTCCGGGGAGGTACTGGCGCGGCTGCATGGGGCCGGAGCCCGTCTTCATCTTCTTGATGCTCGCCATAAACTCCTCATCGGGGTCGACCGGCGAGGGGACTTCGGCGATGAGATCGGGGGTGCCGCCCAGGCGCGAGGACGGATCGAGCGGGGGGCGTCCCGTTCGTTCGCCTCCGGCCACCACGCCGTCCGTGCCTGGATCCGTCACCCCGCCCCCATCGAAGACCACGCCGCCGCGTTGCGCGGCCTCGGCCGCGCGCCGAGCCTGGTCGAGGGCGGAGGTCGAGGTCGAAACGACGACGGACGGAATGTTGACGGTGCTCGTGGAGCGACCGGGCGGATCTACGGCGGGATCGCGGCGAACTGGAGGAGCGACGGCGACGGTTTCGGCGGCGCGGCGCAGATCGGCGAGGGAGCGCGCGGCGGCCGGCGCGGAGAGCTTCGCGTTCTGGGCGATGGGCTCGGGCAGGTAACCGTTCAAATCCTCCCGATATTTGTCGAAGATGCCGCCGACGACCTTCTTCGTGTACCAGGTCAACTGGCCGCCGTTGGAGTTCAGCGCGGAGTCGATCGCGTCGAGATACTCGATGAGGGTGTTGCGGTCGGACTCCTTCATCGTCTTAAGGCGGCGCACCATGTAGGCGCGAATCGGCGGCGTCATCAGGGCGCCGTAGTTCTTGTAGGTGCCCTCGAGATCGGGGTTGACGATTCGGCTGTCGGTCTCGGCGAACGCCACGATACGGCCGCGCCATTTGTCAAGGATGAGCTTCATGATCTTGGCGTCGCCGGCGGCGAGCTTCACGTCGGCGTTGAACTCGGCGGAGGCGGCCTTGTCCACGAGCACCGCGGCGAGAAACGCCTTCTCGTCGTCGCGCAGGAACGGCTCGACCGCGGCCACGGCGGCCGGGTCGCCGGCCGCGAACGCCGGAATGGAGGCGCTGAGGCTCAGAAGTCCCGCGAGGGCGGCTTTGCGGATCATAACGCCAGTGTATATAGGGAAACGGCGCAGGGACAGGTTCGTTGGGCCTACCGGCCCCGGGCCGATGGGCCTAGCGAATTAACGTCGTTCGACGTTTCTAGTACCTAGCGGTCGAGTTTGAGGCCCGTCGGTCCGACGTACAGGGACTGCGGGCGGATCAGGTGGTCCTGCGCGTGCTGCTCCATCACGTGCGCGCACCAGCCGGCCGCGCGGCCGCAGGCGAACATCGAGACGAACTGGTCGGGCTGGAGTCCGATCGACTGGAGGACCAAAGCCGTGTAGAACTCGACGTTGGTCTTAAGGTTTCGGCCGGGCTTGAGCTCCTCGAGCACCTTGATCGCGGTCTTCTCAACCGCGCGAGCGAGGTCGTAGAGCTTGGTATTCTGCAGATGGGCGCCGGCCATCTGCGAAGCGGTTTTGGCGAGCACCTCGGCGCGGGGGTCGCGGACCTTGTAAACGCGGTGGCCGAAGCCCATGATGCGGCGGCCTTCCTTGATTTCCTTGCGAAGCCAGGCCTCGGCTTTGGCCGCAGTCTTGATGTCCACAAGCATGTTGAGGACGGGGCCGGGCGCGCCGCCGTGCAGTGGGCCTTTGAGGGCGCCGACGGCGCCGGTCACGGCGCTGACCATATCGGACCGCGTGGACGCGATCACGCGGGCCGCGAAAGTCGAGGCGTTCATGCCGTGATCGGAAACGGTGACCCAGTAGGTCTCGAGCGCTTTCGCGGCCATGGGGTCGGGTTCGGTCCCGAAGGTCATGTACAGAAAGTTCGCGGCGAGGCTGAGATCGGCGCGCGGGGGTATCGGCTCATGGCCGGCGCGCAGACGCGAGTGCGCCGCGATCACGGTCGGGAAGCGCGCGAGCAGGCGTTTGGCGAGCGCCAGGTCGCCGGCGGGGGAGATGTCGTTCGGGTTCGACACGTCGAGCGAGAGCGTGGCGCAGGCCATGCGCAGGGCGTCGATCGGCGGGGCGTTGCGGGCGGTCTTGATGATGTCGAGCGTCTCCGGGCGCAGCGCGCGGTAGGTCGCGAGGTCCTTCTGGATTCCCGGCGCCTCTTCCTTCGATGGGAGGTGGCCGGTCCACAACAGCATCGCGAGCTCCTCGATCGAAATCTTGCTTGCGATCTCCTCGATCGGATAGCCGGCGACGATGAGCACTCCGTTCGCGCCGTCGACCATCGAGAGCCTCGTCTCAGTGGCGACGACGCCCTCGAGGCCGGCCTTGACCTGAGAAGATGCGGGAGTGGTGGTGGGAGCGGCCATAAGAAAATCCTCCGAGAATTCGCGCGGCTTCGTCGAGGATAACTCATTGACTCGAATCCGTCAACGGGTGTCTGGCAGGTAAGCCCTAAGCCCCTTCGGGCCAGACGCGTTCGAGCTCGTCGTCGTCGAAACCGAAGTGATGGGCGAGCTCGTGGCGGAGCGTGAGGCGGATCTCCTTTTGGAGCTCTTCGATGCTGCCCACCGAGTCTTCGAGATTCCACTGGTAGAGATAAACCTTCGCGGGCAGTTGCCCGTGCGCGGCGCTGCCGAGAAAATCCTCGCGTTCGGGACCGCAGTACAAGCCGAGAAGGTCGGTCGCGTCGTTCTCGTCGCCGTCCTCGAGATCCTCGGCTTCTTCGCCGGGCTCTTCCTTGGTTTCGATCGTGACGTTGACGAGCAAAGCGCGCAGTTCCGGGGGAATGCGGCCGAGCTCGGCCTCCGCCATCATCCGGAACTTCGCCGGGGTGACGCGGACCTCCTTCATGTCAGGCGATCGCGCCGGCTTTACGCAGGAGGTCAAGGCAGGCGGCGTTGGCTTTGCGCGTGATATCCCCTTCGTCGATATTTTTCAATACTCCGTTTTCGACGACGACATGACCGTTGACGATCGTCCACTTCGTGCGGTGGCCCGCGCCGCAGAACAGAAGCGAGGCGACGGGGTCGCCGGCGGAACCGGCGTAGTCGAGGCGGTTGACGTCGAAGATCGCGAGGTCGGCGGCCTTGCCGGCGGCGATCATTCCGATGTCGTCGCGGCCGAGGACGGCGGCGCCGCCGCGCGTGGCCATGCGCAGGACTTCGCGCGCGGGCATCGAGCCGGCGCCGGACTTCACGCGGTGGACGAGCATCGCTTGACGGGCCTCGGCCAACATGTCGGATGTATCGTTGGAAGCGGAGCCGTCAACGGCGAGACCGACGGAAATACCGGCGTCGAGATAGTTCCTGACCGGCGGCACGCCCGAGCCCAAGCGGAAATTGGAGGAGGGGCAATGGGCGACGCCAACTTTCGCCTTGGCCAAGCGCTTGATCTCGTTGTCGTTAACATGGACCATGTGCGCGAGCCAAACGTTGTCGTTGATCCAGCCCAACGATTCGAGAAAGTCGATCGGCCGCAGCTTGTATTTCTCGAGGCAGTACGCCTCCTCATCCAAGGTCTCGCACAGGTGGGTGTGCATGCGCACCCCGAGTTGACGAGCCAATGAGGCGGTCTGCTTCATGAGCTCAACCGAGACCGAGAAAGGGGCGCAAGGAGCCAGTCCGATCTGAATCATGGCGTAGGGGCCCTTGTCGTGATGCTCCTTGACCAGACGCTCGCCGTCGCGCAATATCGCTTCTTCCGATTCCGTGCAGTCGTCGGGAGGTAGGCCGCCTTTCGATTTGCCGACCGACATCGAACCCCGCGTGGGCGAAAAGCGGATGCCGAGCGAGCGCGCCGCCTCGATCTGCGCGTCGACCAGTCCCGTTTGGCCTTTGGGATAGAGATACGTGTGGTCGGCGGACGTCGTGCAGCCGGTCAAAAGAAGCTCGCCGAGACCGACCTGCGCTCCGAGGGCGGCGTATTCCGGTGTTAGATGGCGCCAGACTCCATAGTGGTAGACGAGCCAGTCGAAGAGCTTCGAGTCCTGGGCGGCCGGCGTCGCGCGTGTGAGAGTTTGGCACAGGTGATGGTGGGTGTTGACCAGGCCCGGAATCACGACGCAGCCGCGCGCGTCGAGGACCTGCGCGCCGTCCGGGGCGTCGAGGTCCTTGCCGACCGCGAGGATGACCCGGCCTTTGAGCAAAATGTCGGCGTCGGCGAGTTCGGTGCCGGCGTCGTCCATCGTCGCCACGCGCAGGGCGTTCTTGATGAGCACGGGGGGCCGCATAAACGCAGTCTAGCAATTAAGTAGAATTTCGACATGGAGCCGCTCTCTCTCTCGGAGCTTGCCGGGGATTTGCCGCGTCCTGGTGTGCTGTGCACGCTCGCGAAGGTCGTCGGGTCGGCTCCTCAGGCGCCCGGCGCCAAGATGTACGTGTGGGCGGATGGATTTGAGGGCACCATCGGAGGCGGGCGCTTCGAGGCCGAGGCTCTCGCCGAAGCGCGTCGCATCTTATCGGCGTCTCAACCGGAGGCGTCGCTTCGCGAATACACCTTGTGCCGCGAGATGGGGCAGTGCTGCGGGGGCAAGGCGACGGTATTTTACGAGCCGTGCGGACGCCGCAAAGCCGTTCACATCTACGGAGCGGGGCATGTGGCCCGCGCGCTGGCGTCCACGCTCGAAGGCCTTGATCTCGAAGTCATGATCTACGACTCTCGTTCGGAGTGGGCGGAGCCCTCGGCCTTTCCGCCGAAGACGCGGCTTTTGCGAGCTGATCCGGTTGTCCTGGCTCAAGCCGCCGGCTACGGACCGCTCGACGCGGCCTGCGTCATGACTCATGATCACGATCTGGATTTCAATCTGGTTGATCTTCTGCTCGATAAGCCGCTCGGCTACCTTGGGCTGATTGGATCGATGCATAAGGCGCGCGTGTTCCGTTCGCGTCTGCCGCCGCCGCGCCGGGCTTTGTGGGACGCCCGTATGCGCTGCCCGATCGGGCGCAAGATTCCCTCCAAGAACCCGAAGGCGATCGCCGTCGCCGTCGCCGCCGAACTGCTTGAGAAATGGGCGTATCGGCCCGTCCCGGCGAAGAAAGAGGTTGTCCGGGCATGAACGCGCTACGCGTCCGCCTGCTGGCCGCGGGGCAAGGAAAGCGCGCGGGCGGGCCCAAGGCGTGGGGCCCGTACGCCGGGAAGACCTTGCTTGAGGCCCAGCTCGGCTTTCTCGCGACGGTGACCACGCCCGAGAACATCGACATCGCGATCCAGAGCGAGTGGCTCGAACGCTGCCGAGCCCTGTCGCCGCGCGTGAATTGGGTCGCGGTCGATCCCGCAGGCGCTCCGCTGGCCTCGTTGCAGGCTCTGCTCAAGGCGATGCCGCGCGCGCGCTCCTTCGTCATCCACGTGGATATGCCGGCCTTCGACCTGCGCGTATGGCGCGCGCTGGAGACCGCCGTAGGCGACGCTGTCCCGGTCTACGAAGGGCGACGCGGACACCCGGTGCTGCTGACCGCTGAATCGCTGGACGAGGTTTCGCGCCTTGATCCCGCGGCCGGGCGCCTCGACGCGTTCCTGCGCGATCGGAGCGTGACGGAAGTTTCGGTGGCGACCGACGTGATCCTCGCGAACCTTAACGAGGCCCCGAAGTGATCGAGCTCGCGCTTCGCGGCACGCGTCTCTATACGCCCGACGGCCCGCGCGAAGGGGCGATCCTGATCGAGGACGGGAAGATCGCGGCGGTTGTCAATCATGATGAAGTCCCCAACGGATTGAACATCAAAGAGGCGGGCGACCTTGCCGTGATCCCTTCTTTGGTGGACAGCCACGTGCATGTCAACGAACCAGGCCGTACGGCCTGGGAGGGCTACCTCACCGCCACGCGCGCGGCGGCCGCGGGCGGGGTCGGCACCATAGTGGATATGCCGCTCAATTGCTCGCCGGTGACGACGACGCGCCGCGCTCTCAAGGCGAAGCTCGACGCGGTCAAAGGCAAGCTCACGGTCGACGCCGCGTTCTGGGGCGGCGTCGTGCCCGGAAATTTCGACGAGTTGAGGCCGCTGGCCGAGGATGGCGTCGTCGGTTTTAAGGCCTTCCTGACGCACAGCGGCCTCGACGAATTCCCCAACGTAACCCGGGCGGACCTTGAGGCCGCGATGCCGGTTATCGCGAGTTTGGGTTTGCCGTTGATCGTGCACGCGGAACTCGATCCCTGCGCCAAGGCCGGCACCGACCCGCGGAAATTCGCGGCCTATCTCGCTTCGCGCCCCGGCGATATGGAGGTGCGCGCGATCCGCCTGATGATCGAATTGTGCCGCAAGACGCGCTGCCGCACGCATATCGTGCATTTGTCTTCGGCTGACGCCCTGCCCGACATCGAAAAAGCCAAGGCCGAAGGATTGCCGTTCACGGTTGAAACCTGTCCTCATTATCTCACCTTCGCCGAGGACGGCATTCCCGACGGCGCGACGCAGTTCAAATGCGCTCCTCCGATTCGCTCCGCGGAGAATCGGGAGCTGTTGTGGCGGGCCTTGGGCCGGGGCGCGATCGATTTCATCGTTTCCGATCACAGCCCTTGCGCGCCCGAGCTGAAGAAGTTCGAGGCGGGAGACTTTATGGCCGCGTGGGGCGGGATCGCGGGACTTCAGTTTACTTTGCCCGCCGTCTGGACCGGAGCCAAGCGCCATGGCTGTCAGCTTGAGGATGTCGTGCGTTGGACGGCGGAAAGAACGGCTGATTTCACCGGCCTCAAAACGAAAGGGCGTCTCGAAAAGGGGCGCGACGCCGACATCGTCATTTTCGACGACGCGGCCCTGTTCGACATCGAACCGAACGGAGTGTTGCACCGGCATAAAGTGACCGCGTACGCGGGGCTGCGCCTTCAAGGCGCGGTGGTCGCGCATTATCAGCGCGGCGCGATGATTTACGATAATGGAGATTTCCCGGTGGGACGCCGGGGACGTCCTCTTCTTAAAAGGAGCGAGACATGGACTTCACCAGTCTGATCGACTTGGCTTGCGCGCGCATCGGGGGCAAGGCCATCGAATCCAACGATGAATTTTTCGCGCCGATGGGAAATCTGCTCAAGCCCGCGAAGGCGATCTGGCTCGCCGATAAGTACACGACGAAGGGCAAGTGGATGGACGGCTGGGAGTCGCGCCGCCGCCGTACGCCGGGGTATGACTGGTGCATCGTTAAGCTGGGTCTTCGAGGGCAGATCAAAGGCGTCAACATCGACACTTCTTTTTTTACGGGCAATTTTCCTTCGCACGCGAGCCTCGATGCTCGCGATGGGAAAGGGCCGTGGGTTGAGATCCTGACGAAGACTGAGCTCAAAGGCAACGGAGATAATCTCATTCCGGTGAAGACCGAAAAGGCTTGTGATCAGGTGCGCCTCAATATCTTCCCCGATGGCGGCGTCGCGCGTCTGCGCGTATTCGGCGAGGTCTCGCCGAACTGGAGCAAAATCCCCAAAAAAGCCCTGCTGGATCTCGTCTCCGTGGTCAACGGCGGATTACCCTTGCTCGCGAGCGATATGCATTATTCGCATCCTCAGAATCTGATCATGCCCGGCAGATCGAAAAACATGGGCGACGGCTGGGAAACCAAGCGCCGCCGCGGACCGGGCGGGGACTGGGCCATCTTGAGGCTGGGCGCGCCGGGCCAGATTAGGAAGGTCGAGGTGGACACCAATTTCTTCAAGGGCAATTATCCGGACTCCTTCATGCTTGAGGGCGTGCACAAGCCCGGCGGAACCGGAGCGGAACTCGCCGATGAGTTCACCCCATGGCAGCCGGTGCTCGCCCAGACGAAGCTTTTCGCGCACAAGCGCCATCATTTCCAGAAAGATATCGTGCCGCACGGCCCGATCACCCATGTGCGGCTCAACATCTATCCTGACGGCGGCGTTTCTCGCCTCCGTCTGCTGGGGGTCCGCGCATGAATACGCTGATCGCCGTCACGCTGTTCCTGGCGTCGGGCGCTCGCGCCGCCGAACTTTTTCCGGTCAAGGCGTGCGTGAAGTGGAGCAAGGATATTCCCCGGGCACAGGCCGCGGGCGCCGGTCTCTTCGATTCCGTGACGCGTGTCGAGGGGAAGGGCCCGTTCCCAGCATGCGGAGTCGTCGTGGAAGCGGAATCTTTCGGCGTGGGCTGGCTCATGAACGCGTGGATGAAGCAAGGGGTGTTCTCATCCTGCGGCGAGCGCCTCGGCGGCTTCAAGTTCCGTTATAAAGGCGACTTATGGGAGGAGAAGCTCGTCACCGGTCTTCACCAGTTCCTGGTGAAGAATCCCAAAATTCTCGCGGCGGCGAAATCCTGCCCATGACGCTCGCCGAGTTCAACGCCCTCCCTGTCGCGCGCGCACGCGAAGAGTTGCTGCGTTGCTGTGGTTGCTCGCGCTGGGCCAGTGCAGTGCTTGAGGCGCGGCCGTTTCAGGGCAAGCCGGGGTTGCTTGCTGCGTCCGACACCATCTGGGCGAAGACGGGGAAAGCGGACTGGCTCGAGGCGTTTTCGCATCATCCGCGCATCGGCGGTAGGGACGCGCTGCGCGCGAAGTTCGCCGCGACGAGCGCCTGGGCACAAGCGGAACAGGTAGGCGCGGTCAATGCCGGCGAGGCCGTTCTCGACGCGTTATCTGCCGGCAATGCCGAGTACGAGAACAAGTTCGGCTTCATCTTCGTCGTATGCGCGACCGGGAAATCCGCCGCCGAGATTCTCGATTTGCTGAAATCACGCCTGCCCAACGATGCCGCGACGGAGATGGGCCTCGCCGCGGGCGAGCAGAATAAAATCACCAAGATCCGCCTGGAGAAACTACTCTCATGAGCACGATCACGACCCATGTCCTCGACACCGCGATCGGACGGCCCGCGTCCGGCGTGACGCTTCTTCTCGCCAAAGGCAGTGGAGGCGGCTGGCATACCGTTGGGCGCGGCACGACGGACATCGACGGCCGCTGTAAGACGCTCATGAAAGGAAACAAGAAACTCGCAAAGGGCGTCTATCGCCTGACGTTCGGCGTCGCGGCTTACTTCAAACGCGCGCGCCAGCTCGCGTTTTATCCGGCGATCTCGATCGTCTTTCAGGTCCGCGACTCGCGGCATCATCACGTGCCGTTGCTGCTCGCGCCCTGGGGCTACTCAACCTACCGGGGTAGTTGAGCGCGTGAGGACCCGGCGTCCGTGAACATCCTCGGTCTGTCGTGCTTCTATCACGACAGCGCCGCCGCGCTCGTGCAGGGCGGCCGCATCGTCGCGGCGGCCCAGGAGGAGCGCTTCTCGCGCAAGCGCCACGACGCGTCTTTTCCGATTGAGGCCGTGCGCTTCTGTTTCGAGCGCGGCGGGTCGTCCGTCAAGGACCTCGACCTCGTCGTGTTCTACGACAAGCCCCTGCTCAAGTTCGAGCGCATCCTGCGCTCCTATCTCGCGACGGCGCCCTTCGGCCTGCGCTCGTTTATGGCGGCCGTGCCGACGTGGATCAAGCGCAAGCTCTGGATGAAGGAACTGATCCGCGAGGCGCTCGATTTCCGCGGCGAAATCCTGTTTACCGAACATCACGAGTCCCACGCGGCCTCCGCGTTTTATCCTTCGCCGTTCGAGGAGGCCGCGGTGCTGACCATGGACGGCGTCGGCGAGTGGGCCACCGCCAGCATCGGCAAGGGCGAGGGCGCGCGCCTCGACCTGCTGCGCGAGCTTCACTTTCCGCACTCTCTGGGCCTGCTCTACTCGGCCTTTACCTACTACACGGGATTTACGGTCAACTCCGGAGAGTACAAGGTTATGGGCCTCGCGCCGTACGGCGAACCCAAGTACGCGGGCTTGATCCGCGAGCATCTCATCGACCTTAAGGACGACGGCTCGTTCCGGCTCGATATGTCGTACTTCGACTACGTCGCGGGCCTGACGATGACGAACGGAAATTTCGACCGCTTATTCGGCGGTCCGCGGCGCGCTCCGGAGTCGCCGCTGACGCGGCGCGACATGGACCTCGCCGCCTCGATCCAGGCCGTCTGCGAGGAGGTCATGCTGCGCATGGCGCGGCACGCGCGCGCGGTCACAGGTTCGCGCAATTTATGTCTCGCCGGCGGCGTCGCATTGAACTGCGTCGGCAACGGGCGGATCCAACGCGAAGGCATCTTCGACAAGCTTTGGATCCAGCCCGCCGCGGGCGATGCGGGCGGCGCGCTCGGCGCCGCTCTGTTCGCCTGGCACGCCGTGCTCGGAAACGCGCGCAAGCCCGACGGCGTGCGCGACTCGCAGCAGGGCTCTTTGCTCGGGCCTTCGTTCACGGACGACGAGATCGAGTCTTTTCTGAAGTCAAGGGGCGCGCCATACCGTCGCCTGCCTCCCGGCGATGTCGCGCGCGAAACGGCGGCTTTGCTTGCACGGGGCAAGGTCGTCGGCTGGTTTCAGGGCCGCATGGAGTACGGCCCGCGCGCCCTCGGTGCGCGCAGCATACTGGGTGACGCCCGTAACTCCAAGATGCAGACCACACTGAATCTTAAGATTAAATTTCGCGAGTCGTTCCGGCCGTTCGCGCCCGCCGTGCTCGCCGAGAAGGCCGCCGACTGGTTCGACTTCGAAGGCGAGAGCCCTTATATGCTCGTGACGGCGCCGGTCAAGCAGGGCCGGCGCATTCCCGAGACGCCCGAGCAGGTCGGGCTGTTCGGATTCGATCGCCTCAATTGCGCGCGCTCGGAAATTCCGGCCGTCACGCATGTGGACTACTCCGCGCGGCTGCAGACCGTCACGCGCGAGGCGAACGCTCCCTTCTATGATCTGCTCAAGGCGTTCGAGGCCGAGACGGGCTGCCCCGTCCTGGTCAACACCTCCTTCAACGTGCGCGGCGAGCCGATCGTCTGTCGCCTTGAGGAGGCCTACGCCTGCTTTCGCCGCACCGACATGGATCACCTGGCGCTGGGCTCCTGCCTGCTCGACAGGGCCGCCCAGCCCAAATCTCACGAGAACGACCAATGGAAGAAGACCTTCGCCCTCGACTGATCCCCGTTTCGCCCGGGGACATCGAGCGGCGCGCGCTGCGCGGCTTCGGCATCGGTCTCGGGCTTGTCCTCTTCTTCTTCACGTGGCGCGGGCATGGGCGGCCGGACGTCCTGGCCGCCCTGGGAGGAGCGAGCCTGGCGCTCGCCGTGGTCTTGCCGCGCTTCTTCGGGCCCCTGTTCCGTCTCTGGATGCCCGTCGCCGGCGTGCTCGCGCGCGTGAACCTATGGCTGCTGTGCGGAATTCTCTATTATCTTGTCGTAACGCCGTGGGGTCTGCTCTTGCGCGCGCTCGGTCTGCGTCCGCTTGAATTAAGCCTGCGTACCGGCGACAGCTATTGGGTCGAGAAGCCCGCGCGTGACCCTGCGGAGTCGGCGCGGCGCATCTTCTAGGGGGGCGGCATGGAAACGCTTAAGGAACTGTGGAAGTACATGCGCAAGCGCAAGGCGCTGTGGATAACGCCCTTGTTGCTGGCGCTGCTGCTCTTGGGCGCGCTACTGTACCTGGCGGCCACTCCGGTCGCCGCGCCCTTCATCTACACCTTGTTCTAGCGCTTGAAGCGTGCTTTGAACGATTCCGGCACGGCGGCCCAGAATTCAGTTGCCGTCGCCCTCATCACCGAGGCGAAGCCCCAGAAGCCGAGCGCGAAGAAGAACAGCGCGTAAGGCGAGGGTCCCAGGGAGAACGCGAGCCCGGTCATCAGGGCCTGCAGGACGAAGCCTCGCCCCATCGCGGCGGGCCCGCCGGCGGGGGACTTCTCCAGACGGAACAGCGCGGTGTACAGCGCCGTCGCCGCACTCGTCGCCATCATCATCATCGTGCCCAGCGCCAGCAGGCCGGTCGGCGCGAGGAATACCATGGCCCCGATGCTGAGGCCGAAGGCCATCGCCACGGACGGGAAGGCGCCCATGATGCGGTCGGCGGGAGTCGTCGTGGGATCCGTGAACTTGGCGGTGAAGGCGGACTGCGCGAGCGCGGCCGTCGCGACGGCGGCGGTCAGAGGTGCGAGGGCCGCGGCGGTCACGCCGAGGAACGCGATCTTGGTCAGGTCGATGAGCGCGTAGGCCGCCGCGCCCGCGATCGCGCCGTAGCTCAAAGTCGAAGCGAACACCTGTCCGGCGTTGGCGGGCGAGCCGTCCTTGCTCCGCGCCGACCAGAGCCCGAACAGGGCGCCGAGTACCGCGGTGATCATGGTGGCGAGCGGCGCGTAGTCGCCGATCAACGCCATCGCTCCGGACTCGACGACGGCCGGCGCCTGCGCGGCGAGAGCCACGCCGGGCAAAGCGATGAGCGCGCCGGCCGCGAGAGCGGCCCGGCCGAGGAACGAGCGGCGGGGCGCCGCGAGCGGTGCGGCGACCGTGGAGACTTCTCCAGCGCGCGTCGCGGAGCCGTCGAAGGTCGCGTCGAGCCGGGACGGCGCCTCATCGGCGACGGCGGCGGCGGATTCCGCGGCCGTGCCGAGAACGGACAGGGCGGGCGTCTGTGAAAGAGCCGGCGCTATCGCCGCGGCCTTGACCTCAAGGGCGACGGCAGCTGCGGCGACCGGAACCGCGGCGGCGGGCTTAATGGCGACCGCGAGAGCGGCGGGCATGGCGGCGAGCGCCGCCGGAGCGTTCAGGAGCGACGGCGCGCTAAGCGCGGGCGTCAAGCCGAGGCCGGACAGAGGCGAGACGAGCATGGCGCCGCCGGGCGCGACGGAAAAAGGGAGCACCGGGACGACGGAGCCGGACTGGCCGGTCCGTACGGAGACGGCGGTTTGCGCCGAAATATTTCCGGAGGCGAGCACGCAGGCGAGGACGGCGGGGAAGAGGGTTTTGACCATGCGCATAGAATAGCCGTCAGGCGGGCGCGCACGATAGGAACGAAGGGCCCGATTTTGGGGAGGCAATGGTCCTACTGAAGGAAGCCCCAGGAGACCCGGATTGGGGATTCAGGGACATCCACTATCCCGGCGATCACTGCTGTCAACAACAGTAACCCCGAGTTCGACCACTTGACAAATCAAGACAATCGGACAATACTGATGACATACGGAGGTAGCCCCATGAAAGCCTGTCACTATCCGTTCTTTCTCTCCGGTCTCGCCGTGATCCTCGCCGTGAGCGCGTCCTGGCCCGTCTCGGCCGCTGGAGGCTACATCGACGTCACGCTTTTCCGGCGCCACAAACCGGCCCAATTGGACAACTACAAGAAGCTCGTCGATCTCGGTGAGGACATCACCGAAGGAGACGGCAAGCAGGCGCATCCGGACCCGACGATCGCTCGCAAATGGATCTCAGGCCGGGGCGGCGGACCCGTCGCCGTCACGGGCGGACAGGACATGCACCTCTTCCTCCGAAACGTGAACTCCGGGGAGTGCGTCACCTTCACGCTGAGCGACGCGAACAACAACGTCATCCTCCGGACGCAGGTGGGCAACCTCGACAACGGATTGTTCTCCTACACCTATCAAGCGCATTCCACAGCGTGTCCGGAGAGCGGAATACTGAAAGACGTCTCCGACAACAGCCTCATGTGCAAGGGTCAGACGACTGGAACCGACTGGGCCCACCAGAAAGGCGGGGCTTACATCTGCCTCAAGCTTCCCGCGAACAGTTACGCGAGCGCGATCACATGGAAACTCGGCGAGTCGCTCGTCCTCGTCGGCGCCGGTGAAAGCCAAGGCGGAGATTCGAACGACCTGGTCATTTCGGGCCCGTAGGCCCGTTAGGCCGCGAGAGGGCGGCTCAGCGAAACGCTATAAGAATAACAGCACCTTCTTAGGCCCGGAGCCCGTGCGGTCATTTGCGGCGTCCTTGGAGAATCTTAAGGAAGGAGCGTGAGGCGAACTCGGCGGGAGTCAGGCCGGTCGCGGAGGCCTCGGCTTCCGTGATCGCGCCGCAATTGCGAGCGCGCAGAAAATAATTAAGAAGACCCTGGCCGGTCGCGGCGTCGTCGAACACGTCGCCGACGAGCGTCGCCTGCGCCGCCTTTTCGATGAAGTTCTTCAGGCGCGCGGTGGCCGGAGGCAGGCCGCCGAGGAAGAAGGCGTACACGGCGCCGTAGCGCGTCGGCAGCTGCGCGGGATGCAGGTCCCAGCCCTGGTAGAAGCCGTTGACGAGGGAGTGGGTGGCGTGGTCGTAATGCAGCTTCCAGGCCCGCTTGACCGCCTCGACATTCTCGCGGTCCTGCTCCGCGGTGAGATATTCGCCGGGCGAGGCCCGGTGGGGACCTACGGGCATCACGTTCGTCGCGCCGTCGGACATGTTGACGCCGGTGCCGGCGAGGACGACCTGCATGACATGCTTGGCGAAATCGCAGGACTGGTGGTCCATGCGCTGATGCGCGGCGGTGATGTTGCAGGAAGCCGTGTAGTCGTAGGTGCCGAAATGCGCGCTGGTGCAGCGACCCGGCAGCGCATCCACCATCGCGCGCAGGGGAGCGCAGCCGTCGAAGCCGATGATGGACTGCGGCGTCTCGACCATGAGCTCGACCTTGATCGTTTTGGGTTTGAGGCCTTTTTTCTTTTCGAAGGCGTCCAGCAATTTATTAAGGGCGGCTGCCTGGCCAGGATGAACGACCTTAGGCAAAGTCACGTAGAACGGGTCGGGGAGGCGGCCCTTGGTCGCGCGGATCAAGGTCGTCAGGAAAATATCCATGGTGCGAGCCGAACGAACGGCTAATTCATTCGAAAATGTCTTGATCCGAATCCCGATGAACGGCGGAAGGGTGTTGTCGGCGAAGCCCTTGGCGACCTCCTCGGCGGCGGACGCGGCGTGGCCGTCTTCCTCGGAGTCGGAGCGGTTGCCGTAGCCGTCCTCGAAGTCGATACGAAAGTCTTCGACGGCCTCGCGCTTGAGCTTCTCGACGACGCGCTCGTACACCTTTGATGCCAAGGCCTCGTCCATACCGACGGCACGCGAAAACGTGATCGCATCGGGCGCATAACGGGACAACGCGCGCAAAGACAGCTCCCCGAGCTTCTTCGCGGAATCGGACTTGAAGAGATGCGCGCCGCCGTAAACGGTATGAACGGGCTGACGGGCAAATGCATCGCCCGGATAACGCTTGAGGTGCAGCGCATTCTGCGCGGTGAGGGAGGAAAACGCCGACTTGAGCGCCTTAGAATCGAGAGCGGATTGGGGCTTCATCTGACTTCTCCCTTTAAGAAAGCAATAAGTAAATTACGCGAGACGAGAAGACGGTAATCGCGGGTCGAGCGAATGTCGTCGATGGGAGACACATCCGATGTTAATAGATCAGCGGCGGCATTAATTGACGTGTCGTTGAGGCGTCTACCCCTCAGGAAGGTTTCGGCGGCATATAACCGTCGAACCGTCGGCGCAAGACTCCCGAACGCAAGCCGCACTTTCTCGATTACTCCACCTTTGCCGTTCCAAATAAGGCCGGCGAACATGGTTTTCGAGATCGCCTGCGCGGCGCGCGTCCCGACCTTCCGGAAAACGCCGCGCGTCGGCGTTTTGACGAAAGGAAGGAAGATGGCTTCGATCAGTTCTCCGGATTTAAGCGTCGTCTTCTTCACGCCCGCGAATATCTCGCTCATCGGGACGGCCCGCCGGCCATTCGGCCCGACGACACGCACGGTGGCTTCATAGACGGCTAGAGACGGGAATGTGTCGCCGGCCGGCGAGGCGTTGGCGATGTTGCCCCCGATCGTTCCCCGATTCTGGATCTGCGCCGCGCCCACGGTCGCGCACGCCGCAACGAGCAACGGGAATCGTTTGCGGAGAGCCGGATGCGCCTGTATCTGGGAGTGCGTGACCAAAGTACCTAAGTCCACGCCGTCGCTGACAACTTTGATTTTCCGCCATTCTGCGACTCCGGAGAGGTCGAGCACCGCGCGGCCGTTCATCTGCCCCAGGTTCCAGCCGACCATAAGGTCGGTGCCGCCCGCAAGCGGAAGCGCGTCCGGGACTCGGGCGTAGGTCTGCACGGCCTCAGCGGCCGTGCGCGGCGACAGGACGGTCATCGACTTCGCGTCGCCTCTCATTTTTTGCCTTTGGCGGCTTTGATCACCGACTTGACTATGTCCTGGTAGCCGGTGCAGCGGCATAAATTCCCGGACAGCGCGGTGCGGACCGACCGATCATCGGCCTTGCCTCCGGATTTCAAGTGCGCATGCGCGGTCATCAGCATGCCCGGCGTGCAGATGCCGCATTGCGCGCCGCCGCAGGCGAGGAACCCGGCCTGCAGCTTGGAGAGCTTCTCCGGCGTGCCCATGGACTCGACCGTTTCGACCTTGCATCCGGCGGCCTGGCAGACGGGGATGAGGCAGGAATTGACCGGTTCTCCATCGACGAGCACGGTGCAGGCCCCGCACTCGCCCTCGCCGCAGCCTTCCTTCGTGCCGGTGAGTGCACAGTCCTCGCGCAGGACGTCGATCAGGCGCTTGAACGGCGCGCCGCCGAAGGATTTGCTCTTGCCGTTGACGGTGAGTTTGATCATTGAAGGGCCGAACTGATGCGCTCCGGTGTGTGCGGCAAGGTCGCAATCAGCCGTCCGGTCGCGTGCTTGACCGCGGCCGCGACGGCCGGGCCGGGGATGTCCATCGGCAGTTCGCCGACGCCCTTGGCGCCGAAGGGTCCGCGCGAGTACGGTTTTTCGACGAGAATAACCTCGAACGGAGGCGTGTCGAGGCTCGTCGGGATCACATAATTCGTGAAGGTGGCGTTGATCATGACGCCGTCTTTGAAAATGGGCTCTTCGAGGAGCGCCCAGCCGAGGCCCTGGGTCGAGCCGCCGATGATCTGGCCCTCAGCGAGGAGGGGATTGATCGCCTTGCCGATATCTTGCGCGGTCGTGACCTTGTTGACGCGGACTTCGTAGGTCAGCTTGTCGATCTCGAGGTCCACGACGATCGCCGCGTAGGAGTAGACCCCGTACGCGTCGCCGCGATAAGTCGCGTCGTCCCAGGTCACTTCCGGCGGCTTTTCGTACTGAACCTCGAAGCGGCGGGCGGGCGCGCCTTTGCACAAGACCGAGGCGGCCTTTTTAAGATCGGCGGGCGTTTTTGGGACGCGGCCATACTCCGCTTCGAACGCGGCTTTCAACTCCTTCGTCGCGCGGCCGACCAAGCCGCCCACGATCATGCATGTACGCGACGCCACGGTCGGTCCCGAGTCGGGGACCTTGTGCGTGTCGGGCGTTTCAACGGAGAACCAGGACGCGGGAACGCCGAGCGCGTCGGACGCGACCTGGGCGAACATCGTGTTCGTGCCCTGGCCGATTTCGGTTGAGGCCGCAAGGACGACTAATTCTCCGGTTTTCGTCAAAGCGATGCCGGCGCGCGACGCGAGATATATTTCGCCCGAGCCCGTGAAGCCGGCGCCGTGGTGACACACCGCTAAACCGATGCCCTTCCAAGTCGGGTGCTTCGGATTTTTATTCCAGCGGTCGTATTCTTGCCGTTTGGCGGCGTACTTCGAGTTCTTGACCGTCTTTTGCAGGCATTCTTCCGCCCCGACGGATTCGAGGAGCTTTTGGCCGGTGGCCGTGGTCGAGCCGAGTTTGAAGATATTTCGTTGCCGTAATGTCAACGAATCGATCCCCAGTTGGTCGGCTATTTTTTCCCAGTGAAGCTCAACGGCGAAGAGGGTCTGCGGCGCGCCGAATCCGCGAAAAGCTCCGTTTGGCGGTGTGTGCGTCATGACGACCTTCGAGCGCACGCGCGTGTTGGGGCACTCGTAGACGCCGGCCGCGTGCAAGGTCCCGCGCGAGAGCACGACGGCCGAGAGCGTCGCGTACGCGCCGCCGTCCATGATGACTTCGATGTCCTGCGCGACGAGCCTGCCGTCCTTGGTCAGGCCGGTGCGGTGGCGCACGATCGCTGGATGGCGTTTGGTCGTCGCGGCCATGTCCTCGTGTCGGTCGTAGACGATCTTGACCGGGCGTCCGGCCTTGAGCGCCAGCAGGGCCGCGTGGCCGGCGAGCATGGAGGGGTATTCCTCCTTGCCGCCGAAGCCGCCGCCGGTGACGGTCTGGATGACCCGGATCTTGCTCTCATCCCTGTTGAAAATCTGCTTCATCGCCTTGAGCACATAGTACGGGCACTGGATCGAACCGGTCACGATCAGGACGCCGTTCTCTTCATAAGCCGCGATCGCGTTGTTTTCGATGTAGGCCTGTTCCTGCGAGGGCGTACGGTATTCGCCCGTGACGACGATGTCGGAGGCGGCGAGGCCCGCGTCGATGTCGCCGCGCGAGATCAAAAACGACTTGAAGACCTTGTCCGACTTTTCCATGTCGAAAACGGGGGGGAGCGGCTCGTATTCGATCTTGACGCGCTTGGCCGCCTCGTACGCCGTCGCGCGGTCCGCGTGCGCGATAAGCACCATTGCTTCCTCGCGGTGGCGCACGACGCCATCGGCAAGCAAAGGCTGGTCGGGTTCGATCAGGGCCACGATGTTCTTCCCGGGAATGTCTTTCGCCGTGACGATCACACACTCGTCCCACGGAAACGAAGGATCGTACGAGATCGACTTGATTTTACCGTGTGGCACCGAAGAGCGAACCGTCACGCCGTGCCAGCAACCCGGAATGTTCACGTCGTCGAGATAAAGCGCGCGCCCCGTCAGCTTCTCGGGCCCGTCCCGCCGCGGCTCGTTCCTCCCGACGCTCATAATCGCAATATTAGCAAAACGGTGTCAGGCTTACCGGATTGCAGTATTGGCCCAATACTGCAATCCGGTAAGCCTGACACCTATTTTGTTCCGGCGAGATTGGTCATGTGGTCGAAGTAGGACATCAGGTCGTTGAGTTCGTCGGGCCGGAGGCCGTCGAAGTCGGACATTTTGGTGCGGCGGAAGGAAGAGGCCTTGCGAATGAAGGATTTGAGGAAGGATTTATTCTGGTAGCGGGTGATGCCGCGCGGCTCGTTGAGGTCGGGGCCGACCGTGCCGCCGGCGCCGCTCATGGAATGGCAGGAGATGCAGGAGCGTTTGAAGGTCGTCCAGCCGCGTACCGCGGCTGAGTCCGCAGCCGCGCCTTTGGGCAGGGCCTTGGGATATTCGTCCTCGAGGACGGTCATCTTGATGTTCGTGACCTGCCAGGGCCAGGGGAAGCCCTTGGCCGGGCTCTGCTCGGGTCGAATCCATACGAGATAGAAGGGGCCGGGGACGACGCCTTTGGGCATCGTCTGCCAGTCGGGCGCGTCCGCGTCGGCGAAGGCGATCATGCCGCCGTCGTTCATCAGCACGGACACCTTCGCGTGCGAGCGGTAGCCGTCGAGGGCGTCGAAAAATATCTCGCCGAGCGCGTTCTCGCCCCATGTCCCGCCGTACGCGGCGGTCAGCAGGTCCTTGAGCGGCACGGCCTTGTAGCGTTTGCGGCGTTTGTAAAACGAATCGTCGATGTCGATCGTCCGCGCGGCCGGCCGCTTGGCCATGTCGGCGGCGGTAAGCCGCAGAACCTCTTTGTCGCCGGAAACGAAAGTCAGCGCGGGCGCGGGGCCATCGGCGGCGCGCAACGGCACGGCGAGAAGAAGAGCGAGGAAGAGGGTCATATCCGGATTCTACCGCTTCAGCGATACCACGGGAAAGAATAAACCCTTGCGGACACGCGTCCACCAGGAACCGTCGGCACGATGCCGTTCGGGCGTCGCGAATGTCGTCTCGTAGCGGAAGGCGCGTGCGTACAGCGGCTTGGCCGCGCCGAGCGGATTGGGTCCGAGCAGGCCCGCCGCCGCCGGACGGCCCTCGAGCAGGCGGAAGAGCAGGTTGCCGAACCAGGGGCTGTCCGTCGGATTTCCGAGTGCCGCGAACCAGCACTGCCAGTCGAGGCGCGGCATGTGCGGCGCGACCCACGGCGGGGCGCGGCGCGGGGCTCCGGGCTTATAGGGGAACGGCCATTCGCGCCAATCGTGGCCGTCGGATGAGACCTCGACGACGATCTCGTCGCGAGCGCGCGTCATGACGGCGAAGAGGCCGTAGCGGTTGAACGAGCGCAGGGGGGAGACGGCGGCGATGAGAGCCCGCGCGGGTGCCGGCGGGACGGCGCCGAAGATCGACAGGGTCTCGAACAGGCCGATGGTCAAAGAAAGGGCCGCGACGACGCTGATGCTCCAGGTTCGCGCCTTCGGCGCGGCGATATCGGCCGGGGTCTCGCGGCGACGGAAGAAACGATCGTCTAAACAGGAAAGGCACAACACGACCGTCAACACGTTGAAAAAGCCGTAATTACCCGTGGCCGCGATGAGGACCATCAGCACGGTGATCGCGATCGCGCCTGCGGCGCGCGCGCGGCGCGGAAACAGAATGAGAATTGGAGCGACGAGCTCTATCGCGAACAAAATCAGGCAGGATAATTTGCTGACCCACAACGGCAATTGGTGGCACCACCATGCCGCCGGCGTGGGCAGGGGCTGGGTCCAGTAGTGATAGGTCAACGCCGTTAGATCGCGCCACACGGGATCGCCGGAGAAAATCTTGACGAGAAATGACTGGAGCATCAATTTAAACAGAAGAAGCCGCAATAACCACAGCGCGCCGCGCGAGGGCGCGGCCGCCTGTTTCGAGGTCATCTTCCACGGAGCGAGGAAGCAGGCGATGAGGCCGGCCTCTAAAAGCAGAACGTCCCATTGAAAACTCATGAAGTCCGAGCCGATCGCGGATAATGAGAGATACAGCGCCCAGCAGATCAATGCGCACGGACCGGCGGCGTAGCCGAAGATAAGTCCGAGCGCGGCGAGACCGCCAAGCCAGCAGTACGCCGTCAGCGCGGCATCGCAGGCCGAGAGCCAGGCGACGGTCGGAAACAGCCAGTAGCGCGAGGCGCCGAGTTGGGCCTTGGCGGAGCCGAGCATGGCGGCGGCGGGCATGATCCCGTCCGAGCCGATGAGGCCGCGGATTTGCGCGCCGAGAGACGCGAAGGCGAGCAGGTAGCACAGCCCTAAGCCGGCCACAACGATGCGGCTGGTGAAGCCGACCGGCGCGGGCGCGGTTATTTCGCCCCAGAGCAGACGGGTCAGCCGGGAAAAAAGCGGACGGCGCGCGGCGACGAGGCGATACACGGCCTCGGACACAGGGGCGACGCCCGGGACGGCGTAAAATCGCGGGAGCCACGACAGCCCAGGGGAGTAGGCGCGCGCGCGCAGGACGGCCTCGGCGCCGCGGCTCGTGCGGCCGGGTTCGAAGAGATGGACCGCCTGTGTGAAATCCTTGAGCGGGACTTCTTTATGATGTGCGGCGGCGGTTTGATACGGCGCGTAATCGACCTTGTCTCCGGTCGCGCGGCGCCAGTTCTCGATCCAGAGGCGGCAGAAGCCGCAGTCACCGTCGAAGACGAGAACCGGGCGCTTCATGCGCCCATTATAGCAGGGTCAGCGCGGTCGGCGGCGCTTGCGCCAGAACGCGCGGCCGGACTTTCCCGGCGCGCCGGGTGCGCGGTGTGCGGGCGTGCCGTGCTTGGCCGTCGTCGAATGCTGAGGCGGTCGGGGTCCGGTGTGATGCTGGCCGTGCGTCGAGGCGGGCGCCTTGCGGTAGTCGAAGCCCTCGAGCGTGCGCCGCTCGATGCTCTTGCCGAGTTTGCGCTCGATGGTGCGGATCATGCCGTCGTCCACGGTCGTGACGAAAGTGTAGGCGTCGCCGGTCTTGGCGGCGCGGCCGGTGCGGCCGATGCGGTGGACGTAGGCCTCGGGCGTGTCGGTGATGTCGTAGTTGATGACGTGCGAGATCTGCGACACATCGATGCCGCGCGCGGCGATGTCGGTCGCCACGAGCACGTGCACCTTGCCTTCGCGAAACGAGTCGAGCGCCTGCTTGCGCTTGTTCTGGGACAAATTTCCCTGCAGCGAAGTCGAGGAATGGCCGGCGTCCTTGACCTTGTCGGCGACGCGCTTGGCGCGGTGCTTGGTGCGGGCGAAGACGAGGACGGATTCGCTGTCGATCTTCTCCAATAGGGCCAAGAGGAGGGGCGTCTTGAGGTGCTCGACGACCGGGTACAGCGCGTGCGTGACGGTGGTCAACGCGACGTCGTGGTTGACCTGAATCGTCACGGGATTGGTCAGACATTCGTGCGCGAGGCCGCGCAGCGCGTCGGGCATCGTCGCGGAGAACAGCAAGGTCTGGCGCATCTTAGGCAGTCGCGCGAGGATCGTGCGGATCGAGGGGAGAAAGCCCATGTCGAACATCTGGTCGGCTTCATCAAGCACCAAGACTTCAACGCCTTTGGCGTTGAAGTGACCTTGCTGCATGTGGTCGATCAGGCGTCCGGGGCAGGCGACGACGATTTCGCAGCGGCCGTGCAGGGCCGAGATCTGCTGGTGCATGCTCACCCCGCCGTACACCGTGGCGGCGCGGATGCCGGTGCCGCGGCCGAGGTCGTCGAAGGCCTCCTTGATCTGCTCGGCGAGTTCGCGCGTGGGTGCGATGATGAGGGCGCGCACGAGTCCGCGCGGGCCCGCGCTCAAGCGGTGGAGGATGGGCAGCGCGAACGCGGCCGTCTTGCCGGTGCCCGTCTGGGCGAGTCCCAGAACGTCGCGGCCTTCCAGAACCTTCGGAATCGCCTGGATTTGGATCGGGGTGGGGATGGCGTAGCCGTGCGACTTGAGCGCGGCGTTGAGGGTGGGGTGCAGCTGGAACGATTCGAAACTCATGAATCTCCTGGAAATGAAACGGCCGCCCCAAACGAGGACGGCCGAAACGGTCCGGTTTTGTCTTCGGTGCTGAGGAGATTGTAGCAGTTCTCGACGGGGGGAGGGGGGTTATCTCAGGCCAGTCGTGGGTCGGCGAGGTAGTTGATCCCGCGCGTCAGCCAGACGTCGAGGTGATCGACCCGGCCGTCTCCGTTGCGGTCGCCGAGGCCCGCCGCCAGCTTCGCGCTGAACTGGACCCGGCCGACGGCCTCCGAGGACAGCGCGAGCACGGACTTCTTTCCGGTTTTGTCGATCTTTGTCCCCGGTCCAGGCGGATGCCGAACTCGGGGCCGACGAGCCCGAAGACCTCGTCGAGCTGTTTCGTCGACAAGACCGTCGAATTGCCGGGGACGGCGAGCTCGTCGGTCAGCTCCACGACCACGTCCTCGAACGACTTGACCGGTTTTCCGGCGGGAACCAGTTGGCCGCCCGGGACCGCTTTCTTTTTCGCGGCGTCCGCCGCCGAGACCGGCGAGGCGAAGGAGCCCGAACGGTTGTCGTATGCGCGTCCGTGCTCGCCGGCGAGCAGCGAGTCCGGGATGACGGCGACGGCGTCATCGGCTTTACCGCCGAACGCGGCGAGCGCCGGACAAAGGCATGCGGCGGCCAGGAGGAGTTCGACGCGGCGGACGCGGATGGTCATGCCCGGTGAGTGTAGACGAATATCGCCGGATCCGGTAGGCCCGGAGGACGCAGGGCGGGCGCATAAATCGGCCCAACCCGGGCTGGGTCCTTCGGCGAAAAAAGAGACGGAGATCTTGCCGGGCGTTCGGGCGGAATCTCCGTCGTGATGGAGCGAAATCTGGCGGGAACGGCGGGATCAAAATAGGACCGGCAAAACGCGTCCTGCTGTTCTGTTGCCCGAGCAAGCGCATTATATCCCGTCTTTGATCTTTTCATGGGCCGTGAATTTGGTCAAACTCAAAAACGGGAAGAGAGTTTTTCACGAGGCGCCTATCTTTTTGCGTGGCATCTGTCTTCGGTGGGGAGGAAGAAAAGTTCGAATCCCGCCGTTCAAGGAACGCCGGGACTGAAAATATCAACTGAGCCTTACGTGAGGCGTCGGAATTTCTATCAAATACGATTTACTCATACGACTGAGTAAACCGTTGACTATTGGGTTCTATGGAGCTACAATGGTCATATGGCTGTAAGGACATACATCCGTCAGCACCTGTTCGATGCTCTTTGGAGCGCGCTTACCGGCGAGCCAAAGCTTCTTCAGGTCGTAACGGGCCCCCGGCAGGTTGGAAAAACGACTATCGCGCTTCAGGTCCAGGAGCGTTGGCAGGGGCAGAAAATCTACGAAACCGCAGATCAGCCCCATACGCCGAGTGCTGAATGGATTTCCAATCACTGGAAGAAAGCTCGAGAACTGCCTCTGAAGGCAGGTGAGGATACCCTGCTGATTCTCGATGAGGTCCAAAAAATTCCGCACTGGAGCGAGGCGGTTAAAGTCCTTGTCGACGAAGATCGCAGGAAGCGAACGCGCTTGCGAGTCGTTCTCCTGGGTTCTTCGGCTCTGCTCGTTCAGCGCGGCTTGACAGAGAGTCTGGCGGGCCGCTTCGAACTTCATCGGCATATGCAGTGGTCATTTTGGGAGTGCCGGGATTGCTTTGGCTTGACGCTCGATGAGTTCTTCATTTTTGGGGGATATCCCGGGGCGCTTGAGCTCAGGAAGGACCCCGTGCGGTGGTCAAGATTTATAAGGGATTCTCTCATCGAAACGGTCATTGGCAAGGATGTTCTTTTGATGTCTCCCGTTCAAAAGCCGGCTCTTCTACGGCAGGCCTTCGGCATGGCTTGCGCTCATCCAGCTGAGATCATGAGCTACCAGAAGATGCTCGGCCAGCTGAGCGATGCCGGCAACACAGTCACGATTGCACACTATTTCCACCTTCTCTCCGCGGCCTACCTAATGGCGCCGCTGCAAAGGTGGAGCGGCAGTCGCATCCGGCAGAGGGGATCCATTCCCAAGATCGTTCTCAGAGACAACAGCTTAGTCACCGCGCTGACGCCAGCCATAATCAAAAACGGGCGGATCGATCCGGCATGGAAGGGCCGCCTTGTCGAGAATGCTGTCGGTGCCGCGTTAGTGGCGATGGCAGAGCGCGAGGGTGGGGAGGTTTTTTACTGGCGCGATCGTCAGGATGAAGTCGATTATATTCTTAAGCGCGGGCAAGAGCTTGTTGCCATTGAGGTCAAATCCGGTAAAGAAGCCGGTTTGCCTGATGGGATGAAGGCCTTCAGCCATCGCAATAAACAGGCGAGGCTCGTTATGATCACGCGCGAGGCTACGATAGGTCATGTTGAGCGGATCAGCCTTGAGAATTTCCTGGTTGAGGCAAAGATATGAATGGCACAAAATTAAACCGGGAGATAAGAGCGACGCTGGCATTTGTTCTTATTTTTGGATTTACGGCCTGCACGACCACAAAAACGGTTGTCGTGAGCCCGGAAAGATGTGCTGTAGGAAAAAATCCAACCACGGATGGAGCCTACCTTCGCACGGATGATGGCGTCGAGCTCTGGTACAAAAAAGCGGGTAACCCGAAAGGCCCAGTGGTTATCTATCTCCATGGCGGCCCTGGCTACAATTCATACGCTTTTGAGAAAGCGGCGGGAGCTCTGCTCGAGCAACGCTTGCAGATGGTTTACTTGGATCAACGGGGCTGTGGGCGCTCATGGTTTGAGGGGCATCCAGAGAAGCTGGGAATCGGTCCGACGATTGAGGATATCGAGAGGCTTCGAAAGAAACTCGGCGCGCCGCAGATCAGCCTGATTGCGCATTCCTTTGGCGGGCTTATGGCTCTGGAGTATGTAAAGGCGCATCCGTATCAAGATTAAATAGCGGAGCCAGCACCCTGCGTTGTATCGTGGGTTGCTCCCGTGAAACACGGGCGCCTATCCAACAAACGCACAGGAGGTACTGGCTCTATGTTCGATTATACCAAGACAGTCGTCGGTTTGGACGTCCACAAGGAATCCATCGTCGCGGCAGTGTTGCCGCCGAATTCGGATACGGTCACGCTAACGACGAAGTTCGAGAACACCCCCACGGCGATCAAGGCGTTCGTCGAGCGACTGCATGCGCGCGGACCGTTGACGTTCGTCTACGAGGCGGGGCCATGCGGCTATCAAGTCCACCGCGACCTGACGGCGCAGGGCCAGGAATGTGTCGTGATCGCGCCGGGTCTGATCCCGAAACGTCCCGGAGACAAGGTGAAGACGGATCGGCGCGACGCCGAAAAGTTGGCGCAATTGCATCGGGCAGGACAGTTGACGGCCGTGAACGTGCCGACGCGCGAGGATGAGGCGGACCGTGATCTGGTAAG